>Ga0114998_10001498_pt1 | contig 18038 bp, 11 predicted proteins | sample ArcticOcean_MG_C_5_FD_87044 | JGI IMG/M metagenome (GOLD analysis project Ga0114998, IMG submission 87044) | Marine microbial communities from western Arctic Ocean - ArcticOcean_MG_CB4_138 | ecosystem: Environmental > Aquatic > Marine > Oceanic | place: Arctic Ocean: Canada Basin | collected...
CTGCTGCTACTGCTACTGCTGTTGTAGTTGCTGCCGATAAAAACTTAAAAATGACGACCAAGAAGACGAAAAAAGGTGCACCCGAACAAACGCTTTTAAAATCAGCGTTGAAGAAATCGTCTCAAATCGCAAACAATTCCTTGGCTTTGGCACTACCTGCCTCGCAACAGTCGCAAAACGTCCACACACCGAGAGTCAAAATTGTCGATGGTCAAATCGTAGTTGACCAAGCTACGCTTACTGTTCAAGCGTCGCACGAAAATCGAATCGCCGAAGGCGATTTTACTAGGAAAACAGAAGAGCGATCGATGATCAATTCGCAAACGTACAGCACTCGATCAAAGCCGACAAAATGGAAGAAGGAAGATACGGAGTTATTTTACAAGGCAATCGAGCAATTTGGTACTGATTTTACGCTCATTCAAAGTCTCTTTCCTGGTCGAACTCGTCGTCAAGTAAAGTCAAAGTATATGCTCGAACAAAAAGCTAACGACGAGCGCATCACGAGCTGCATGAATAACACGAATAGAGACAACGCCGCCTGTCAGAGTTTAATCGCAGTGTTGCAGTCTGACAAGAGCAACAGAGTAGAAGTGATTGCTGGAAAAGGTTTAGATCGTATTGTCTTTGAAAAGAATAACATCGCAGCGCAAGTATTGAACGGCGATGCTCCTATGGAGCAAGAAAACGTCGAAGTCGCCGACAAGGTAGCAAAAATTGTAATGGCAAAAACGGCTGTAGCCGCCGCCGCTTCTGCTCCATTGATTCCGGGGACAAAATAGAAATATAATAAAATATGAATTGTAGAAATGTGTGTTTAGATCGATTAGAAATGTGTGAAAATGTAAGAAAAGATAGTATGCTAAAAAAGTAATGATCAATCTTAAAACAATATTTCTACTGAGTGATAAAGAATGGACGCTTGTCTCTCGCGCTTTTTGATTTTTTCTCTCTCATACAGCAATTTATAACACGACGCGTTCTATTTCAGCTTGAATCTCCTTTATAGAGTTCTCTAAATCGAGCTCGACTGAAATAGTCTCCGCCATGGCGAGGGACAAGGGCGCACTTTTTATTGCGGCGACTTTATTCTTCGTCTGCATAAGCAAATTTTTAAAACCTTCGAGATACGTCAACACTTTTAATACGTGCTCGTCTAACGAGATTTTTGGTTTTTTATCGTCTTCTTCTTCTTCTTCTTCTTGTTCGAAAGATGAGTTTCGTGCTGCTTCTAGTTGCGACAATTTTTCGGACGCAACTATCTTTAATCTTTCTGCGCTATCGTATAATTGATGCGGTGAGAGCGTCGTCATTTCTTTCGAAGTTGAAGGCGTTCTGCGTTTCACAACGGTTAACGCTTCTAGCGGTGGCGGCAACGAATCTTGTTGATGTCTTCTTGGAGCCACCAGTGGTGTTTCCAACAAAAGCTCTTCTTCTTCTTCTTCTTCATCATCATCATCATCATCATCATACGCTTTATCATCGACGATGACGCGCGCGCTGTCAGATTCAGGAGAAGAAGAATTAAAACGTACGTGTTGTTGCGCGGATCTCTTTCTTTCCTCCTTCGGCGTCCTTTCATCACTATTATTTCCAACATCGATCTCAATCATAACCGCTTTCTTCCCTCTCACTACTACTACTTCTTCTCCTCGTTCGTTTCTCTCCGATTTACGAGCGATCGGCGGCGATCGCGGCCCAGTATCATCAGTCGAACCGTTCGAACCATTCGTGATATCGTTCTCTTTCATATTTTCATCACAGTCACATTCATCTCTAATCTCTTTTATGTCTTCCGCTAACGACTCATAAACCTCACTCGATTCAATAAACTTCACGAATTCATCTTCCTTAAACATGGCCGAACGTTCCTTGATCTTACTTCCCCACAAATCGAACGATATCCCGATTTTCTCGAAATGTATATTCGAAAATCTCGTCACTCGATTCGCTCGTAACATCTTAAGCTCGGCCAATAATTGACGCCATTCGCCGTAGTTTTCTGTCAAAACTTTCTCTATCGTGATCGTTTTTGAGTATATCAGCTCCTTGAACAGTTTCCTGGTTGTTTCTTTCATTACTTATCCGTATTATTATTAGTAGTAGTATTGTAGTACTACTTTTGTACGTGTCCTTTAAACTGCTCGGCGGTACATCTGTCGGTCTCGATTTTAAATTTAGTCCATTTCTGCTGCTGCTGATGACGGGTCTTTATTTCATAGTAAACGGGTCTGTTTTTGTGCTTTGAGGGGTCGTTTTGCTGTTTTGGGTCATTTTTCTGGCCTTTTTTTTGATTCAGAGACCGGGCGAGGGGTCGTTTTGGGTAAAAATAAACCCGGCGGGGAACCTAAACCCTAAACCCTAAAATCTACCAAAAAAGAATCAATGCTTTTGCAGAGCGCAAAACGACGACGCGACCGACAGGGCAACTCTCTCAACGAAGAAAAATAATACTAATACTAATAATAGTAATACTAAAAATACTCGTTTACGAATAAGCGATAAGCGAATAATGGTTAAAAAAGTAAACGCAGACGCAGAAGAGGCAAAAGAGACGGAGGAGCAAAAGATCATCCCTTTAGACGCGGATGATATCCATTTATTGAAAACGTACGGCACCGGGCCGTACGGGAAGAAGATCAAACAGCTCGAACAGGATTTAAAAGACGCGTGCGTAAGAGTCGATAGACTTTGTGGGATTAAGGAATCGGATACTGGATTAGCGCCGCCATCGCGATGGGATTTAACGGCGGATAAACAGGCTACGCAAGAAGAGCATCCATTGCAAGTCGCGCGGTGTACGAAGATTATTAATCCTGGGACGAACGATGCACAGTACGTGATTAACGTGAAGCAGATCGCGAAGTTCGTCGTCGGGCTAGGGCAACACGTGGCGCCTACGGATATCGAGGAAGGCATGCGGGTTGGTGTTGATCGAACGAAGTATTCTATACAGATCCCGTTGCCGCCGAAGATTGATCCGAGTGTGACCATGATGACCGTTGAGGAGAAACCGGACGTTACTTACGCCGACGTCGGAGGGAATAAAGATCAGATCGAAAAGTTAAGAGAAGTCGTGGAGTTACCGTTGTTACATCCGGAGAAGTTCGTGACGTTAGGGATTGATCCACCGAAAGGGATCTTGTGCTATGGGCCGCCCGGGACCGGGAAGACTTTGTTGGCCAGGGCCGTTGCGAACAGGACCGACGCGTGTTTTATTAGAGTTATCGGATCAGAGTTAGTGCAAAAGTACGTCGGCGAAGGCGCGCGGTTAGTGAGAGAGTTGTTTCAAATGGCGAGAAGTAAAAAGGCGTGTTTGATTTTCTTCGACGAAGTCGATGCAATCGGGGGTGCGAGGTTCGACGACGGTCAAGGAGGAGATAACGAAGTTCAAAGAACGATGTTAGAGATTGTCAATCAATTGGACGGCTTCGACGCGAGAGGGAACATTAAAGTTCTAATGGCCACAAATAGACCGGATACTTTAGATCCAGCTCTATTGAGACCTGGAAGGCTTGATCGTAAGGTTGAATTCGGGTTACCAGATCTCGAAGGGCGAACGCAGATTTTCAAAATCCACACGAGATCAATGGCCGTCGAGCGCGATATTCGCTTTGAACTTCTCTCTCGCTTATGTCCAAACTCGACTGGCGCCGAAATCCACTCCGTATGTACAGAAGCCGGCATGTTCGCCATTCGTCAACGACGTAAGACTGTGTCGGAGAAAGATTTCTTAGATGCCGTGAACAAAGTCATCAAAGGTTTCAAAAAGTTCTCGAGTACGGCGAAATATATGCAATATCAATAACCACTATTAATCTCGCCGGTCTCGCCGAGCGTAAATAGCACACGCGGCGGTCGCGCGTAATCATCAGAACAGTAAAATAACAACAACAACGAACAACAACGAACAACGAACATCAACAAACAAACAACAATAGATCTAATCATCTAAAATAGTAGTAAACAAAATCGTAGTAAAGAAAGAACGAAACGGCATACATAAAACCTTCTTTGTTCGGTCTCCTAAAATAAGTCAAAAAAAAAGCCATCCAAATCAGAGAGCGGCATCAGAGAGGCAGCATCGAGCTCAAACCTCTTAACGCTACTCTCCCGTGCTGTCTCGCTCTCGCTCTCGCTCTGGCTCTGTTTTTGTCTCTCTTCGTCGTCAGAGGATGTCCAGTTTAGGGTTTAGTCTATTTTTTTTCCCAGCAGATTTCCATTTTATATCTCGCGTAAAAGATACGCTTTTTGATATCTAATAAAACGATACATAATAATCGCACGCGTAGTGATATAAACACACACACACGGTTTAACGTAAACACATAAACACACACAGACACACACAGACGCTCTTTGGAAGAAATGGCATCGTTCACTCGTACTGCGCAGTTCTCATTGATCAGCAGAACGACTGCGCGAACGAAAACGATAAATAAAAAAATCGATAAATCAATCTCGGCCAGGAGGACGAAGGCTTCTTCGCCTTCGCAACAGAAGAAGGCGCAAGTCGCAAAGTTCGGATCACTCGCGCCTCCGGATCTGTACCCAGAGTTCGGTACGTATCCAGGAGGTGGGAATTCGTTGATAATACCGTATACTGACGAGAAGAACGCGGAGCGCGAGTTGATCCATGGGCGATGGGCGATGTTAGGCGTTACCGGCGCCTGGGCGGCGGAGAACGGTACCGGTATCCCATGGTTCACTGCGGGTACTTTATGTACTCCGGATGATTGCACGGCGGTTGCGGATAAGTTCCCAGGAGCGATTGCCCCGTTGGCCCCTGAAGGATCGGGTTACCCATCGTTCTGGGCCGTGTTGGCCATCGAGGTCTTCTTGGTCGGTAACGCCGAAGCGTACAGGACTGGACTTTTCGAAAATCCGTTCCCGGAGCTCGAGTTATCGGTCACTCCTGGCGGGAGATTTGATCCGCTCGGTTTCGCTGAAGCCGGTGACTTGGAAGAGTTGAAGATCAAGGAATTGAAGCACAGCAGATTGGCCATGTTTGCGTTTTTGGGGTGCATCTTCCAAGCTTTGGCGACGCAAGAAGGGCCGGTCGCAAACTGGCAAGCGCACGTCGCGGATCCGATCCACGCAAACGTCTTGACAAACGCCGCGAAGGGTTTTGGTTTCTATTAATCTAATACATGCATATATATTTAGTTTACTTTTTTAAAGAATTTTATATATACAACTAACTAGCCCTTCTTTTTCTTCTTTTTTATATTTATTTACAATTCGTTCTTAACATTTTTGTTGCTCATGTTGTTGTCAACATTATTTTCATTCTCCTTCGACGAGGCGGTAACTTTTTTCTTCCTTGCTACTTTGCCGAATTTTCGTGGATCTTTTTGTCTTTTGGCTTCGTACTCTTGTTCCAATCCATCGAAATCGTCAAAAAGTCTCAATAACGTATCGTTTCCAGCTTTGTAATTTCCTACTTTTTGCAACAGCAAACCGTCTCTCCATCTCGCTTGCCAATCGTTCGTCCCATCTGATAATTCAGCAGCTCTTAAAAACATTTGTCTCGCTTCAGGATATTTGCCGCTAGATTCGAAATAAATGCCAAGCATGAGATGTGGCATGATCGCTGTATGAAACTTGGTCAACTTTGAAGTGAGTGTATCGATGATTTCTCTATTCACGTCTTCCGTGTTGAACATATCGTGCGCAGCAAAAATAAGTTCGATTGGGTATGTTATCGGATTCAGCATGCGAACACTTGCGAGCGCAAATAACTCGTTTTTGCCTTCAATCATAGATTGAAGCATGGAACCTTTACGCAAACGATACTTAAAAAGCGGCTCACGAATATTAACCGGTTTCAAACCTACGTATTTTTCAGCTTCGAGCCAAAAAGCCCAATCTTCGTAACCAAAAAGTGTCGTTCTTGGATATCCGCCTGGGGTATTTTCCCAAAGCGATTTTAAAATAACTGCCGAGCAATGAAACGCGTTGAAATATCGCAAATCTTGTGCATCGAACTTTGGTAAGCTCCAGCTATATTCCCAGTCCCCAAAACCGACGAGATCGGCGACGGCAAGATTATAGTCAGTGTTTGGATCCTCGAGTAAAATAATCGCCTTCTCGATATACGTCTCGTCGATTAAATCGTCCGCATCTAGTGGCAAAACGTATTTACCTCTCGCGCGGTCGAAACCAAAGTTTCTCGCGTGTCCTAAACCGCCGTTTTTTTTCTCATGTACGGCGATTTGAATTGGACGTCCACCTTTTTTTTCGAATATCTCAACGAGCTTTTTTGCGTAGTCTCGCGACCCATCCTGGCTACCGTCATCGATTAGCAAAATTTCAATATTGCTATAAGTTTGCGAAAATACACTTTGAATCGTTTCTTCGAGCGTCTCTTTAGCGCCGTTATAAAAGGGAACTATGACTGAGACTAACGGCATTGCGCCAATTGAGCCGTCTTCGATGTATGCTGAAACGATTTCTTTTCTTTCCAGTTCCATTTTTGCAACGAATTCGGCGTATTCTTTCTTTGGGCGAATTTGGCGCACTTCTTTGCGTTGTTCAGTGCACGATCCAGGGCCAACGCGAGAGTTTATCAAACCATCAAATGCTTTGCAAATCTCGGGTTGTTCGGCAACGTCAACAAAGACGCTTTTTATATGAGGAGACCATGGAATATCTTCTACATTTCCGAGTGTATTATTTAGGCCATCGGCGGTCTTTTCTACTACTTTAGTTTCAATTGTAATAATCGTGCACTCCATTTCAAAAGCATCATCGGTTTCCCACTCTAAATCTAATTCTGCAGCTTCGACGAATAAACTACGAGCGAGCTTGCTCAAGTTTTGAAGATCTTGCGGGTTCAAAGTTGGATCGATCTCGTATGCCCGTCCGATTTCAATATTTTCGCCCTCTTCTGCATATTTATCGAAGCCGAAGCGCAAAGAAAGCTTCACTGAATTTTGTGGATAAATTGAAGTTACTCTGAAAACAATCGTAGCTTTTGCGCCGTTTTCCTTAAAATCAACGTTCAAGTCAATTTTTTCTCGCATAGAACTTTGCCGCTTGTCAGGTGAGCGTGTATCTGAAACCCCCGAAGCATCGTTCGTGTTTTTTCTTCCAACGCACGGTATTCTACTTGGCGGTGCTTCTGTGGCTAATCTTCGCGGTTGTCGATTTCCTCTTCCTAACAGAGCAGAATTTTGTCTCCCGCTCATGTCGGGAAGTAAAGTCTCTTCGTTTCCTCCGCCTTGGCTCGTATCTCCGAGCATTATTTTCTTTCCCTCATCGAACGACCAAAACGCGACGCAATTTTTAAGCATCCAAATGGAACTTGGATCGCTCAATAAAAACATGTTTCCTTCTTTCGGGAGTGCCTCGACCATGAGCCGTCTCACTTCTGCTGGAGAAAGCGCGTGAGTCCATATGCTCACGTCATCCAATTTTCCATCAAAAGGATCCCACTCAGCTCCTCCAATCGTCACATGCCCATCATTATCAATAACAGATCCACTCAATGGCACTTCCGGTCCTGCAGAACCGTCCACGTATACCGTAATCGCTCTCGCGTCGTACGTCCCGCACACGAATTGCCACCTGTTCAAAAACAAAACCTTCCCGGCGCTGAAATCCTTATTTTCTCTACCAATCCCAAACCTCGCGACACCTTGCGCATCGCTATACAAATTCCACCCCCAATTAATCCATTCATGCGAAGCAATTCTATTGAACGACTTATGCTTATTTAAATATACCCACGCGCATACCGATATCGTCCTCTCCGGTAGCCCTCGAACGTCCTTTGCTACTATATAATCATCAACGCCATCGAATTGGTAATGCGCACCAATACCCCCAACGACTACTTCACGATATACATTATTATTATTATTATTATTATTATTACTGCTATTATCATCGTCATCATTAAATACTTCAAATCTAGCTTCTTTAAAAGAACTCTTCCTCTTCGTCTTCTTAGGGTATTCCTTTAGCCCATCACACTTTATCAACTGCCCTAAAAATGCGATCAAAACGAAGGCGAACATAAATCGTGTTCTCCAAAAACTCGACGAAACCGTATGATTACCCATCTTATCTCCCTCCACTGACCAATCAATTAGTGAGTTAATTAATTACTCGTCGGTTGCACTACTGGAAAACATTTTTGAGCTCCGGCATCGAATTGCATGTAATAATTCCTCACGTTCGCTTTATGTTTGAACCCTAAGTTATGTTGTTGTCTCACCGTCGCTGAGTCGTGCGTTAAGTACGCGTCGCAATAGTCGCAGTAATATCTCGCCATCGTTTATTTTGTTTTGTTTATTTATTTATTTGAGCGCTTTGATGTGTTATTAAAGTGAAGTTTTTTTCTGCTGCTGATGTCATGCAATAACTACGAATAAGTTGCAAATAATGTGCCGTTCTTACTCATAAAAAGACGCGAAAAAGCGAATAAATTACGTTAGATTTACACATATTTTTTTAGTACGAACGAACGAGTGCGTTTTGTTCTCTGTAGGTACGAGAGCGATATAGATTCCGTGAACATCTCATCGGTTCGGTTTGGTTTGGATATACTCTCCCTTAAAAGTCCCAAATTCTCCATCAAACATCAGCTACTCCTATTTTGAGTGAAATATATATATTGATATACATATATATATATTAATATATCGACGAAGGAAGGAAATACATAGCGTTGTTATCGTCGTCGTCGTCATCGTTGTCGTTGATCGATTTAGATACAACATAGAATAAAAATGGGAAAAACGAACGAGCCAAGGATGTGGATCAATACGAAGAAGACGAGAAAGAGAACGATCCCGTGCATGGAGGAGACCACGAATTTGATGTCAGCCTTGAAGAAGCATAATTTCGACGCGTCGAAGTGCTTGATGCAATCGGATTTATTGGATAAGTGCACGCAAGCGCAGTTGAAAGTACCGAAGGTAAAGAATACGATTAATTATCATTTACAAAGGTTAGCGAGATTAGCGAGGACTGTCGCCGCGAAATAGAAGTGTAGTACGTTTTAGCCTTTTTAGTATAGCGTGAAGACAACGTTACTGATACGAATAGCGTGTATAATAGATATGTATAGAGAGAGAGAGAGAGAGGGGAAGGACGAATCATGAAAAGGTTTAATTAATTAATAGAACTACATTAGTATCGATAATTATGATTCACAACAGCTTGTATATTATTATTATTTTGTTTCGGTTTTTATTTGATTGTTTTTTATTTTGTACCTCAATAGCGCGCGCGCAAGTTATTAATATTGATTGACTAATTATAACTTGAACTCAGAGCCGTCGATCGCGTTTTGTAATCTTGGGTTCTTCCACATCTCAACCTTTTTTGGGATATTCTCTTCCGGGATGGTTGCATATTTGGACAAGATTTCACGGAATCTCGCACCATCCATGGTTTCAACTTCCAATAACTCTTCCACGATTTCGTCTAAAGCCTCTCTGTTATCCGTGATGTGCTTCAACGCCATGACGTACGCTTCATCAGCGATTCTCTTAACAGCGACGTCGATATCGTTTTGTAACTTTTCTGACATTGAGTTCTTTGCCATCATACGCATGATCATGTCACCCGATTGCTGGTCTTGGACAGCCCAAGGTCCAACGTCGGACATGCCAAACACTGTAACCATTTGCTTCGCCATGGAAGACACTTGTTGAAGGTCGCCGCCGGCACCAGTGGTGACTTCGGCTTCACCAAAGACCATTTCTTCCGCCGCTCTACCGCCAAGAGCACCGACAACTCTGGCAAAAATTTGCTGCTTGGAAATCAAGCTTGGATCTTCGCCCGGGATAAACCAAGTCAACCCTTTCGCTTGCCCTCTCGGAACGATTGTAACTTTTTGCACTGGGTCGTGGCCAGCTTGTAAAGTGCCGCAAATGGCGTGACCAACTTCGTGGTACGCAACAAGCGTCTTTGCTTTACCGTCCGTTAATCTAGTGCCTTCCATACCGGCAACGATTCTATCAACCGAGTCATCGATTTCCAAGAGAGTGATTGCATCCTTGCTTCTTCGACCAGTCAAAATCGCGGCTTCGTTCAACAAGTTGGACAAATCGGCACCGGAGAAACCCGGAGTTCTCTTTGCAATGGTATCAATATCAACATCACCTTCAAATCTTTTGTTCTTAGCGTGCACTTTTAAGATTTCAATTCGACCCTTCAAGTCTGGAACGTCGACCATGACTTGTCTATCAAAACGGCCAGGTCTCAACAAAGCCGGATCGAGAATATCCGCTCTATTCGTGGCCGCGACGACGATAACACCAGTGTTACCTTCAAAGCCATCCATTTCAGTCAACAATTGATTCAAAGTTTGTTCTCTTTCGTCGTTACCACCGCCAACGCCAGTACCTCTAGAGCGACCGACGGCATCGATTTCATCGACAAAGACGATGCACGGCGCGTTTTCTTTTGCTTTCTTGAACAAATCTCTCACTCTCGATGCACCAACACCGACAAACATTTCGACAAACTCGGAACCGGAAATGGAGAAGAACGGAACACCGGCTTCACCAGCAATCGCTTTTGCGAGCAAGGTCTTACCAGTACCTGGCGGACCAACGAGCAAAACGCCTTTCGGGATTTTCGCACCAACGGCGGTGAATCTTTCTGGTTTCTTTAAAAATTCAACAACTTCCATGAAATCTTGTTTCGCTTCATCGACACCGGCGACGTCGTCAAACGTAACGCCAGTGTTTGGCTCCATTTGGAACTTTGCCTTGGACTTTCCAAACGCCATCGGGTTGTTTCCGCCGCCCATGCCGCCGCCCATCCCACCGCCAGCGCCTCCATTTCGTCTCGTAAGTAAGAACAAACCACCAACGAGCAATAACGGAAACGCGAGATTCCCGAGCAAATTCAAAAAAACACCACCGGTATCTTCGGACTCGTTATGCGCCGCAAAATCTACGTTTTTATCTCTGAATTTTTGCAACAACTCGCCCGACGTCCCTGGTAACTGCACGCGAACTCTTTGCACTCTGTTTCCGAGTTCAGGCGAAACTGCTTCGACGATCGCAATCGTGCCGTTTGCGTATAAGTCAACCTTTTTCACGCGACCCATGTCGAGGTATTCCAAAAATCTTGAATACGACATTCTCGAAGAAGCGACGCCTTGGTCATCCGCGGCGAAAGAAGGCTTCGTTTGCGCGAGCGCAGCGAATGCGGCCGAAACACCGAGGGCATTCTTCAACGTTTCTCTGCGCGATTGATTTAATGCAGAAGAATCATCGTTCTGTTTTTTGTTTAAGAAGAGGATCGTGTTAGTTTGTATAAAAATTTGCAGTAAAGAGAGGAGAGATGGTGACGATTGCATTTAAAATGAACAACAAACTCTTCCGTCGAATGTATACTTAATAAGAGATAAACGATAACTCTCCGAACGTCAAATCATCAATAAAACGAGGAAAAAAGCGTAAGCATAACACTGTCAGTGAACGCGTCGTTTCATTTCGAGCGAAAAGATAAAAGGTTCCATAAACAAGCCCGCTTCTCATCGCGTACCTTTTCGTCGTTAAGCGCTCTCAAAATTGTTTTTTTCGCATTTTTGCACGTGCGCGCAGTCCTCGGTCTCGCGACGTTCGCGAGGAAGTTAGCACTGGCAACACTGGTCATGATTATATTTATTTATTCGTTTATGTGTCTCTTTTTTTCTTGAACAGAGTATTACTTGGAATTATGTACGTACGTTCTATTCGAGGACGTTTTTTATGCCGCGAGTGGGGAAGTTTCCTACGTCACACCATTTCGTTGCATGGGCCATTTGGGCCTGAAGCGATTTTGACCTCGGAAATCTGTTTGTTTTTGGGCACTGCAGGAAAAACTGCAAAAGTGCTTTAAAGTGGCCATTTGCCCATTTCAGCCAATTTCAGCCCATTTCAGCCTCAGCAGAAAAAAACTCATTTATTAAATCACACAGCACCTCGCAGCCGTCGCGGCAGAAAACAATAAAAACGCGAATAAAATCTGATGTCCAACAGCGATAGCGACAATAATAACCCTAACGAACGACTTCATCAAACCAGTGCGAACAAGATGATCAAGCAACGTCAATTATTGTCGTCGTCGTCGTCGAACAACAACAACGCAAAACTGTTACTTGGATTCATGCTCGGTTTCACGATTTCGTTCATAATGTTCCACGCGGATTCGTTCGGGCATCGGAATCAAATAGTCAAAAAGTGGAGAGGAATATCTGGCGATTTAGTGCTCCAAAGAGAACATTGCCGACAAGTTTTAGATGAACACAGGGAAGCTTTAGGGGCAGTCAATGAAGAGATTGATGATTTGAAGTCGAAACATGACGATACGAAAGAGGAGTTGAAAAAGAAACATGATATGTTAACGCACGCGTCGAGTTTGTTAGAGGAGAAGCATATGGAATTGGAACATAAAACGACGCAGTTGGAGGTTATGAAGTACGCGTTGGAGGAAGCTGATGTTGATGGGCATAGAAAGAGTGGAGGTAGTGGTAGTAGAAGAAGTGGAGCAACTGACGACGACGACGATGCGTTAGCGGATGAAAACGAACCAGTCGAACAACCGCAAAAGAGAACTAATAAGCACGGTAGTAGCAGTAAACGTGGTAATAGTAATAGAAGAAAGAAAGGAAGTGGTTCAAATAAACATCACGAAGAAGAAGAACACTCGGAGCATCACGAAGAAGAAGAAGAAAACAACAATTCTGAAGGTAGCGTTGAAGGCGACGACGTGGCTACTGAATGATGACGAGAGTGTACATACATTTTTGAATAATATATTGAGATAATATAAAATTAATGAGACTAATGAACTATATATGAGAATAATGTAAACTATAAACTATACCGGGTACTATACAACTCATAAAACTAATAAAACTAAGAATGATGATCGTGGTGGTGTAAAAAGTGTACACCCGGGTTCTCTAAATAGTCAGTCAAAAACATGCCATCGAGCAAAGGCCCGCGTCCACTTTGTTCGCTCAAAATATCAAAATACGCCTCACTCTTATCACCGAATTGACATTTATTTTTGGAAACTAGCTCATATATCCATTTCTCGAAATCGTGTTCGCCAGCAGCTTCGTTAATCACGCGAACGACTTTAGCACCAAGAAATAAGCTTTCCTCCCATCTCCTAATACCGTGTCGTTTTGAAAAAATATCAATCGACGAGTCATAATCGGGAACATGGTTCGTCATTTTCCCTTTATTCGCGTGAAGGAATAAAGGATCGCCGTGTAAATCGCGATGTAACATGGTGTTCCCGAAAATATTACTGCTCGAATCGTCTCTTACGCCAACGTGATCTGGGTCGTGCGGCACGACGGTATACTCACTTTTTAAATATCTCAAAGCTACTGCGAAGACTTCTTTATCTCCAATACCCATAAAACCACCGAACAAAGGGTAGAAAATATGATCAAACGCGTTAAAATATAACGCTAAGAACAATGCGTTCATATGCTTACGTTTATCGACGAGTATTTGACCACTTTCGTGCGTAAATTCCGGCCAAGACGACGTCTGTTCGCTTCCAAAAAGCGCCAAGCGAGCATCTGGCGCGCTCGAATCTTTCCAGAAATCTCTCCATAACAACGCACCAGTAGATTTATATTCACTCGATTCAAATAATTTCGATTCTGGATCTCGCAAAGCTATATTATCCGCATCAATGCTGAGCACTTCTTTGAAAGATGAAAAAGTCAACGCCAACAGCTTATAGGCGAATCGGCTCGGTTTTCGTTTTCCTTTACTCGCAAAATTCAAAGCATCGCCGAGTTCGCTGAACGAACGTACGATGACGCCAAGATCGCGCAAATCTTCGATATCGTCGCATGAAGGCAATTCATTCTGAGGGAACCATAATTCTATGGGCAATTTCGACTTTGCCCTTCGAATAGCGTGAACGCATATCCAATATGTCGTCTTGATGCTATACTTAGAGCCGCCGACGATGACAATACCACGATCGTTTGCAAAAAAATAATCATTTCTTTTATCATCGTTTGATATTGTTAGTATATCGTTTGGTATATTCTTTACAAACGCTTCCGTTTTCTCTCGAATCTCGTCGACTCGCTTCTTTGTTAAGCGTTTACCGGCCAATACAAAGTCTCTCCTAATCGTCGGTCGTCTCCTATCGCTAGGCAATTGAAACGAAAACCCATTCGGTATAGTCTTCACTAAAACGCTCTTAAACATCCCATGTAACTTCTTTGTTTGCTTCATCGCATCTACATACCCTTCCGGTCGTTCTTCAAACACTCGTTTCAACGCGCATTTATTATTATCATTCGCAGAACTTTTCTCGCACGACGACTGCTGCTGCTTAGCAACAGCAGTCGAAGAACTGCCACTACTGATAATGAACTCTTCGACAACTTTCTTGCACATTTTATCACAATCAACTTCTAAATCGCTTTGGCATTTCCTTAAACCTGCAACTTGCATTAAATCGCACGCGCAAAATCCGCTCGTTTTCTCAAACTTTCGAACGAAACATTTATTTCCTCCCCAAGTCGTCGTCGTCCTCGAAGGCTTTTTCAGGAACGAATCAAAAACGGAAACCGCTCTCTTCGCTTGCGTGTTCGAATGACACGCTTTTGTTTCAATGAATCCATATTTCGAGTACTTCCCGCACCCGAAAGAGTTCTTTATGAGGAGTAATAGGAGTACTGTAGTGATTATTACTACGAACAATAATAATAGTCGTCTTTGTATCTTGAACGAATTGGAAACGAGTTTTTTGAATTTGTTTTGTTTACGTAATTGTTGTGAACGATGATTACTCACGCGTGCGATTATTGGCATCGATTATTACTTTCTTTCCCCGTATTTATGTGTGTTGTTGTTGTTATCTTTGGAGTTTATTCGTTCGGAACGATTCGGTCGTAATCGGTAACAGCTCTCATCTTTCGTGCATAGATTTCTGAATAAATGCAAAGTTCGAATTACCAAAACATCAGCAGGGGCCACAGTTTTTTTAGAGCTGCTCGCTCTGAAGTTTCAAACCAGACGCTATGATACGTGAAATTTCGTGTGAGATTTCGTTAGATAGAATGGAGTTTCGTGCATGTACAAGTTTCGTATATTTATGTTACAAATTTCGTGTAAGATTTTGTTAGATAGAATGGAGTTTACCGAACGGCATCTTCTCAACGCTCGGATCGACGTACTCAATGGCGTGATCTTTTTCTTGACAATTTGCGCCGTCTTCGAAGCAAGGGTAATTTGCGCCATCGTCGTGGTTCATGCCGGTCCATCTACCGGGCGTGGCCCACGCGACTTCGTCTTCGATGCCGAGACTTTTCACGCCGCGAACGATTCGGAAAAAGCCCATTTCGCCCCAATATTGACCCCAAGAGTTTCTAACGATCCAATATTTCGTTTGCGTTTTCTTGTCGACTCCCCAACCGACGATGGAGACGATGTGGTTGATTTCATACGAAGGCGTTTCGGTGTAAATTCCTTTCGTGTACGAGCGCAAGCCGTCGGCATCAATACCAGCGGCAACTGGGCCACGCGCATAAATCTCCTTCATGATATTTATTTCTCCCGAAATCTGCCCATACTCTCGCACGGTTGCGTTTGGAAACTGAAGCAAAGGCGCGCAAAATCCACCGAGACTCGCAAACGTCGAGCACGTACGACACGTATTGATTGCAATGCATTTATACCTATCCGTCACGTACCCACAAGAGCCTTCCGTGCTCTCGTTCGAGCACGCTTCGTACGGTAAACACGTATCAAACGGTACGAACCCGGTTTCGTGAACGAACTGATACGCTCCCGTATGAGATCCGCCGTGGCAACTCCCCGCGACTTCGTTCCCGCAATTCAAAATAAATTGAATTGCCAAATTCACGTCTTGCCCGCGCTTCTTCCCAGAAGCGATTTGAATCCTATCCGCCAACGCAGACATTGAACCGTGCGCCCAACAAGAACCGCAATATTGAGGTAAATGTTGATTCAAAGACTTCGATAAAAAGTTATGTCCAGAGACGTTGGACCAAGTAAACGCCTCTGGTAAATCCTCTGCCTCGACGTACTCCTTCGGTTCAGCAGAGAGCACGTGCGATTTCTTCGTATGCCCATCCAAGATCTTATACTCGTTCACGTGCCCAGCTCTCGTCAGTTTGACTTCTCGGTCGAGTTCATGCGAAGGAACTCGTGGTGCCGTCGCGTCATCATCTTTCCCGAATTGAAGAAAAGATGCGAACGACGCTTGTGAATTCCGAGCGAAAGCGATCGATAGTTCACAGCACAGTAATACGAGTAGGAATATTGCGAGTGATGGTGAGTATTTTTGCATACTCGATTGCATTTTTTCGACAGAGAGTGGGACTTGTGAGTTGTAACGAATGAGCCAAATACCTTTTAATATTCTCTTTCTGATGATCCGTTTCTTGATTTGTAAAAATGCAAAATTGCTGCTAAAATTGGACCGATATTTCTAAAATACGAGCGAATAACATCGCTCTCTCTTGCTCTCTCTTGCTCTCTCTCTTCGTAGGTCTTCGTAGTTTTTCATGATCGAACGAGTGCGCTTGGCGTAGTAATCCTTTGCATGAGACCGATTTGTTCGAGTTTTGAGGTAAGCTCTCGATCTGGAAAGACTACGCGTTTATTGTAAAACTCTTCTCGCGTCTCTTTCTCTATCACGGTTTCTTTAACTTTTGATACCAAGGACGGAGAGTAGAACTTCTCGTAGACTTCTCGATCGAAATCTAGAATGAAACACTTTGATGAGGTGTTGTGACACTCGCAGCGTTCATTTTTACTGAGATCGGCAAGTTTTGTGTATGGGTAATGCAATACACACGCGTTTCGATCGGTTACTTCGTTCCAATAAGGCGAACCGCCTCGGATTTTAAATCTATGCGCGCCGTTTGATCGCAGTTTAGGGTTTATTCTAGCAATAGATTTTCCGTTTGCATAAGTGAGAAAATAATTCGGATTCCCTCTTTTGATTAAACCACCGAACTTTCGATACTTCTCTTTATCAGAGACGTGAATATAGTTCTTCTTGAATAAAGTACACTCGGTGAAAGAATCCTTCACTCCGTTTTTTATTTCCGGTACGGCTTCATAATTCGGAAAAACCACGGCATCGACTAAATCAGGTTGCAATTTTAAATACTCTCTTATATCTAATGTTTTAGGAAATCTCGGGTCTAATGGAAACAATAACTCGTCGATATCGATGTGCGCGATCCATTCGATATTATCTCGTATCGCTCTCGAAATTGCAATCTCTACATGTTGCGACTGCCTCACAAATAACTTCGCATTACAGCTTTCCTTCGCACGCTCGATCCACGGCATTAGCCATTGTTCTTCATTACATTTTAATCTCTTTCTTTCGTTTTCTAACGCTTCATCCGTCTTCGCGTTGAAGTACACGATATTTTTGTTTTCACCTAGAAGGTATCTTTTTTCTCGTTCGTTTTTCTTTGACTCGTCCGCGTCATCATAATCGTAATCATCAAATACGTAATAAAATAAGACGCCAATGCGCTCGTGATATTTGATCCAATCTCGAAATTGTCTCGTGTTCATCTTTGTCGTAGTCGTCACGATCGCGACTGAGATAATAGAAGAAGAGGAAAAGTCTTCTTCGTTGTTGTTCATATCCAAACCTTCACTGCTCGTTTTTGTTCTATGAAAGAACGAGGAGGAGGAGGAGGAGAGGAAGAAGAAGGAAATGCTGTATAACAACGACAATAAGAAAACGAAGAACGCGCGCGAGTGCTTCCGTCTTTGCTTTGATACGCGCGTGGTCGTTTTATGCATCACTATATAGTTTGTAGTTATTAAAATGTGGTACAGTGTGGCATATGGGGAATATTATGTATCACGTATTAATTAAAATTCATTATAAAACGGACGAAATGAAAATGACTGGTATATACAATAGACAAACTTTCTCTGACTTCAGTAAGAGTTCTTAAAGATTTATTTGGCGTATTCTTGATCATTGGAGGGAGCTTCTTCGGGAACAGGAAAAGTTGGCTCGCCTTCTTCGATCGGGGCTGGCTCGTCGCCGCC
>Ga0114998_10001503_pt1 | contig 17971 bp, 14 predicted proteins | sample ArcticOcean_MG_C_5_FD_87044 | JGI IMG/M metagenome (GOLD analysis project Ga0114998, IMG submission 87044) | Marine microbial communities from western Arctic Ocean - ArcticOcean_MG_CB4_138 | ecosystem: Environmental > Aquatic > Marine > Oceanic | place: Arctic Ocean: Canada Basin | collected...
GACCCATGGCTGCAAGACGCTCTTGCAGCAAGGCGGCACGACGCAAGCTCGACGTACCCACCACCGCACCAGGTGCCAAGTCGGCCAAGTCGTCGGCGACGGCCGAGACCCAAGCATCGTGCGGGTCCTCACGCTCCATCACACACGCCAGCTCAAACCCAGGTGGCAAATTCATGGGTACGTCTTTTAAGGAGTGCACCGCCAAGTCGGCCATGCCGTTGTCCATGGCCACTTCTAACTCTTTGACAAACAGGCCTTTACCGCCCACTTTACTCAACGATCTATCCAAGATTTGATCGCCACGTGTGGTCATGCCCAGCAGCGTCACGGTGTGCCCACAAGTGTGTAACAGGGTCTGGACATGCTCGGCTTGCCACATAGCAAGACGGCTTTCCCGGGTGGCTATGGTGATATGTAGAGGGGTAGTGGTAGGCACGTTGGTAACTGCTTGGTAAATCTTTTGACAAGTCAATGCTAGCATGTTGCACCGCCGCATTTTTAAAGAATTGTCATGGTCATTATTGCAAAAAAAACCAATTCTTCACCCGCTACAGTGAAGACCAACTCACCTAACAAGGACCAACCGCTGGTCGACGACATCAGGCTATTGGGTCGTATCTTGGGCGAAGTCATTCAAGACCAAGAGGGCAAGACCGCCTACGCATTGATTGAAACCATTCGCCAACTGTCAGTAGCCTTCAGACGCCAAGCAGATGCCAGCGCAGACACCGCACTGAAGAAGTTACTCAAAGGCTTAAGCGGTGATCAAACCGTCACTGTTGCGCGCGCCTTTACCTACTTCAGCCACTTGGCCAATCTGGCAGAAGACCGCCATCACATTCGCCGACGTGCCCACTATGAGCGCGAGGGTTTGTCACAGAGCGGCAGCTTAAGCGCAGCTTTTGCAACACTAGAGCAACAAGGTGTGGCCAAGCGTGCGCTGGGTAAAACCTTGGCAAGCATGCATGTATCGCCCGTGCTCACCGCCCACCCAACAGAAGTGCAGCGCACCAGTATTTTGGACGCAGAGCGCGCCATTGCCTCGCTGCTGCTGCAACGGGAACACTTGCTGCCTAGAGAGTTGCAAGACAATGAGGACAACATCCGCGCACGGGTGGTGCAATTGTGGCAAACCCGACTGATGCGCTTCTCAAAGCTCACAGTTGCAGACGAAATTGACAACGCCTTGAGCTATTACGAGTCAACGTTCTTGCGCGAGATACCAAAAATTTACCGTGACATAGAAGACAAGCTTGGCCTGACAGACTTGCCCAATTTCTTACGCATGGGTCAGTGGATAGGCGGCGACAGGGACGGCAACCCATTTGTTACAGCGCACACCTTGCAACTGGCCTTAAGCCGACAAAGTGCTGTGGCACTGCGCCATTACTTAACCGAGGTGCATTTGCTGGGCGGTGAACTGTCTATGTCAGCCCGCCTCATGCGCATCAGTGCGGACATGCAGGCCTTGGCCGTTCGTTCGCCTGACACCAACCCCCACCGACAAGACGAGCCCTACAGGCGCGCACTCACCGGGATCTACGCACGCTTGGCAGCCACGCTTAAACAGTTGAGTGGTACTGAGGCCACGCGCCACGCGTTGGCACCCAGCGAGCCTTATACCGATGCACTGGGGTTTACCAACGACCTGCAAGTCATATTTGACTCACTGAATGCCAACTTCGGCGGTATGTTGGCCAACCAGCGACTGCGCAGTTTGCTGCGGGCCGCCAAGGTGTTTGGCTTTCACTTAGGCACCTTAGATCTGCGTCAAAGCTCAGATAAACACGAGGCCGTGGTGGCAGAGTTGTTGGCCAAAGCCCGCGTGTGCGACAACTACAGCAGCCTCAACGAGGCCGATAAGCGCGGTGTGCTGCTGGCACAGCTCAGCGATGTTCGCCGCCTGTTTGTGCCAACCACTGACTACAGCGAATTGACGCATACCGAGTTGGCCATTTTTCACGGCGCTGCTGCCGCACGGGCGGCTTATGGCGCACAAGCCATCCGCCACGCCATCATCAGCCACACCGAATCTGTCAGCGACTTGCTCGAGGTGCTGGTGCTGCAAAAAGAAGCGGGCTTGTTTAAAGGCTTGTTGTCAGAAAAAGCCACCACAGACTTGATTGTGGTGCCGCTGTTTGAAACCATCGACGACTTGGCCCAGTCCGAATCTATCATGCGCGAGTACTTCGCATTGCCAGGCATTACAGCCATGATTCGCCGTGGTGATGCAGCGCAATACAACGAGCAAGACATCATGCTGGGCTACTCAGACAGCAACAAAGACGGTGGCATTGTCACCAGTAACTGGTCGTTGTACCGAGCTGAAGTGGCACTGGCAAAACTATTTGACAGCCTGCCGGGTACACCCATCGCCATGCGCCTGTTTCACGGCCGCGGCGGCACAGTTGGGCGGGGCGGCGGCCCCAGCTACCAAGCGATTTTGGCGCAGCCGCACGGCACGGTGCGCGGCCACATACGCCTAACAGAGCAAGGCGAAGTGATTGGCTCCAAGTACGCCAACCCAGACATCGGTAGGCGCAATTTAGAAACTTTGGTGGCCGCCACGTTAGAGGCCACATTGCTGCCCAGCGCGGGCGACGTGTCCCCGGTCCATTTAAGCTTGGCCGGGCAACTCTCAACTGCCAGCATGCAGGCCTACCGCGCACTGGTGTACGACACCCCGGGCTTTGCCGACTACTTCTTTGACGCTACCCCCGTACGCGAAATTTCAGAACTGCACATTGGCTCGCGCCCAGCGTCGCGTAAAGCGGGCCAACGTATTGAGGACTTGCGTGCCATCCCGTGGGGCTTCAGCTGGGGCCAATGCCGGTTAACCCTGCCTGGCTGGTACGGTTTTGGATCAGCCATTTCCACTTATTTAAATGGTGAGCTGAACGCCAGCGACAAACCCGGTGGGCGCAACAAACGTTTAAGCGAGTTGCGCAACATGGCCATTGAGTGGCCTTTCTTTGCCAACCTGCTGTCCAACATAGACATGGTTATGGCCAAAAGCGACTTGGCTTTGGCCAGACGCTACGCAGAATTGGTGACAGACCTCAAACTGCGCAACCGCGTGTTGGTTCAAATTGAAGCCGAGTGGCATAAAACCGCCGAAGCGCTCACACTCATCACTGGGCATAAACAACGCTTGGCTACCAACCCCGCGCTGCGCCGCTCCATAGAGCACCGCTTCCCTTACATTGACCCGCTACACCACGTGCAAGTCGAGCTGATTCGCAGATACCGTGAAGGCAAAACAGATGAACGCGTTCAGCGCGCCATACACATTGCCATCAACGGCATTGCGGCAGGTTTGCGCAATACCGGATAAGCAATCGGCACTGGCCTGACATCCATTACGCCCAACGCAGCGCACAACAGCGTTGAGAACTAGGAGCAAACTTTGCCACTTCCAACATCCATGAGCGCCATGGTTTTAACCGGCCATGGCGGGCTAGACAAATTGATGTGGCGTGACGACATAGCCACGCCACAAGCGGGGCCCAATGAGGTGCTCATTCGCGTGTTGGCGGCGTCTGTCAACAACACCGACATCAACACGCGCACTGGCTGGTATTCAGCAAAGCCCAGCCCCAACGTCAGCACGGCGTCCACAAACGCATCCACAACACAGCCGGCTCAATCAGCCTCAGCCGTGGGTACAGGCTGGTCTGGCGCTGCCCTGGCGTTCCCCCTCATTCAAGGTGCCGACTGCTGCGGGGAAATCGTACAGGTTGGCGCGGGTGTATCGCCTTCACGTGTTGGTGAGCGCGTGATGGTGAGAGCGCTGCAAGCGCCACCCAGCACAGACAACAGTGGTGCACACACAGTGACTTTTGGCACTGATTACGACGGTGCTTTTGCGCAGTACAGCACCTGCGCAAGCCACAACGCCATCGCAGTGCACTCCACATTGTCTGCCGTCGAATTGGCCTCTTTCCCTTGCGCATTCTCCACCGCTGAGGGCATGATTCAACGTGCCAACTTGGGGGCCGAGCGCGTGCTCATCACTGGTGCATCTGGTGGCGTGGGCAGCGCCGCTGTGCAGTTGTGCAAACGTCGAGGTGCTCACGTCACGGCCATCACCACCAGCGATAAAGCCCAACACCTTAAAGACTTGGGCGCCAACGCAACACTCGACCGTGACCAAGCGCTTGAGTCGCAACATTACGATGTGGTGCTCGATGTGGTGGGCGGCCCGCGATGGGCGCACTACATTGACGCTTTGCGCACCGGCGGACGCTATACCGTGGCCGGCGCTGTGGCCGGCCCACTGGTTGAACTGGACTTGCGCATTTTGTATCTGCGCAATTTGTCTTTTTTGGGCTGTACTGCACAGCCCCAACATATTTTCACAGACCTGGTGTCTTATATTGAAGCCAATGAGATTGTGCCCACCTTGGCGCAAACCTTCCCACTGCACCACCTGCGTGACGCGCAAGAAGTTTTTTTAAACAAAAATTTTATTGGGAAAATCGGAATAACTGTCGCTCTATAAGGCCAAGCATGGTGGCAAACACTTGCGATAACGCGGTATATCCCTGCCGAGTTGCGGTAGCCCAAAGGTAGCAAAGCAGGTGATAGACGTGCGGCTCAATACGGCTTATAAGCAATAAAAAGTTTGATAGCAACACAAGGAGAGTTGGCATGGGTATCGTTGTAACGCCTTCCTGGCAAGCCTGCGGTGCATCCGTCACAGGCGTTGATTTAACCAAGGCGTTGTCGCCAGATGACCTCATTTATATCAGGGGCGCCTGGCTAGAACACAAGGTGCTGAGCTTTCCCAATCAGCGCATGAACGATGACGACCTCGAGCGCTACACCATGGCGTTTGGCGGCTTTGGCAATGACCCGTTTATCGCCCCTGTGCCTGGGCGCAACCACATCATTGCTGTCGCGCGCAAAGCCAATGAGCAAGCGCCTCTGTTCGCTGAAAATTGGCACACAGACTGGAGCTTCCAAGCAACGCCACCGGCAGGCACCTGCCTGTTTGGCATAACCATTCCGCCAACTGGTGGAGACACGCTCTTTGCAAATCAAGAAAAGGCTTGGGACGACATGCCTGAGGAGAGAAAAAAGCAGCTACGCGGTCTTGTAGCCATTCACTCGGCCAAAGCGTCTTATGCCCCAGATGGCTTGTACGGATCAAAAGACCAAACCACTGACCGCAGCATGGACATCCGCCCTAGCACTGCGGCACGCAACCTGCAAAGCCACCCCTTGGTGCACACACACCCAGAAACTGGCCGCGAAGGTTTTTACAGTTGTCTAGGCTACATCGTTGGCATTGAAGGTAGATCTGATACAGAAGCCTTTGAATTGCTGACTGAATTGAGAGAGTGGCAAAGCCGCGCCGCGTTTATTTACACACACAAATGGCAAGCCAACATGCTGGTAATGTGGGACAACCGGGCCTTGCTGCACAGGGCCACTGGGGGCTACGAAGGCCACGACAGGCTCTTACACCGCACGACTATTGCTGCGTTCTAAGCACGACACCACCGCTTTATACGGCGGTTTCAATGAAGCCTGTCACGGCTTGGTTAAAATAGTTTACGCACTACTGCGTGCCAAGTCCTTTATCTTTATTCAACTGCACGCCACCCATGTCATCCAACCAACTCGACACCAAAGCCCAAGCCTGGTCGGCTCTTTTTTCTGAGCCTATGAGCGAGTTGGTCAAGCGCTATACCGCCAGCGTATTTTTTGACAAACGCCTGGCCAATGTAGACATACGTGGTTCATTGGCCCACGCCCACATGCTGCAAGCCCAACACATCATCAGCGCCGATGACCTCGCATCTATCAACAGAGGTTTGGCGCAGATACAAACAGAAATTGATGCGGGAGAGTTCAACTGGCAACTGGATCTTGAGGACGTGCACCTCAATATCGAAGCGCGCCTGACCCAACTGGTGGGGGACGCAGGCAAGCGCTTGCACACTGGGCGAAGCCGCAATGACCAAGTGGCTACAGACATTCGCCTGTGGTTGCGGGGCGAAATTGACCAACTCAGTGAGTTGTTGGCTGAGTTACAGCGCTCATTGCTGTCTGTTGCCAAGCGCCATGTTGACGTGATAATGCCGGGCTTCACACATTTACAAGTGGCGCAACCGGTGAGTTTTGGTCACCACATGTTGGCCTATGTTGAAATGTTTTCGCGCGATGCGCAGCGCTTGGCTGATGTGCGCAAACGCGTCAATGTATTGCCCTTGGGCGCAGCCGCGCTGGCTGGTACCAGCTACCCCCTCAACCGTGACATGGTGGCCGATTTATTGGGCATGGAAGGGGTGTGCCAGAACAGCCTCGATGCTGTCAGCGACCGCGACTTTGCCATCGAGTTCTCTGCGGCTGCTGCCATTATCATGGTGCACACCAGCCGCTTGAGCGAAGAACTGATTGTGTGGATGAGCCAAAATTTTGGCTTTGTGCGCATTGCCGATCGCTTCACCACCGGCAGCTCCATCATGCCGCAGAAGAAAAACCCTGACGTGCCAGAACTGGCGCGTGGCAAGACAGGCCGCGTGGTGGGCCATTTGATGGGTCTCATCACCCTCATGAAAGGCCAACCCTTGGCCTACAACAAAGACAACCAAGAAGACAAAGAGCCCCTGTTTGACACGGTAGACACCGTACGAGACACCTTGCGCATATTCTCTGAAATGATGGGTGGCCAACTCAACCCTGCCACAGGCGAGCGCGAAGGCGGTATCACTGTCAACGCCCAAGCCATGGAGCAAGCTGCATTGCGCGGCTATGCCACCGCCACAGACTTGGCCGACTACTTGGTCAATAAAGACTTGCCCTTCAGGGACGCCCACGAAGTGGTAGCGCACGCTGTTAAAACGGCCATTGCCCAAGGCATCGATTTGAGCGAGCTGAGCTTAAACGCCCTACAAGCATTCGACGCGCGCATTGAGGCCGATGTATTTGAGTGTTTGAGCTTGCGAGGCTCTTTGAATGCCCGCCAAACCACTGGCGGCACAGCGCCCAGCCAAGTGCTGCTGCAAATTGCCAGACATGAGAAGCGCTTAGATGGCTAACTAGATTTGTAAATATCAAAAATTTCAAAAGCTCCTAAGTGTTTTTCAAAACCTAGGGGCTTTTTGCATGGCCACGCTGCGCTAACATGCTTATTAAACCAACAAGAACCAAGTTAGGAGACCGAGATGCCCGTCATTACCAACGTTGAAGATCTGCGCCAATTGGCACAAGCGCGCGTGCCGCGCATGTTTTACGACTATGCAGACTCTGGCAGTTGGACTGAATCCACCTACCGCGCCAACACCGACGACTTCGCCCGTATCAAGCTGCGCCAACGCGTGGCTGTGAACATGTCCAACCGCAGCACCGCCACCACAATGGTCGGCGAACATGTTGCCATGCCTGTAGCCATCGCACCCACAGGCCTGACTGGCATGCAACACGCTGATGGTGAAATACTTGCAGCCAAGGCTGCCAAAGCATTTGGCGTGCCATTTACCTTATCGACCATGAGCATTTGCTCTATTGAGGATGTGGCCAAAGCCACTGACAACCACCCGTTTTGGTTTCAGTTGTACGTGATGCGTGACCGCGACTTTATTGAACGCCTAATTGACCGCGCCAAAGCTGCCAACTGCTCGGCACTGGTGCTCACCCTAGATTTACAGATTTTGGGACAACGCCACAAAGACTTGAAAAACGGCCTGTCTGCGCCACCCAAGCTCACCATCGCCAACATGATCAACATGGCCAGCAAACCGCGCTGGTGTTTGGGTATGGCCGGCACAAAACATCGCCAATTTGGCAATATCGTGGGCCACGTCAGTGGCGTGGCAGACATGGGTTCTTTGTCTGAGTGGACGGCATCGCAGTTTGACCCTGAGCTGAATTGGGGCGATGTGGAATGGATTAAAAAACGCTGGGGCGGCAAGCTCATCATCAAAGGCATCATGGACGAGGCCGACGCACGGCTTGCTGTAGAAAGCGGTGCCGATGCACTCATTGTCTCCAACCATGGCGGGCGTCAACTAGACGGCGCCGAGTCCAGTATCAATGTCTTGCCGCGGATCGTGGCAGCCGTTGGCAATGACATTGAGGTGCACATGGATGGTGGCATTCGCAGTGGCCAAGACGTTCTCAAAGCCGTCGCTTTGGGCGCAAAGGGCACCTATATTGGCCGAGCATTTTTATACGGCTTAGGCGCTATGGGGCAAGCTGGCGTGACCAAAACATTAGAAATCTTGCACAAAGAGTTAGACCTCACCATGGCATTTTGTGGCCATACCCAAGTGAGCACGGTCAGCCGTGACATTTTGGTACCGGGCACATGTCCTACCTAACCGTTTGAAACCGTTGTTTGCCACACTGCCCGCAGAATGTCACACAGCGTGGGGCGGTGTGCAGGCATAGCCAACCCACACACAGGTATGCTTAGGGCGTGTCCACTTCGCCTACACATTCACCGCCAACGCCAGCACCGATCTCAGCACTGTCTTTGACGGTGTCTCAGTTGCAATCGCAATCGCAATCACCATTGATGAGGCGTATTGCTCACCTAGACATGGATGCATTTTATGCATCCGTAGAGCTCCTGCGCTATCCGCAGCTCACAGGCCTGCCCGTTGTGATTGGCGGGGGACGAGACGCACAACCCAAAGCACTAGACGGCTTGGCCATGGACCAGTTGCCGCTGTCGCAGTTTGCGCGGCTACGCAGTTACACTGGCCGCGGCGTCATCACCACCGCCACCTATGCGGCTCGCAAGTTTGGCATTGGCTCTGCCATGGGCCTGATGAAAGCCGCAGCCCTATGCCCCGACGCCCTGCTGTTACCAACAGACTTCGAACGCTACCGTGACTACTCGCGCCGCTTCAAACAAATCATTCTAGACATCGCACCAATCATGGAAAACCGCGGTGTAGACGAGGTGTTTATTGACTTAACCAACGTGGCCGGCGGGCAGCGTGAAGGCGGCCGGGTCATTGCGCGGTTGATACAAAAACAAATACTTTTAGAAACAGGACTGACCTGCTCCATAGGCATTGCACCCAACAAACTACTGGCCAAAATGGCCAGCGAGTTGGACAAACCAAACGGCATTAGCGTGCTGTTTGAAGCAGACTTGGCCTCAAAAATATGGCCACTGCCTTGTAAGAAAATGAACGGCATTGGGCCTAAATCCAATGACAAACTCACAGCATTTGGTCTACACACGCTGGGCGATATTGCAGCTTGCGACAGACACTGGCTGATAGAAAACTTTGGCAACAGTTACGGCGCATGGCTATATGAATCTGCACACGGGCGCGACGAACGCGAGGTTGTTACCCATAGCGAGCCTGTATCGATTAGTCGAGAAACCACTTTTGAGCGCGACCTGCACCACAAACGCGACAAAGCACAGCTGGGCGAGGTGTTTACCAAACTGTGCGAACGGCTGGCCAGCGACTTGGACAACAAGGGCTATCAAGCAACAACCATTGGCATTAAGCTGCGCGATGACACCTTTCAAACCACCACCCGCGACATCAGTCTGAACAAGCCCGTGGCAAGCGCCAAAGACATACGCCGCGCAGCCGGTAACGCTCTTAAACGTGCCCCACTCAACCGCCCACTGCGCTTGCTGGGCGTCAAATTGAGTCGACTGGTTAAAACAAGTGATCTACAACTCGACACACCAGCGCCAAGCACGTTGGATTTGTTTGACGATGTCGATTGATTTGTCAGCGCTTAACCACTGTCAGCCATGACATGATGTGATGCCGTGTCAGCAGGACATAACAACTCACCACCGCCCAATAATCAAACGGCTGTGCGTCTAAACACCAGCTTGTCTGCGCTTGATACGCTCGGCTCGAAGACATAGCCATCAGTGGCAAAGTCTTTAAGGTGCTCGGGCTTGGTCACGCGGTTGTCGACCGCAAAACGCACCATCATGCCGCGCGCACGTTTGGCAGAAAAACTGATGACTTTGTAGTGACCGTTTTTAAGCTCTTCAAATGCACACGTCACGATGCGTGACTGAAGTACTTTTTTATCTACAGACTTGAAGTACTCTTCACTGGCCAAGTTCACCAACACGCTGGAGCCGTCAAGCTCGGCGCGCTGGTTGAAGTAGTTGGCAATGTCGCTGCCCCAGTAATGGTACAAGTTGCTGCCTTTGTCGGTTGCCAGCCTGGTGCCCATTTCTAAGCGGTAAGGTTGCATCAAGTCTAGGGGGCGCAACACGCCATACAAACCACTCAAGATGCACAAGTGCGCTTGCAGCCAATCAAGACCGGCTTGCTCTAGCTCGGCGGCGGCCAGGCCGTCGTAAACGTCGCCGTTGAACGCCAATACAGCTTGCTTGGCGTTGCTAGGGGTGAAAGTGGGAGACCACGCTTGGTAGCGTGCCACATTTAAGCCCGCGAGCTTATCGCTCAAGCTCATGAGCTTGGAGACCTCTTGTGGGCTAAAGCCTTTGAGCGTGTCAATCAAGGTTTGTGCTTGCGGCACAAACAAAGGCTGGGTCGCTGTGGACGTGGTAGCTGGCGTGTCGTAGTCCAGCGCTTTGGCAGGGGAGATGGCAAATAACATAACCACTAGTTTAATAAAACAAAACAAACTGTGCTGCTTGTCCTGTGTCTGGGCTAAGTTTCGCTGCGTATTCTCTACTTCACGCACATACCGCGTGATTTAAGGAGTGAATAAATGAGCAAATTGACCACCATTGTCTTGGCAACCGCCATTCTGTCTACAGCCAGCTTAGGCGCCCTTGCCGCCAAGTCACATAGTGACGAAAAAGCGGCCATGGCGGCAGCCACAGTCTCGCTGGCCCAAGCCATCACCATTGCAGAACAGCATACCAATGGCGCAGCCATTGAGGCTGATGCTGAGCACGGCAGTCAGAAAGGCTTGGTGTACGACATAAAGGTACTCAGCCAAGGTAAGCGAATGAAAGTGACAGTGGACGCTGTGACTGGCAAGGTACTGGCCAAGCATGCCAAGCATGCCAAGCATGCCAAACATACCAAGCATGACGAGCACGACAAGCACGACAGGTATAACGCCGACGGCCTTAGTAAGCGCGACGCCAACAGCAGTGACAGCAAGCAATAACTCGCAGACTTCGATTCAACTCACCTCTAATAAGACCCAGCCATGACCCCGTACCCACGCACCATGCTCGCCATACATTGGCTGACAGCAGCAGCCGTTGCAATTGCCTATCTCAGCAGTGATGACCCCACACATGGCACAACAGCCGTTGATGTATGGATGGGCAGTATGCACGTAGCCGCTGGCTTGTGGGTGCTTGGCTTGGTGCTTGTGCGCTTGCCTGTTCGGCTGTTGAGTGCATCACAACGACCTGTCAGCACACCCATGGTGGGCGCATGGCGTCGCCTACAAAGGCTGCCTGGCTATGCCCATGCAGCCTTGTATGTGCTGATGCTGGTAACGCCTGCTTTGGGCTGGATAGCCTTGTCTACGATGACACCAGACTTCGCCATGTTTGGCAGCAACTGGTCACTGCCCTTGCTCAACCAAACCACCAGCGTATGGCTAGACAGCTTGGGCGACATTGGCGAAATTCACGCCTGGGTAGGCAACCTATTTATTTCACTGATTGGCATACATGCTGCAGCTGCCTTGCTGCACCACCTAGTGATTAAAGACAACACGCTGCGCACGATGCTGCCCAAACGATTCCAAACCATTGGCCCTAAAGCTGTCCGTTGAAGGTCAGTTTATAAGAGCGTTGCCATAGCTGTGTCTGCTGCAAACAAGCGGGGCACTCTGCGTGCTTTAACCGGGCGGTTGTAACAAGCGTCCATGTAAAAATAATCAGTGCGCCATGTTGACTACAACCCAATTAAAACGCTCTTAACGACCCGCTCTGGAATGGCATGTATGAACACAGCACGTGAGGTAACTTTTTTTAAATTATCAACATGAACTCAACCAGTGAGAGCAACCGCTGATGACGACCTGAGGGCTGATTTTTTTACCATTTTTTTAAGCACCACGCTATCAACTGGCCCAGTACTGTGCGTTGCGGACTTTGTTAGCGAATGACAACCAAGGCCTACACATACCAACGCCCTACTGGCTCACAGAGGCTTAGGTCAGTGTCTTTGGCATCCACGTTACTGACAACCTAACCGATCACTTAGGTATACCCATCACGGCGTGCACGCTAGGATGTGGCTTGGCTTGGCTTGGCATTGATGGTGGTGTTTGGCACATTAAGTACCGCCCTGTTGTTGTTAGCAGTCATTGTGGCTGTAAACAACCTCGACCTAGACTTGGATGAAAGCGACGTATTCTGTTTGCCAGGCCACCACAGAGCGACTACAAGCGTATAACGTGGTGAAACAAGCATACAAGCCTAGCAACATGCACATGAACAACGATGCTGGCAGCGCTGAAAAAGCTGACGAACATCTTGTACCCCTCACACACAGCCACAATTGAGCCATGAGACTTTTACTTGTTGAAGACGACGCCATGATTGGCGAGGCATTGGAGGCCACGCTGCGCGAGGCCTCTTATGCAGTGGACTGGGTGCGTGATGGCCTGATGGCCACAACCGCATTAAAAACGCATGGCTACGAGTTGGTGCTTTTAGACTTGGGCCTACCCGGCAAAGACGGTATAACGCTGTTGCGCCAACTGCGAGAAGACGGCCACGCCACGCCAGTGGTCATTATCACGGCTAGGGACAATGTGGAGGACCGCATTCTGGGCTTGGATGTGGGTGCAGACGACTACGTGCTCAAGCCATTTGATGCGAAAGAACTGCTTGCGCGCATGCGAGCTGTGCTGCGGCGCAAAGCCGGTGCCGCTGCGCCTGTACTTAGCAATGGCATTGTGAGCCTAGACCCAGCCACACACCAAGCCACGTCACCAGAGGCTGAGCCGAGTATTTTGTCTAACCGCGAGTTCGCGCTATTGAACGCACTGATGGTGCGCCCAGGTGCCATTTTGTCGCGCAGTGAACTAGAAGACCGCGTCTACGGCTGGGGCGAAGAGGTCGACAGCAACGCCATTGAATTTCTCATCTATACACTGAGAAAGAAACTGGGCAGCAGCGCTATTCAAAACGTCAGAGGTGTGGGCTGGATGGTGGCACAAGCATGAGCTACTCCATACGCAAGCGTTTGTCGTGGTCACTAAGCTTGTCCATTGTGTTGGTGGCCACCATATCGGGTGGTCTGTCATACGTGGGCGCGCGCATCAAAGCCAACGACAGGCAAGACGACACCTTGCGCCAAGTTGCCCAGCTCGTGCGTCTACAAACGCCAGACATGTTGTCAGTGCGCGAGGCCGGCAATGATGACGACACAACCGATTACCACATTGGCATTGAGCCTATTAACCCCCCACCCAATTGGCCCGCCTCTCACGAGCAGCGGCAATGGCCCAGCAACTTAAGCCCAGGTATGCACAGTGTGCAGCTTGACGACGACAATTACCAGGTTATGGTGACACCCGTTAGAGGGGGCGCATTGTTTGCCGTATTCCAAGAGACAGACATACGCAAACACATAGCCAACTCAAGCGCATGGCGCGCCATTGTGCCGTTGTTGATACTCATACCAATTTTGCTATTGGTGGTCAACGACTTGCTCAGGCGTTTGTTGGCGCCCATCAATGAACTCTCGCAGGCGGTGAACCATCGCGACAACGACGACACATCGGCATTGCCACTGCTGCTGCCCACTGAGGTACAGCCAGTGGTGCTGGCTACCAATCGACTGCTGTCACGCTTGGGTGAGAGCATGCAAGCACAGCGCCGCTTTATTGCAGATGCCGCCCACGAACTTCGCACACCAATGACAGCCTTGTCTTTGCAAGCCCAGCGCCTCGAAGCCATTGCACTGCCAGCCGATGCGCGTGTGCGCTTGCAGGCATTGCTAACTGGCATCACCCGCACCCGTCACTTGCTAGACCAGTTGCTCAACTTGGCGCGCATACAAAATGCCATGCCAGCCAGCGCGAACAAGTCTGCCTCTGCTGCGCCGCTTACAACACCCGTCAAGGCCAGCTTTACCAGGGTACTTGAAAACACATTAAATGGGGCGCGGACCAAACAAATTGACTTGGGTGTGAGCGACGCGCCTGCAGATGAGGTGAACGTGAGGGCCAACGAAGACAATTTGGACAGCATTGTTCGTAACCTGGTCGACAACGCCATTCGCTACACGCCAATAGGTGGGCAAATAGACGTCAGCCTACGCATTGAGCACGCTCACGCCATCATCAGCGTGCAAGACAGTGGCCCCGGCATTGAGCCCAGTGAGCGCTTGCGGGTTTTAGACCCGTTTTACCGTGTGCTTGGTACCGAGCAGTTAGGCACTGGTTTGGGCCTTGCCATCGTGAGCACCTTGCTGCAACAACTCAAGGGGAGCTTGGTACTAACTGACCGTGAAGACGGTGGTACGGGTCTGTTGGCGCAGGTCAGGTTGCCATTGGCGCATTGACGTGCTGGCCAACTGGTGTATCAATGGCCTGTTGGTGTTACATCAACAGGCCACCCAGCCAGTTGCCGCCTAAAGCACTTTTAAAGCACCCGTCAACCGCTTTTAAACTGCCACAAGGTCACCGGCCAAATTTGACAAGGTGTCCTGGCCAATCATGGTGTGAGCCGGGTAATTCACATGATCACAACCCAGCTTGCAAGCTGCACCAGCGTGCAAGGCTTTGATCATGGCTGGGGTGAACTCATAGCGCACAAAGTGCACCGCAGAGGTTTTTTCGTCATTAGAGCGGTCCAAGTCTTCGTCTGCAATGGCGAAGACACGGCCAAAACCTTCAACCTCTACAAAGCAATGGTCCTCTACCCCAATTAAGCGAGCCAGTTCACGCCTGCGCTCGTTCACGTCGGCATACTCAATCAACATGGTGGCTTTCCAATTGCTGCCGTCTGGCACCAAGGGGGCATAGGCCTCAATTTCTTGCATGATGCCTTCTTCATCAAACACTTTCTCAATGCGCAGCATTTCTTGAATTTGGTAACGGACAGTGGTCTCGCTTTCAAACTGAAACACAAAATACTCGCCCAAATTAACAGTGCGCAGCTTGCGGTGCGTCAGCACCTCAGCCTTGTGGTCTTTGCGGTATTTGCTATAGGCCTCTAAGGTCATGAGACTGTCGCGGGTGATGTTGCCAGTGAGTTGCATGGTGTGTCCTGTAAAGATAAAAAAAATGCTGTCTCAGGTTTAAAACATTAACCAGCCAAGCCGTAGGCTTTACGTACCAGGGTGAGCGGGTGTGCCAACTCAGGCGCGCCCAAGCCGTTAACCTCAAAACCCTGTGCAATGTGGTGCCCGCCCAATGGGCAATCAGAGCTGATGAAGTCAGGCTTGGTACCGTCTTTCATAGTGGCCATGGCTTTGAACACAGGTTTGCCAATTTTCATGGCGGTTTGGTGGCCAAATTTTTTCACGCCATAGGTGCCTGCATGACCTGAGCAGCGCTCAATGGTGTTCAGCGTTGTGTGCGGAATCATCTTGAGCATTTCCTCGGTTTTACGCCCAATGTTTTGCACGCGTCCATGGCAAGGAATTTGGTAGCTGATGTTTCCCAATGGCTTGGGAAACTCCACCTTCAACAAACCATCGCGTTTGCGCGCCATCAAGTATTCAAACGGGTCCCACATGGCCGCTTGTACCAACTTGACGGCTGCGTCTTCGGGGAACATAAGCGGAATTTCTTGCTTGAACATCAGCGTACAACTTGGCACGGCGGACACAATGGCATAGCCCTGCTCAGCGTACTCAGCCAGCACAGGAATGTTGGCCTCTTTGCTCTTGGCCACAGACGCCAAGTCGCCAAGCTCTAGCTTGGGCATGCCACAGCATTGCTCTTTGTTGACGATGACGTAGGGCACTGCGTTGTGGTCTAGCACCTTGAGCAAATCTTGACCAATGCCTGGCTCGTTGTAGTTCACGTAGCAGGTGGCGTAAATAGCCACTTTCCCGGGTGTGCGTTCGCCGTTGACCACCGCGTGCGCTGGGCTTACATGGGCAACTTTTCGAAAGGTTTTGGTGGCCAGCTCTGGCAACCACGCATCTTTATCAACGCCCAGCACCTGCTCCATTGCCTTGCGTACAGGCTTGGTTTTGTTGATCGCGTTGACCGTTTGAACCACGATGGGGATACCGGCCAACATACCGTGCGTGTCTGTAGATGCGAGCAGCTTCTCGGCCATACCCACCTCACCCTTTTTGAACTTGATGGCTTTGGCGCGCAGCATCGTGTGCGGGAAGTCCAAATTCCATTCGTGCGGCGGGGTGTAGGGACACTTGGTCATGTAGCACAGGTCACACATGTAGCACTGGTCTACCACCTGCCAATAATCGGCCTTGGCGATACCGTCCACTTCCAAGGTAGGGCTCTCGTCTACCAAATCAAACAGCGTAGGAAATGAGCCACACAAACTCACGCAACGGCGGCAGCCATGGCAAATATCAAAGATACGCTCTAGCTCGTCGTAGAGTGCTTCTTCGTTGTAAAACTCGGGGTTTTGCCAGTCTAGCGGGTGGCGTGTTGGTGCCTCAAGATTGCCTTCGCGTGACATGGAGATCTCCTGCTGGGAAAAGTTGTTTGAAATAAGTCACAAATGCTCAGCGAAACGCGCTACCCGACACATAGGCCAAGTAGCGCGTAACGCTCAACACTCGCGCCCAGTTAGCGGCGAGTACTGACGCTTTAAAGCCGTTGATTAATCAACCATCTCGGCCAACGCCTTGGCGTAACGGTTGGCGTGTGAACGCTCAGCCTTGGCCAGGGTTTCAAACCAATCGGCAACTTCGTCAAAACCTTCTTCACGAGCAGTCTTGGCCATACCTGGGTACATATCGGTGTACTCGTGGGTTTCGCCTGCAACTGCTGACTCCAAGTTTTGGCGTGTTGGACCAATAGGCATACCCGTTGCTGGGTCGCCTGATTGCTCCAAAAATTCCAAATGGCCGTGTGCATGACCGGTCTCGCCTTCAGCGGTTGAGCGGAACAATGCGGCGACGTCATTTTGGCCTTCGATATCGGCCTTGTTCGCGAAGTACAAGTAACGGCGGTTTGCTTGGGATTCACCGGCAAATGCATCTTTCAAGCATTGCTCGGTTTTAGAGCCTTTCAAAGCTGGCATGAGTATTTCCTTCAAGTGGTTAAGAAGTGCCGCAAAGTACATCGCTGTACCTAATCGAGCAGGTGTAGGTTACTCAGAACACATGTCAAGGTCTAATGACCCTAATCAATGTTTTTGATTGGTTTTTACTATCGGTTCGCAAGGCCTATAAACAATAGGTTTCGATACTGCTCACTACAAATTGAAGGCTAATACCCCATAGAAACAATCAACTACTAGAAATAAGAATTATTCGCATCTTTAACGCCTTACTCATGAATAGCGGTTGCGCTAGGAACATAAAAAGCATGTGCCAAACGCTGATGCGCCTCACTGTTGCGGTCTGGTGGCTGGCGGCGCACGGCGCTCAGGTAGTGGTTGGTGAAAACGTCCAGGTAGTTGGCCAAGGTGCTGGCAGCAACTGGTTCTTGTGCCAGGGCCAGGCACAAAGCAGCTACCTCAGAGGTACAAAAATGGTCGTCGCGACTGGAGCGGCGCAAGCGGTAATTGGACGAAATACCGGGGTGCAGACTCAGTACGGGAAAGGCGTCCAGGTAGGGGCTTTTGCGAAACATCTTTCTGGCCTCAGACCATGTGCCGTCTAGCAACACAAACAATGGGCGCTTGGCTGGTCGCTCGCTTGTTGGCTGAGCCTGCGGCGCAACGCTGGTGACCACTCGCTCAGGCTGCACAAACTCAGCGGGGAACACCACATAGGGTTGCCATTGCGGGTCACGCAAAACAGCTAGCAACTGGGGATCAACTGCTGTGCGTGCCCACGTAAATGCAAAAGTGTCCGGCACCACATCGGCGACCAGCCAGCCGGTATTGCTGGGCTTTAAGGCCTCAATGTCGCCCATGATCAAGCACACACCC
>Ga0114998_10001505_pt1 | contig 17960 bp, 15 predicted proteins | sample ArcticOcean_MG_C_5_FD_87044 | JGI IMG/M metagenome (GOLD analysis project Ga0114998, IMG submission 87044) | Marine microbial communities from western Arctic Ocean - ArcticOcean_MG_CB4_138 | ecosystem: Environmental > Aquatic > Marine > Oceanic | place: Arctic Ocean: Canada Basin | collected...
TAGCTACACGGGCTGACCAGATTACAATTGGCGATCCGATGGACGAAGCCACTCAAATGGGCCCCGTAATTTCTCAGAAATCTAAAGATCGATGCTTGGACATGATAGAACAGGCCAAAGCTGACGGTGCTGAAATGGTTGCTGGAGCCAGGCCATTGGATTTGCCCTCTGATTTTGTTAGTGGGTTTTATGTTCGTCCAACTGTTTTCAAGGATGTTGAAACACATCATGAGCTATTTTTAGAAGAGGTTTTTGGCCCCGTCATTTCGATCACTCGATTTAAAGATGACAATGAGGCTATGGAAATGGCTAATACAGGAACTTTTGGCCTTGGTGTTTCTATCTGGTCGCGTGACATTGCGCGAGCACATCGCCTTTCACTTAAAGTACGCGGTGGTGTTGTGTGGTTAAATGATCATCACCGCAATGATCCTCGCTCGGTCTGGGGGGGCGTCCGGGATAGTGGTTTTGGAAAAGAGAATGGATGGGACGCTTTGCGTGCATATTTGACCAAGAAATCAGTTATTGTCCGTACAGCTGCAGGCTATGATGATTGGTTCAAAGGCGCAGGTAGATATGGTTAAATAAATGAATACATTCTCGACTACTATCCGGAAGGCGGATGCCATAGTGGTTGCTTTAGAAGCGCAGATTGTAAATGGTATGCGTGGACCGGGAGTAAGGCTAGACGAGCGGGCCCTCGCAGAAGAGTTTGGTGTCTCACGGACCCCTATACGGGAAGCTTTTCGCCAACTTGCATCAATTGGTCTTGTTCAAGACCTTGGTAGGCGTGGAGTCCTAGTTTCTAAACACTGTGCATCAGATTTATTAGATGCATTTTTAGTTGTGGCTGAATTAGAGGGAGTTGCCGCCAGACTGGCTGCACAACGCATTACAAGTGAAGTACTGAAAGCCGCGCATCAAGCTAATGAGCTGTGTCATCAAGCAGTTTTGATCTCTGATGTCGCTGGATTTAATGCAGCTAATATGACCTTTCATAATATGGTGATCAAGGGTGCTAAAAACCGTTTACTACATGATCAATTGGAGATGGCACGCCCAGTTATTTTCCCTTTTCGCCACCATATCTCAACTCTGCCCGGCTACATGGAGAAGTCATTAGATGAACACTCTGAGGTCTTATCAGCACTCTCGACAGGTGATGCTGATAGGGCTCAGAGACTCATGTTTATGCATGTTAATTTGCAGGGAGAGCAAGTCGTCAGTTTACTAAGACTGCTTGAAAAGTCTAAATAAGACTATGTAAAAAGACAATCTTTTAGACCATTGCTGCCACTGCTACTAAGTGTGGGGATAGCAGTCCTAGTTTTAACTATCAAAAACAAACAATATTGGTAAATCTCAATTTCTAATATCTTGCGTCCCAAATGTTTTACGCCAGAATTTTTAGATTTAAGCAGTGTTATTTTTTTGAAGTTAAAATGTAGTGGCAGCACATCTGATTATCTTCGCTATTTTAGGAATTATTATTGCCCCATCCCGCATATCTGAATAACATGCACGGTCAGCCTTGTTCAATTTAAGTTGTTTATTCGTCATTGAATATCCAGATAAGCCCACTGATTTCATATTAAAAGTGTGATTTGAATTTATGAACTAGGAAGTTTACAGATCTAATTTTGGCGGCTTTATAAGCTAATTTTTAGGTGCCAATATTCAATTTAAATCTGGTTGCCAGTATTTGAATTAAATTAAGCTATAAATTTATCCTTAGAAATATTGTGTACTTTTAGCATACAACTTAGAATATATGTACATCATAACTCTGATTCTTAGCTCAGGAAGATCCAGCTTACCATAAATTTAAGAATAACTTAGACATTAAAATAATTATAAATAATTGAAAAGGCTCTAAGAATTGAATGATAATAGGCAAAATATACTGTTAAGTAATGAGCTTTCTGATGATAAAGCGGCACAAGATATTGAACTAGTTGAAGTCACAAAGCGTTATGGAGATACCGTTGCTGTCGACGCTGTAAGTCATCGGTTTGGATCATCAAGTTACACGTGTTTGCTTGGCCCATCTGGCTGTGGCAAGTCGTCTACATTGCGAATGATTGCAGGACATGAAGTTGTTACGGAAGGTTCAATCCTCTTAGCTGGGCGTGATATATCTAGCTTACCGCCGGCAAAGCGTGGTACCGCGATGATGTTCCAAAATTACGCACTTTTTCCGCATCTCAGTGTTCAAGATAATGTGGCCTTCAGTCTTAAAATGTCCGGTGTTGATAAAACTGAACGCCGTATGAAGGCTGGTGAGATGCTCGAGTTAGTGGATCTAACTGCATTCATGGATCGCTTACCCGCCCAGCTTTCTGGTGGGCAGCAGCAGCGTGTTGCCTTAGCTCGCGCTTTAATTACGCGACCTCAGGTACTGTTGCTAGACGAGCCACTTTCCGCGCTGGATCCTTTCTTGCGTATACGGATGCGCAGTGAGCTACGCAAATTACAAACTGAATTGAATATTAGCTTTCTGCACGTAACTCATAGTCAAGACGAGGCATTAGCCTTGGCTGATGAAATCGTAGTGATGAATGACGCTATCATAGAGCAAGCGGGAACTGCACGTGAGATATTCAACGCACCAAAGACAAAATTTGTAGCGCAATTTATTGGTGGCCATAACGTAATAGTATTGTCGGAGGGGGAAGTTGCTGTGCGCACTGACGCAATAAAGACGGCGACCCTTAAGGGGGCCGGTGTCGAGGCTATTGTTTTAGCCGTCGAGTACCAAGGAACCCACGTTTCCATCCTTTCTAAAATTATGGGTGACCAAGAGGTGACTGCGCTAGTTCCAGAAGCTAAATTTTTCGCTGAACCTCATAACCCAGGGGACCAAATCTTTTTATTTTGGGACCAAAACAACCAGCACCATCTGACCGCATGATTAGCGGCAACAACTGAAGGAGAGACAAATGACAAGATATACAGCTAGAAATGGATTGAGCCGCCGTACTTTGCTTAAGACAGGAGTTGCCGCCGCGGCAGGAACACTTGCGGCGCCAATGGTTTGGGCGCAGTCCAATATCGTTCTGCGCCAGGCAGGCACTGGCGTGTCCGCCTTCAACGATATTGCTACCAAAGTACAGGATGATTTAGGTATCACATTAGAGATGACGGCGCTAGATTCTGATAGCGTAACACAACGTGTTGCGACGCAACCGGACAGCTTTGACATAGCAGATATTGAATACTGGATTTGCAAGAAGGTTTGGCCTACCGGCAACATGCAAGCGATGGATACCTCCCGTATTGCAAACTATGATAAAATCGCGGGGACTTTTCGGTCTGGAAAGCTGACGCCAACATCTGATATTGCCCAAGGGACAGCACCACACACGGTGGGTTTCACATCTGGCGCCAATGGAAAGGATTTTATTCAGGAAGAATCTGGCTGGATGACACTGATACCAACTATCTACAATGCCGACACACTGGGCATCCGTCCTGATCTTATCAATCGCCCAATTAGGAATTGGTCTGAGCTTCTGAACCCAGAGTTTAAAGGCAAAGCCTCTATTCTTGATATTTCTTCTATCGGGATTATGGATATGGCAATGGTGGTCGAGTCCATGGGTGAGTATAAATATCCGGACAAGGGTAACATGACCAAAGCAGAGATCGACTTAACGCTTGGTATCTTTACTGAAGCCAAGAAGAACGGCCAGTTCCGTGCGTTCTGGAAATCGTTTGATGAGAGCGTTAACTTGATGGCCTCTGGTGAAGTTGTAATCCAATCCATGTGGTCGCCAGCCATCACTGCTGTCCGTGCACAAGGTGTTCCATGCATCTATCAACCACTTGAAGAGGGCTATCGCTCTTGGGGTGGTGGTATGGGTCTTGCTGCAAGCCTCAAAGGTGCGAAGCTGGATGCCGCTTATGAGTACATCAACTGGTACCTTTCCGGTTGGGCTGGTGGATTCTTGATGCGCCAGGGTTACTACTCTGCAGTGCCTGAGACCTCGAAAGAGTTCATGTCTGCAGATGAGTGGGGCTTTTGGTATGAGGGTAAAAAATCCAAAGGGGACATAGTAAGCCCACAAGGTTCTAAGCTCGAAGGACCGGGTGCTGTGCGCGATGGTGGTTCGTTCATTGAACGTATGGGCGCCGTTGCATGCTGGAACTCTGTTATGGATCAAAACCAGTACATGGTACGCAAGTGGAATGAGTTTATAGCGGCCTAAACTTTAGTGGTGGCGCACGCTTGCGCCACCACTATTCCCAACTTCAATTATGGCAGGACGAGCATGCAAAAACCTCGCGTTAATAATGCACTGACCGGTTGGTTAATGGTATCCCCACTCGCCGTAGTTCTGTTTATCTTTTTAGTTCTACCGATAGTGATGATTGCTGTTGTTAGTTTCTGGCAGACCACTGCATTCTCAGTTATTCCAGCATTCCAATTTGATAATTACGAATTTTTGTTTGGCTCACCTGTCACATATACTGTTTTCGTGAACACCTTTAAATACGCGATTCTAACATGGATGTTTACAGTTGTGATAGGTTTTACCGTGGCTTATTATCTTGCCTTTCATATCCGCAGTTTGACGTGGCAAGTTGCTCTTTTTCTTCTGTGTACTATTCCATTTTTGACATCAAATATCATCCGCATGATTAGCTGGATCCCATTTTTAGGGCGCAACGGCATCGCCAATTCGGCTTTGATTTCTTGGGGAGTAATAGATCAACCCGTGGAATGGCTGCTGTTCAGTGACTTCTCAGTCGTACTGGCATTCGTACACATTTATACGCTGTTCATGGTGGTCCCAATTTTCAATACAATGATGCGGATCGACAAAAGCCTGATCGAAGCGGCTCGTGATGGCGGTGCTAACGGTGCGCAAATCCTTTGGAACGTAATCGTACCGTTAACTAAACCCGGCATCATGATTGGCACAATCTTTGTTGTAACGCTCGTAATGGGTGATTTTTTCACGGTGCGAATTATGTCTGGCAGCCAATCTGCCAATGTTGGGCGACTAATTTCCAACGATATCTCTTTGCTGCAATACCCATCAGCATCAGCCACAGCGATCATTTTGTTGATAACTGTTTTAATCGTAATTGGAATTTTGCTGCGCTTTGTTAATATCAGGAAGGAGCTGTAAAATGGAACCGCGGTCACGTTCTTTCTATGTCCTGACAGCTTTTTTTATGTTGTTCATTCTGTTCCTGTACGGCCCAACCATAACAATTGGTATTTTATCGTTTCAGGGGCCAGGTGGAGGTCTGACATTTCCGATGCGTGGTGTGTCGATGCACTGGTTTTATAATCTTTTTGAACAACAGGCTGTTGGAGATATCTGGGGTAGTTTTAGACGCAGCCTTACCCTTGGCTTAATGGTTATGGTCACAACTATTGTGGTCTCGGTTATGGGCGGGCTGGCATTTCGCAAAAAATTTCCAGGCTCAACTATTCTCTTCTATTTGATCATTACAGCTTTGGTGATCCCGTCGATCCTGATTTCTTTAGGTGTCGGCCTTCTCTTTAACCAAGCGGGGATCAATGTACACTGGGCCACATCTGGCTATGGATCTCAGCTAACATGGACTTTGCCGTTTGGGCTTTTGATTATGTTTGCTGTATTCAATCGGTTTGACAAAAGCTTCGAGGAAGCTGCGCGTGACTTAGGGGCCACGTCTTGGCAAACTATCCGCTATGTCGTCTTGCCAATAATTGCTCCGTCTCTAATTGGTGTGGCGCTGTTTGGTTTTACGCTTAGCTATGATGAATTTGCGCGCACTTTGCTGACATCGGGAAGCCGCAACACTCTCCCGCTTGAGATTTATGGCATGACTACAAATGTCACCTCTCCGGTCCTGTATGCCCTTGGAACGCTAACGACTGTATTTTCGCTAGCAGTAATTGTTATTTTTCTTGGTATAGTACTTTTGGCAACCCGCCATCGCGCCAGCAAGGGTAACGATGCAGGTAAGGGTATGCTATGATTATCATAATCAACCCCAATAGTACGGTATCGATGACGCAAGCTATGCTGGAGACTGCCCATAAAGCTTGCCCTGATATCATGATCAAAGGCTGGACCTCACATAAAGGCCCTGTTGCCATTCAAGGTCCGGAGGATGGAGAGGCATGCCTACCACACCTGCTGAAACTTGTTGAGAAGGCCTCTGATGACGGTGCATCAGTAATAATTATTGGTTGCTTTGATGACACTGGGCTGGACGCTGCGCGGAAATTAGCTGTTTGCCCAGTTATTGGGATAGGTCAAGCTGCGTATCATTTGGCTGCTTTAGCTGGCGCTCGATTTTCGGTTGTCACAACCCTATGTGTCTCGACACCCATTCTGGTGGCAAACGTTGAGAACTATGGCCTCGGTCGAAATTTAGCAAAGGTTAGAGCTTCTGGCGTCCCAGTACTCGCCTTGGAAACAGATGTAGAGGCTTCTGCCAGAAGGGTTCTTCAAGAGATTCTGCTGGCCCAAGATGAAGATGATATTCAGTCAGTGGTACTTGGCTGTGCAGGTATGTCCCATATTCCCGCCATTGCAGGGCCTGAAATCAAAGTCCGGTTGATCGATGGTGTCCGGGCAGCCGTTCAGTTGGGAGCACTACTTTAATGCACTGCTCTCGCACCAAACATATCCCAACAGTTCTTAAGTTGCACAATTACCCTAAAAAAACTGGAGTAAAGCCATGACCCGCAAACTCATAACTGCTGCTGCCCAAATGGGTCCTATTTCTAAGTCTGAGACCCGAGCAGATACTGTGAGCAGACTGCTTGAGATGATGCGTGAAGCAAAAGCGCGCGGCTGCGAATTGGTAGTTTTTACTGAAATGGCACTGACCACATTTTTTCCACGCTGGATGATTGAAGATGAGGCAGAACTTGATAGTTACTATGAAGCTGAAATGCCTAGTATGGCGACGCAGCCACTATTCGATGAGGCAAAAAAGCTTGGGATAGGTTTTTACCTTGGTTATGCCGAGTTAACCATCAAGGGCGGGGTCAAGAGGCGCTTCAACACCTCGATCCTTGTGGATCAAAATGCCAATATCATTGGAAAGTACAGAAAAGTTCACTTACCGGGTTATTCTGAACCACAGCCAAATCGTGATTTTCAGCATCTTGAGAAGCGCTATTTTGAGCCGGGGGACTTAGGTTTTCCAGTCTTCCGGGGTTTTAATGGGCACATGGGCATGGCTATCTGCAATGACCGCCGCTGGCCCGAAACATATCGCGTCATGGGGTTACAGGACGTTGAGATGGTCATGTTGGGCTACAATACTCCCTTCGGTCACGTGGGCGACCAAGCGATGGATAGTTTAACTCTCTTTCACAACCATCTCTCGATGCAAGCAGGGGCTTATCAGAACGCTACATGGGTCGTGGGTACTGCTAAATGTGGTGAAGAAGAAGGATCGAAAATGGGTGGCCAAAGCGTCATCATTGCCCCGTCTGGTGAGATTGTAGCCCAATCGTTCACTGTTGAGGATGAGGTTATTACCGCAAGCTGTGATCTGAATTTAGGCAACCGATATAAAGAAACTATTTTTGATTTCGCGGCTCACCGCCGCCCCGAACATTACGGACTTATCGTTGAGCGGATTGGCGCAATTCCACCTAAATAAAAGGAGAATGCTATGTCTACAGTAATTAAAAATGGAACAATTGTTACCGCTGATCGTACCTACGTGGCGGATGTTGTTATTAATGGTGAAGTGATTTCTGCGATTGGATCAAACTTAGTCGGGGATGCTGTTATTGACGCTACTGGCTGCTATATAATACCAGGTGGCATCGATCCACACACCCATCTGGAAATGCCCTTCATGGGGACACGGACAGCTGAGACATGGGCAAGTGGCACCTTTGCAGCGGCGTCAGGCGGGACCACGATGGTGGTGGACTATATCATCCCTGGTGAGGATGGCGTTCTTGCAGCATTAGATGAATGGGAAGAACGCGCTGCGCGCCAAGCGTCTTGTGACTACGGGTTTCACATGGCAATCACTGGATGGTCCGAACAGATATTCAATGACATGGGCGTAGTTGTGGAACGTGGGGTCAATAGCTTCAAGCACTTTATGGCTTACAAAGGTGCATTGATGGTGAACGATGATGAAATGTTTGCGTCATTCTCACGCTGTGCAGCTTTGGGAGCATTGCCGTTTGTGCATGCCGAAAATGGTGATCTTGTAGCGGCGCTGCAGGAAAAATTTCTGTCTGAAGGTAACTGTGGCCCAGAAGCGCATGCTTATTCTCGCCCTGCCTCAGTTGAAGGTGAAGCCACAAACCGTGCCATAATGATTGCTGATGCCGCTGGTGTCCCTGTGTATATTGTCCATACTAGCAGTGAGGATGCTCATGAGGCAATTCGGCGGGCCCGTCAAAACGGGCAACGCGTGTGGGGGGAACCGCTAATTCAGCATCTGTTGCTAGATGCGAGCGAATATGCAAACCCAGATTGGGATTATGCTGCCCAGCGTGTGATGTCTCCGCCGTTCCGCGACAAAAAACACCAGGATGGTCTTTGGGCAGGCTTAGCTGCAGGCTCACTGCAGGTTGTGGCAACAGACCATTGTGCGTTTACGACAGACCAAAAACGGATGGGGATTGGCGACTTTACCCAGATTCCAAACGGAACGGGCGGGCTTGAAGATCGGATGTCCCTACTGTGGACCCACGGCGTTGAAACGGGCCGTCTGACGATGAATGAATTTGTGGCGCTTACCTCTACCAATATTGCAAAGATTTTGAACGTTTATCCGCGCAAGGGCGCTGTACTAGTTGGTGCCGACGCAGATCTCGTCGTGTGGGATCCGCTTGCCAGTAAAACTATTAGTGCCAAAACGCAGAAATCTGCGATCGATTATAATGTTTTTGAAGGGTTTAAGGTTATGGGGATGCCCCGCTTCACTCTCTCGCGTGGTGATATAGTATGGGAAGTTGGTGCAACAAGTCAGGCACAACTAGGTCGTGGTAAGTTTATCGAGCGACCCGCATTCTCACCAACTAGCCAAGCCTTATCAGTATGGAAAGAACTCGTAGCGCCCCGCCCAATTGTGCGGGATGAGAAGCATATGCCAATTGGAGTTTAACGCTAGTCTAAGGAAAAAAAATGACAAAGAAAATTATGTGCGCAATTGGGACGGATATCGACTCTGTCGCAGGCTGGATCGGATCATACGGTGGTGGTGATAGTCCATCTGATATCCAGCGTGGTATTTTCGCGACAGAAGTTGGGATCCCGCGTCTGCTGCGTTTGTTCAAAAAATACAATATGCCCACTAGTTTCTTTATTCCTGGCCACAGCCTCGAAACCTTTCCTAAGGAAATGCAAATGATCGTTGATGACGGCCATGAGGTTGGTGCGCATGGCTATATGCACGAAAATCCAGTCGCTATGACACCTACACAAGAGGAGGACGTTCTGGTTAAATCGATCGAGCTGATTGAAAAACTGACAGGCAAAGTGCCCACAGGATATGTTGCCCCCTGGTGGGAAATGTCTAACTCTACTGCAGCTCTACTTCAGAAATATGGTTTTTCTTATGATCACAGCCAAATGTATCGAGATTTCCAGCCTTTCTACGCGCGTACCGGTGACGAATGGAATGTGATTGATTATACTAAAACTGCGGGTGAATGGATGCATCCTCTCAAGCACGGCCATGAGATTGACCTCGTTGATATTGGGGCAAATTGGTATGTTGATGACTTGCCACCAATGATGTTCATTAAAAAGTCTCCAAACAGCCACGGTTTCGTAAATCCACGCGACGTGGAACAGCTGTGGCGTGACCAATTCGACTGGATCTATCGTGAAATGGATTATGCAGTGTTCGCAATTACGATTCATCCAGATGTGTCTGGTCGGCCACAAGTTTTGCTAATGCTGGAAAGGCTGATTGAATATATCAACGGCCATGAAGGCTGTGAGTGGATGACGTTTGACAGTATTGCTAATGATTTTCGTGCGCGGTTCCCTTTTAAAGGTGACGCACGTCCAGAAGTTATCTGATGTGTGGCAGTTGTGGTTTTCCGGCGGCACCTGGCCATTGGACCGATGCTGGAGCCACAACACCACACGAGAGATTGCGTGAACGGTTTCGGCGGGTGACGTTGTTGCAAAAAGTGCTACGCCAATTTGGTGTCACTGCTCATGATGGTGGTGTTGTGCCAGGTATCCAAGTGATGTCCTTAAGTGGCGGTCAAACAATTGTGCCTGATCTTGAGGCACTGTGGGCTGAAGTTGAAAAGCTATCTGGTCACGTATTTGATCCATTAGACTTATGAATGATCGCATGGAGAACCGCCTACGCCTGACAGTCCTAGGCGGATTTTTGGGGTCAGGTAAAACGACCTGGTTACGCCACCAGCTGCATGAAAAGACCTTTGGCCGTGTGCATGTCATTGTAAACGAAGTGGCAAAAGCTCCCGTTGATGATGTTTTGCTGGGTGCGGCAGACCAGATAACGTTACTGGCGGGTGCTTGTGTCTGTTGTGATGGGCAACAGCAATTAGAGACTTTATTGTTAGGGTTGTGCGATGATCGTAGTCGCATTGCAGATCCTACTGTTCGGCTTGAGACTATTGTATTGGAAACTAGTGGCCTTGCTGACCCGGCAGCAATTTTATCCCTAATTCAAAATCATCCTATTTTGGTACGTCAGATTATTATCACTGAGATCATAGTCATTGTTGATGCTGTAAATGCGGTTGAGCAAATACAGCGTGAGGCCTTGAGTAGAAAACAGATTGAAGCTGCAGATCGTCTAATCTTGACAAAAACAGATCTATCAACAGAGCAAGATACTGCCCGTCTGTGTGCTGCACTGCGCTCATTAGCTCCAGCTGCTATGCAGTTGGCTGCAAGCTTTGGTAGCCCGTTGCTATTGAGACCTCCTCCACTGGATGTGCAGCATTTTGAATTGGTGGAACTGTCGGATAAAGATTCTAACCCAATCTTAGCGAGTCAACTTGATCTTGGCTCAAAAGCTGATTGGACAGCGCTTACTGTCTGGCTGTCTGCTCTGCTGTACGCACGCGGTGACCAGATCGTTCGCATAAAAGGTGTTGTATGTACGCCCGCTGGTAGGCTTTTGTTACAAACTGTGCGCCAGTCGGTTCAGTCACCAGAAATTTTGCCTGATCTAGGCTGCCCCCTTGAAACAGATAATACCATTGCAGTTATTGGGCGGGGGTTTACCCAAGGCCAGCTCGCTAAGTCGCTAGCTCACTTCACTACCTGAGAAAAAAGATTCTCTGCAACTCCTTTTGTGATTAATCCATCTTTGATATCTGCTTCGATTGCTTTGTATGGTCGCAACTGGGCATCGCCGTATCCGCCGCCGCAGGGTCCATAGGACACGAGCTTGTCGCCAGCCTTAACCTTGAAATAGGGTACCTTTGATGGCAAAATTTGTTTAGTACCGTCAGGTCGAATAAGTGTTAAAGAAGCGACATGACCATCTGAGCCACCATCAAACCCCCAAGGCTTAAAGGCGTGGCCATCGCCCTCTAGCGAAAAGCCTGCATCATCTAAAAACATGAACTCACGGATAGCACCAATACCGCCGCGCCACTGACCCGCTGCCATTGCATCTGTACGTAACTCGTAGCGTTCAATCCGCAGTGGAATATGTGATTCAATATCTTCGACTGGGTTATTACGAGTATTGGCATACAAGGTATCGACGGCGTCCATGCCGTCGATACCAAAGCGGCCACCATAGCTGCCTTCCATAATTTCCATATGGACCCAATGGTTTCCGTCGTTCAGGCCGGAAATGGCTACAACCCGTAAGTTCCCAATCCCCGCTGAGACTTGTTGCGGTACAACCTGTGCGAAGGCCTTCATCACCGTATCTGCTAGCTGGTTACCAGAACAGAACCGTGCAATAACGGGAGCCGGAAAGATTGGATTGGCCAGACATCCCAATGGAGCCACTATTTTAATAGGGCGGGTAAGGCCCGAATTTTGTGGGATAGACCCATAGGTCACTGTGTCCAATAAAATTGATCGGATTGTTAGCCATATGGCACAATCGACTGTGCCAACTAGTGGCATGTTGATTGGTTTATCTGGAAGTTGTGATGCAGTGCCAGTGAGGTCTACAATTAACTCATCACCTTGCACTGTCAGCGTTACAACTAGTGGTAGTTTGCTACGTGATGGGTCTGGGTCATCTAAAAATCCGTCTAGATAAGTAGTGGCGGCGTAGTCCCCGTTAGGTAAGTCGCTAATCGCGTTGCGCATTAAGCGTTCGGAATAATCCATTAGGTCATGAAATGCTGCTATAGTTGCCTCTAGCCCATAATTCTGGACTAGTTCCACAAAACGCGTTGCGCCTATCCGTGACGATTCTATTTGTGCTTCCATGTCACCCACTACCAAATTCTGCGCGCGAATATTGGCGCGTAAAATATGCCAGACAGCTTCGTTCTTTATCCCCCGCTCATAGACTTTGATAGCTTTAAATTGCAAACCTTCGGCGTATGTATCGACCGCATCCACAATTCCGCAACTGCCCGGTGATAGGGCGCCGATATCAAGGTGATGTGCAGTTGTAACAGACCATCCAACTAGCTTTTTATCCAAAAAAACAGGCACACAGAATGCCACATCTGGCCCATGGCTGGCACCGCCGTAGGGGTCGTTATGCATAATCACGTCGCCCGGGTTAACTGCGTCACCTCGTTCCTTGAGTACTTTAATTATGTTGCGCACGTAGCCTGGAATAGGCCCCGATTGGAGTGGTGTCGACATCTTGCATTCGCACATTTGCAGCCCATCAGCATCCGTCAGTGCAGCGCCAAAATCCTCAGATTCGCGAATAATAGAAGAATAGGACATGCGCATCAGTTTATGCCCCATCTCTATCGCGATGTTTTCAAGACCTCCCTGAATTACGGCGGCTGTTACTGGATCGATGCGGGTCATGGCTGGCCCTCCAATGTGATGATGATACTACCGGACACGTGCACACAGGCTGTAGCCCTTGGGGGTACAACTGTGGTGCTGTCCTTTTGCAAAAGAATAGCGGGACCCTCAAAGGGCGTCCTGATTGGTATTGCGTCACGACGATAAACACTGGTTTCAAATGTCTTCAGGACACCGCTTTCCCTGAAAACGCTGTTTCGCTTGTACAAAAGGGCTGCATCTAGACTGCCACCTTTTCTGGGTGGCATCTGTTCAAGTTTGGGCAGGTTCCCCACTGCAGTTACGCGTAGATTAACAACTTCAATTGGGCTACTTGAAAAGGCATGCCCGTATTCGGCGGCATGAATATCATGGAACTTAGCCCAAACAGTCGACATAGCGCTCGCGCCGACAACCCCTTCTGATATTGGCACCTGTAGCTCGTAGCCTTGTCCAACGTATCGCAGATCACCTGAGCGGTTAAACGTCACCTGTGATGGTTCGATACCATCGTCAGAAAAACGAGCCATTAGTTCTGCCTCCATAGCTTTAAAGTCTGCGGTGATCCTATTCAGGTCACACGTTAGCGACACCTGAAACTGAGTCCGGATAGCATCATATTTAAGGTCTGCAGTCAAAAGTCCCATGGCCGAAGTAATACCGGGATAGAGCGGTACGATCACTTCTGGTATCTGCAACATTGTTGCGACTTCTGCGCCATGTAGAGGCCCTGCGCCCCCCATTGCGACCAAAGAAAATTTGCGTGGGTCGATGCCTTTTTGAACAGTGCGCGACCGGATTGCATTGGCCATATTTGAGTTTAGAATTGTTAAAATACCCTCGGCCGCTTCTAATCTATCGATGCCTAGTTCACCCGCTAATAGTGTGATTACAGAATTTGATGCTGCCGCATCTAGCCCCATATCACCACCTAGAAAATCACTAGGCTCTAATCGCCCAAGGACCAGATTGGCGTCTGTGACTGTTGGCTGTGATCCACCCTTGCCATAAGCTGCGGGTCCTGGAGCCGCCCCTGCACTTTGTGGTCCAACCCTAAATGCCCCCCCTTTGTCTACGTATGCGATTGATCCGCCACCAGCCCCGATGGTGTGAATGTCGAGCATTGGCATCAACAACGGGAATCCAGAAATGGATGTTGAGCGCGCATCAGTCTGTGCAAAAGTTCCATCAACAGAAATTCCAATGTCGGCAGATGTTCCCCCTATATCAAATGTGATAAGGCGCTCACGACCACATTGAGCACCAATCCAACCACCACCAAGAACTCCTGCAGCAAGACCTGACATTAGTGTCACTGCTGGATTCTCTATTACCATGCGAGGTGTAGCTACTCCTCCATTAGAAGCCATGATACGTAAATCGCCTCTTATACCTAGGCCGTGAAGCGCTATATTTAGTCTTGCTATATAGGCCCTGACCTTTGGTCCAACGAACGTGGCTAATGCGGTTGTAGTAAAACGTTCAAATTCTCGGAATTGTGGCGAAATAGACGCTGAAGTCGCTACAAACGCATCCGGCATCACGTCCTGCACGATGGCCTTAGCGCGGTTTTCATGAGCTGGATTAAGGTAGGAGAATAAAAAGCAGATGGCGACGGCTTCAACACCTGATTCCAGCAGGTCTACTGCGGCGGCATGAACCTCCGCCTCATTCAGGGGTACCAGCTGCTCTCCTGTAGGTGGTATTAGTCGTCCGCTAACGGTCTTGCGGTCACGACGGGCAATCAGGGGACGGTTTTGCCACGGTAATTCCTGCATGATCGAATAATGTTCTACCCGCTGATGGCGGCCGATGTGCAGCACATCCCGAAACCCGTCGTTTGTTATCATCCCCGCTCGAGCTCCTGCACCCTCTAATACAGCATTAGTTGCAATGGTGGTGCCGTGGAAAACATGATCAATATCTGAAGGCTTAACATCGTTTAGGTTGCATAGCACTTTTATGCCTGCAATTACTCCGAGGGATGGATCTTCAGGTGTAGTTGCAATTTTATGGATCCCAACATCTCCATTTTCTGGATCAAAATAGATCAGATCTGTGAAGGTTCCTCCTATATCGACTCCAATAGATTTCATGATATTGTCCCCTTATTCGAGTAATCTCTATGTCTATGGGACATAGAGATTATCTAAATATTTGCTTAAAATAACTTAAGATATTCACTATTTGTTAAAAAATGTATATTTGCTTTGAAGTGGACAAAAACAGTAGCTATCCTGTTAATGTTACCATATTTGATGATACTAGTTGTAACTAATAGTATACACTATAGGAACATTATGAATACAATAAATATACAAAAATTTGATATGCAAAAGATTGAGCAGATGATCTTAACGCTTGGAGCTATAGGTGCTCACTCAGGCACTGGTGTTTGGCGAACGGCGTTCTCAGCTGAATGGGTGGCAGCACAAGAATGTATAGCGGAATGGAGCCGAGATGCGGGTCTGGATGTTCGGTTTGATGCTGCAGGAAATTTGTGGGCACGGATGGATGGAACTGAGGGGGGCAAAGCCATCGTCTCAGGCTCTCATATCGACAGTCAATGTCCTGGGGGTCGCTATGATGGAGCTCTCGGCGTGCTCTCGGCCTTGGTCGCGATAACTGCTTTGAAGGATGCATATGGCTCCCCCCGCAAGCCCTTAGAATTGGTTTCATTCTGCGAAGAAGAGGGAAGCCGCTTTCCAAATGCCGGCTTCTGGGGCTCACGAGCGGTTGTTGGTAAGATTAATCTACAAGACTGTAATAAAATAACCGATGCGTCTGGTGAGAATATTGGCGCTGTAATGAAAGCGGCCGGTTTTGACCCTGGCTGCATTTCAGAAGCTGAGCGTAAGGATATTGCCGCGTTTATAGAACTGCATATCGAACAGGGACCGATTCTTGAAGATGCTGAGCTACCGATTGCTGTGGTTAGTGGGATCACTCATATTCGGCAAACCAAAGTCACGTTGACGGGGGATTCTAATCATGCCGGAGCATTTCCGATGGATATTCGGCGGGATCCTATGGCTGGATTTGCCGAAGTAGTCACTACAGTGATTAACCATGCTCAGAAACTTGGACGGCCAGCAGTTACAACTGTTGGAAAATGCATATCTGATCCTAATGGAGCCGCGATCATTCCCCGGTCTGTCACTTTCACAATTGACGCGCGACATCCTGATCCTGCTTCAGCCACGCTATTATATAAAACCCATGAGAAAATGCTGGTAGAGATAGCAGCTCGCCGCAACTTAACTTTAGAAACGCAGGTCCAAATTGATCTTCCAGCGTGTCTGAGCGATCCCAGCCTCGTTGATGCTATAGATCTCTCTGCGCGTGCCGCGGGTGTCAAAACGATGAAAATGGCGAGTGGAGCTGGCCATGATGCCCAGCAGATGGCTACAATCTGCCCTATAGCAATGATTTTTGTACGCAGTGAGGGTGGTCGCAGTCATACACCTGAAGAGTTTTCGGCTATTGAAGACATTGTAGCTGGGGTAACGGTCTTAGCTGGTACTTTGTATAATCTCGCTTATTAAATAAAAGGAAAAGCTATGCGTGCAGTTGTATTTGATAAGCCAGATGGTCAGGAAAAATCAACTATTATAAAAGACGTGCAGATGCCAGTTGCTGGGCTGAAGGAAGTCCTTGTAAAAGTCGCATTCGCTGGTCTGAACTATGCTGACCTTATGATGCGCTCTGGAATTTACCCACACCCAAAAGGTTATCCGCTCGTAGCGGGGCTTGAGCTGTCGGGGACAGTGGTTGCGGTTGGGCCAGCCGTTAACAATGTCTCAATTGGTGACCGTGTAGCAGGGTTCAGTGAGGACGCAGGTGCTTTCGCAGAGTACTGCACCGTGCCTTCTCAGCGAGTGATCCATCTGCCAGATGGTATGGGTTTTGACGTTGCGGCTGCATTCTACGTACAATCGATGACTGCATGGAATTTGTTGCATACTGTCAGTAAAATACAAGCTGATGACACAATTTTGATTCATGCCATTGGTGGAGGTGTAGGGCTTTACCTGACGCAACTGGCAAAAGCCGCTGGTGCGCAGGTGATTGGAACAGTAGGAACCTCAGGTAAGGAAAGCCGTGCATTAGATTTTGGAGCTGACCTAGTAATAAACCGGATTAGCACTGATTTTGCTGCTGCTGCAATGGCATTTACTCAGGGCCGTGGCGTCGACAAAATTGTTGATTCAACGGGCGCCTCAATCCTTGACCGCAGCTTTGAAGTAATTCGCCCGCTTGGGCATGTGATTAGCTATGGTGAGGCAGAAGGGCCCCCGTTTCCAAACTTATGGGAACAATTAGTCAAAAAATCATTGACCTTTACCCGCATGCATTTGGGGCATATGAATTATGGGTCTGAGGATTGGATGCGAGGCAGTAAGGCTGTAGTTTCAAAAATTATGGATGGAACGCTTAAAGCCCCGATTGAAGGGGTGTACGATTTAGAGAATGTCAGCGGTATGTTTGCAGCTCTTCAATCTCGAAAATTGGCGGGTAAAGTCATCCTAAAGATGTCATGAAGACAAAAATTTACATATTATTAGTGGTTATTGCCAAACTGTAGTGATGAATGGACTTTGGTCCAAATACCCCGTTCGCCCGACCTCTGCCGCTTAGCTTTTGTTATTACGTTATCTTTGGACACATCTCTTGGATGTGTCCATTCTGAGCATTGTTAGGCGGGTCTCCTGCAAGGTGGTGACTATATTCTCGGCTGGGTTAAAATAAAAAAATGATATTTGATAGTGTTTAGCGCATCGGATCTAGCTGGCTAGATGGTGCTAGTTAGGAGGCACTATCTATATGAATAAAAGTTTTTGAAATTTTGCTATATTAATGCTCCAAAATGGGGGATCTCGTATCGGCATTGTAAACCGAACAGGTATAATGCGGGAAAAACAGATGCGATTATCTGAATTAGGTGGGTTGGAGGATATAACTAGCCCTGTATGGCAAACTCTTCCGTCTTTCATTTGCCCAAGGCAGGCTCTAAAAGAGGACAAAATATGACCCAAATTGGTGGAA
>Ga0114998_10001511_pt1 | contig 17928 bp, 12 predicted proteins | sample ArcticOcean_MG_C_5_FD_87044 | JGI IMG/M metagenome (GOLD analysis project Ga0114998, IMG submission 87044) | Marine microbial communities from western Arctic Ocean - ArcticOcean_MG_CB4_138 | ecosystem: Environmental > Aquatic > Marine > Oceanic | place: Arctic Ocean: Canada Basin | collected...
GCAGGCGATGGAGAGAGCTATAGGGAATTAGTGAAAGTCGGAGACTTGAGCGAAGCGAGCGAGGCGATGAGGTTTAGGGCAGTGAACGATCGAGTGATGGGCGGCGTATCGGATGGAGCGATGTTACCGCCCACCGCGAAAGTTACGCAGGAGTTCTCTCGTTTTGGGGGCATAGTTAGAGTAGAGAATAACGGAGGGTTCTCGAGCGTTAGGAGAGAGTTAGACGGCGGCGTCGTCGACGCGAGCGCGATGAGAGGCGTTTACGTGAAATGTCGAGCGAGTAAAGATGAAGATGCGTTGAAGACGTTTTTGTTACTCGCGAAAGATTACGAGTGTTCGAGGAATTTCGCAAACTTCAAGAGCGCTTTTTCCGTGAAAGCTCTGACTGGCGACGAATGGGAGACAAAGCTGTTTCCGTTTAATAGGTTTGGAAACGCAGAGAGAATGGGGAGACCGATCGAGAGAGGGCCTTTGAACGTGATGGAAGTGAACGAAATCGGGTTCATGATATTAAAAGGGGACGAAAAGCAAGTTGGTCGATTCGGATTAGACATTAAGGAGTTTGGATTTTACAAGTAATAAATTTAATATATCGCCGTTAGCGGTATTAGCGTACGCGCGCTTCTTTTACATAAAAAATACAAAAACTCACACAAATATATACATATAATTCGAATAAGCGAATATGATCAAGCGAGTGCGATTCTATTAGAATCGTCTCCGCTGCCATTTGAGACTGACTTTTTCTCTGCGTCGACCCAATCCCCGAACGACGTAAAGCCTTCTTCGGCGTCGTCTAAAGAACAACCCATAACGGTACGTAACTTTCTTCGCTTACCGAACGCGAATTTAAACAATACTTTCGGCATACCGAATAATCCTCCAAACGCAAACGTAAATCCGCGAAAGGCTTTACCGGCGATTTGGGCGATGACCAACTTAATTATTACTTGCACGAATGAAAAAGAATGTTTCAAATGTTCGGTGATTGGAACAGACCTAAGTCCTTTAGCAAGTTCAGTTCGTAGCGTTTTATCTCTTGTGAGCATGATTGCGGCATCGGCAGCCATGGAAAACATTGGGAGTTTCACTCCACCTTTTGCGCCGACTTGCGCGAGCTCAATCATAGCAGTTAATCTTTCCCATTCAAAGCGTCCATCGACGATGATAACTTTCAACAGTCGCAAACGTAACCCTGGATCTGGATCGGTTAGTAACCGTCTCGCGACGTACGGAAAAGCTGCATCTAAAAAGTTAAACTCTGGATCTAAAGTTAAACAAATAGATTCTTGCGTGAGGAGCGAACGAATGACTAACGAAAATCGTTCCGGCACGCGAATAGGGTACTTGAACAACAACTTATTAAACTCTTTCGTTAATCCACGAAAAGAGAATCCGTTCGTGCCAGCAAGTTGTTCTAAAGCGTCTTCGCCCCAGACTTCTTGTAATCCCATCGCAACTGCAGCAATGTCTGCTTTATTTTTATCCAGAAATCCAAGCGTTTGTAATGTCTCAGAAAGTTGCATATAATCTCTGTTCATCGTATGTACGATTGCGTCGATTAAGGATTCTTGGTTTGCTCTAGAAATTTGAGCAACGTTACCGAAATCTACGTATGCAATATCACCATCTCTTAATGCCAACACATTTCCTGGATGTGGATCACCATGGAACAACCCGAAATCTAACAGTTGTCTCAAGCCGCTTTCGACGCCGTTTTGTAAAAAAATCCTCTTCGCTTCGTCCGAATTAAACGCGTTTGGTGCCGTACACCTAACGCCTTCTTGCCAATCCATTACTAAAACTTTCGGTCCTGATAATTCGGGCACGATTGCTGGTATGTGTACGCTCGGATCGTCGCTGAAATTGTTCCTAAAATCGCGGAGGTTTCTTCCCTCTTGAATGAAATCGAGTTCTTCCAAAAGTTTTTCGGCGAATTCGTCGACTAACAAAGTCGCCGGACAACCAACGTTTTGGAGACAAAAATCATCAAATAATTGTTTAGCAGCAGCTCTTAAGACGAACAGATCGAGAATTATCGAATCTCTCGTATTCGGCCTCAAAACCTTAACCGCAACGTCTCTCTTATCTTTTTTTAAAGTCCCTCTATAGACTTGTCCAATCGACGCCGCGGCAACTGGTTCCTTGGTAAACGTCTCAAAAACATCATCTATTTTCTCTCCCCATTGCTGTTCCATGATCGCCCTCGCCTGCTCAGTTGGAAACGCGGGAACTTTATCTTGTAAAGTCGTCAACTCATCCATGACGTCTTCGGGGACCAAGTCCGGTCTATTCGCCAAGTTCTGCCCTAATTTCACGAACAACGGCCCTAACGAAGTCAACGTAAGCTTCACTTCTTTCGCCCATACCCTATCGCTCTTACCAGTCCTCTCCATTTGCTCTCTATCAATCCTCTCCAACTTTTCTTTCTTCTGCGATAGTTGAGAGAACTTCCTCGAAAGCAAAAATACTCTCCTCACGAGCCTGATAGGTTTCTTCCTCGCCTCTTCGCTGATCAATCGTGGATCGTATCGCGTAACGACGTTACAGAAATTCGAATCGAACTCCATGCTTTCCTTCGTCTTCTTCTTCGCTTTTGCAATCGAAGTGTCTTTATCGATTTTAGTAATGATTTCTTCTTCCCCTCGTCGCGTCTTCGGTCTCAGTTTCTTCAAAGTCGTCCTCGTGAACAAAACAGAGTCATCAAAATCATCGACATCAACAACAGAAACGACTTTTACTTCTTCGTCGTTATTTCTCACAGATTTCGTCACAAACACGTTTACTTCATTTCGTTCACTAGTACTGCCATAATCACGCGCTCTCGACGTTCCTCTATCGTGATTACGACGATCTTTACATTTCCTCGCGTCAGTTTTCAACGTCGTTTTTCCAATCACCACGTTCCGTATCATCTTCACTCTGAGTGCGAGAGAGAAAAAGAGAAAGAAGAATAACTGCGCCGACACACGCGAGCGCACTTTCTCTCACTTTCTCTCTTAATCTCAATCACTTTCTCTCTTGATCTCTTTTTTACGCACAGTAGTATTATATCGTTAAAATGAAACACAACGATATGCAAAAAAAAAAGATTGGGATGAGATGGCCTGTACTCTGTTTAGGGTTTAATTGCATAATTTAGGGTTTTATATTTCCTTTAAAAATCTCTCCTTTTACTTCTTTTTCCTTCTCTCTATTATTTTCCATTCAATTAACGACGACGACGAAGAAGTCTCGCCACTTTTCGTACGAACGAACGACGCGATGCTACACTCTCGCGCCACTCGCGCGGTTCATCTCGAGCTCGTCTCTCTAAAGCCGAAAGCATCGTTTAGAAATCGACAGAGTGCGAAAATGCTCGAAAAACTGCGCAAGAAACGTCCCTCGATCACGAACCACGCGACGTACGGCGAAGAACCTTCGATAGACCGAGCGAACTCGGACGAACGCAGGCGAAGATCTGGTACGAGTTCGTCGTTTCCAGTCTCTGTTTTACTTACGATTGATATGGGTAGAGTTCGTTTGCCATCGTTCGTTTGCCGTGTTGCGTACATTTTTCTTCGCTTTTTATTTTTAACCTCGTCATCGAAATCTTTGCGTTGGACCTTTTCTGTCCAACTTTCGTCTTCGTCTTCGTCTTCTCCGCGAACGCTAGAAAACGCAGAGCTGACAATAAAACGCGCAATTTTTTTATGAACGATGAAACAATAAAGGTTCCGGACAACGCTCGAGTCAGGGGAATAGTGGTAGTCATGGAGGGCGAGGACAGCGCGAGCAAGGCGCGAGATCGCAGGACGGACGCCGTTCTGGATCAAACGCGTCCTCGGGCGCGGCGAGGGGCAGGGGCGCAGGCAGAGGGAGAGGCGGGAGGACGAGGAAAGTATCGGACGGGAAAGCGCATTTAAGGAGTACGCTGGAGTATACGGAGGATAAGAATTTCCCGTCCGTGTATGATGATGCGCCGAAAAAGAGCGCGAGCGATGAGTTTAAGGATTTTAGTAACGATTATAGCGTACGCGCGAATGATCAATATAACGATGATTTGATCGACGATCCGCCGATTAAGATTTTACCGCTGGGAGGCTTAGGCGAGATTGGCATGAATTGTATGTTAGTCGGCGTGAACGATCGATATATATTATTAGACGCCGGTTTAATGTTCCCAGACCACGAAGAGCTCGGGATTCAGAAAGTTCTACCGGATGTGAGTTTTTTGAGCCGATGGAGAGATAAGATCGAAGCCGTCGTGATCACGCACGGGCACGAAGATCATATCGGGGCGTTGCCGTGGGCGATTCCTGCTTTAGATCCAAATACACCAGTGTATGCTGGTAATTTTACTATGCAATTAATCTCTAGACGCATGGTGGAATACAATTTATGGAACCCCGATAGGTTTAAAGTCATGGAAATGGGACAACGCTTCAAAGCCGGTCCGTTTGAAATCGAAGCCGTGAGAGTGACGCACTCGATTCCGGATTGCTGCGGTTTGATCTTTAGAAGCGAGCATGGGACAATAGTACACACTGGTGATTGGAAAATCGACGAAAATCCAGTAGATAATCAAGCGTTTGACCGCACTGCCTGGGAAACCGTTGGAAAAGAAGGCGTGACTTTAATGATGTCTGACTCAACAAACGTCCTTTCTTCGGGAAGAACGACTTCGGAATCTGAAGTTCGAGAGGCGATTATGCGCAAAGTTATCGGGCATAAAGGACGAATTATTTCTACACAATTCGCTTCTAACATACATCGTTTGTACGGCATACGCGACGCCGCTGAAGCTACTGGTCGTTCGATTGCATTTGTTGGTCAATCCTTGTATTCGTACTTGGAAGCGGCTAAAAAAGCCGGCATGGCGCCGTTCGATCCTTCGAAACTCGTTCCAGCTGAAGATATCGATTCTTACGATCCATCAAAATTGTTAATTGTGACTACTGGGTCACAGGGTGAACCGAATGCGCAATTGTCTCGCGCCGCGTGTGGAGCGTCTCCTTTGTTAACCTTGCGAAAGGAAGATTTGCTTTTATATTCTGCAAAAATGATCCCTGGGAACGAGAAAAAAGTTATGCGAATGATGAATCAAATTGCGAAAATCGGTCCGCAAATCACGATGAAACGCGAGGACGGGTTACATTCTTCCGGGCACGCGCATCGAGATGAGCTCGATGAAGTTTTAAAGTTAATCAAGCCAGAACATTTTTTGCCCGTTCATGGAGAATACGCGTTTTTAAAAGAACACGAACGCTTAGCGAGAGAATGCGGAGTTCTACATACTTCGGTCATAGGAAACGGGACATTATTAGGCGTAACACCTTTGAAGAATAAGAAAGCGCATGGAACGCTAGGAAATTTTCATCGAATCGGATCAGCGAAATTACAAACTATGTTCAACGACGGCGGTAAAGGTTCCGGAACCGCCGAAGATTTAGCCATCGAAGAGCGCATGCGTATTGCAACCGAAGGTGTCATCGTCGTCGATTTCGAAGTCATGGAAACCGCTGGATATGCCATGAACGCTAGAGCTAGAGTAACTTCGAGAGGTATGTGGACAGATAACGGACGACTTCTTCGAAGCTTGAAAGATGCCGCCGTGAATAGCTGCGCCGGCATGAATTACGACACGAAATTATCCGCAATCGAGCGTACGGTCGCGAGAGCAATTCGCTTCGCCGCTCGATCCTATTGCAACAAAAAACCAGACGTCATCGTCGTCGCTCATAGAAAACCAATGAAATCCGGCGGCGGCGGTGGCTTAACAAACGACGACGACGATAATAATAGTAATACAAACAACGGAGACGCGAGCGGAGAAGACTTGAACGAAGACGATGACGATCAAAAACGTTACCGAAAACGCGTCCTTAAACCCGAAGGTGTTCGGCCTCTCAGAGGTGACTACAAAGGTCCCGGCGCCGGTGGTCCAGCGCGTCAATCCTATCGCGATTCCGCTTTCGATTAAAAATTTAAGTTTTATGTAGAAAACAATATCACGCACGACTTTTTTTTTAACATTTTTCCCTACTCTGATCCTCATTAAAATGACGTACTCATCGTCATCGTCGTCTCTCGATTCCGCTTTCGATCATAAATTTCAGTTTTACATAGAAAACAACGTCATGGAAAACTTGCGTTGTGTTTTTTTTAACATTTTCCCCTCTACTCTGTTGGTCTTTAAAATGACCTACTGCTCAACGTCAACGTCAACGTTTACTATAAATCAAACACGAATGCGAATCATCGAAAGACGGTTGAGGCGACTTAAAACCATTCGATCGAAATCGAGAAAAAGTACTCAATGCGCGATAGTTCCCAAGAGCTTCGATAGTCGCAATAAAAAGAACGAAGAAGAAGATGAGGAGGAAAACGAAAGGTTTTTATCGTGCGAGACACCTAAATCTGAATCATTCGCCTTCGTCGGTACTGAGAGACTTTATGGACGAAATGGAGCAGAGAAACTTAAGAAGGCGAAGGTTTTGATTGTCGGTATCGGCGGCGTCGGTTCCTGGGTCGCCGAAGCGTTAGCGAGGACGAATGTTGGGAAGATTATTTTGATAGATTTGGATTTTGTTTGTGAGACGAATATGAATAGGCAAGTAATGGCGACGAGGGGGAATATCGGGCGAAGTAAGGTGAGAGCGATGCAGGAGAGGTTGTTGGAGATCAATAAGGACTTGTGTTGTGAGTGCGTGGAGGATTTTGTGAGCGAGAGAAACGTTGGGGATGTTCTTGGGCCGCTTTTGATCGCCTCGCGGGATGATTGTACCGTCGTTGATTGTACGGATAACGAAGCAGATAAAGCGGCGATTATTGCGTTTTGTACGAAATTAAACGTTCCAGTGATGACGACTGGTGGTTGTGCTGGGATGACGAACTTTCCGAACGTCGTTATTGAGGATTTACAGAAAGCAACGTTCAATAGGTTACTCGCAAGTACGCGGAAGAAATTGAGAGAGAAGTATTTTTTTCCAAGAGGGGTGAAGAAGTTTCCGAATGGGGCGAAGATGAAAAGCGAAAAAGGGGAAGAATCTTTTCGAGAGAGGAAGTTCAAGGTCACCGCCGTCTATGCAAAAGAGTCCAACGAGAACTTTATCGTACGGAACAATTTGGATGCGAGCAAGGAAAATATCAAAGGCGGAGGAAAAATTAACTGCGCCGATGGAAGTTCCGGCTCTGCTGCATTTGTCACTGGTGCAATAGGTTTAGCAGCTGCCAGTCAAGTAGTCGTTGATATTTTGAGTAGAACGGACGCGCAAAGAGAAAAGATCGGTAAGCCGTTCGAATCGGGATGGCAAAGTCAAATTCCTGCGTGGAAAAATGTCACCGCCACTGCGGAGACAAATGAAGGAACGAATGTTCCTTCTTCTAGTAATAATGAACATGATAGCATAGAAGGCGCTAAAAATAATAGTAATAATAATACGAAAGAATCGTCATCAATAGTGCAGATGAATGAAGACGAGGAAGCTTTATCAGACTTTATAGGTGTCGAAATTCTTAAGCAAGCATCGAAAGATGAGCTAAAATTAAGCGAAGTATTCGATGCGCATTGTCATTGGCATTTAAACAGCAATAGAGACGCAATTGAAAATTTAGGTAAGGAAGTGTATAAATTTGCATTGACGTGCACGCAACCAACAGATTGGCAAAAAGCGATTGATATTTCAAAGGCGTTTGATTACAACGTACCAGTAGCTTTAGGATCGCATCCGTGGTGGATACACGAGAATAAAGCTCATTTTGAAACTTGGATTGAAGAGCTCGAACGCGTTGTGAGCGAAACGCCAAATTGTATAATCGGAGAGATCGGTTTAGATAAAATAGCAATTCCGCTAGACGGAACAACAGAGGCCGATTATGCGTTTCAAGTAGTAGCGTTTCAGAGGCAGCTCGAACTCGCGAGGAAAATGAACAAACCAATCGCCGTTCACTGCGTCAAAGCAACGCAAGATATTCAGAACGCTTTGTTTGATTCTCAAACTTCTTCTACTACTATTCCAGTGCTCATGCACTCTTATAGCGGATCGACTGAATGGATGCGGCAACTCGTTACTATGAAGCAAAATAAAGGGAAAGACGTTTATTTCGGATTCTCTAGCGTCGTGAATTTACGCGGTTGGAAGAAGACCGTGGAAAACATCAAGAAATGTCCCGACGACCGAATCGTCATAGAATCAGACTTGGTAAGTTGCGAAAACGTTGAAAACGAGTTGCGGAAAATCATTGCAATGGTTGCAAAATGTAAAAATTGGTCAGTTATTGAAACAGCTCGTATAACGAGAGTTAACGCGGATAGATTATACGGATTTCGAATTGATTAAAGTAAACAAATTTCTTATTCAAAAGTATATATTTTGAACGTCAGTTTCACTGAAAGGTAGCGCGCATCCTGGGCATTTGCGCTGTCTCGTCGCGATTCGAGTATCTATGCACTCGCGACAAAACATGTGGAAACACTTTGTAATCACGCACGCTTTATCTCTTTGCTTGCACACGTGACATCCTAACATTGTTTTGTACGCGTTTATTTCGTCTTGCATTAATCCAGCGCCGCCTTCCCGCGATAATCGATCGCATTTCTTCTTTAGCCCAGCTTGATCAATCTTCAAAGCATCTCTCTCTTCTGTCAATTTCTTCAACTCTTTTTGTATCTTTACTTCGTCCAAGCTAAGTTGATTGCATCGTTTCTCGACAATGCTCAACTGCGAATTTAGCCTCGTAATATCTGCTTCGAGTTGTTCAATTTTGATTCTATCGCTCGAGCCAGCACCGGTGACGCCTCTCGCTTCTGCTTTGGCGGATTCCAACTCCTTGGTCAATTTTTCGACATCTTCTGTCAAAAGTTGTAATCTCTCCAACGCCGAAAGCGCCTCAGCCTTGTCTTTTTCGTTGCTCATGCGAACTTGTTCGTAATCGTCGTAATACTTCTTTGCCTCACGCCTCGCTGCAGCAGTTTCTTTCTGCAAGTTTACAACCTCGTCTTCCGTCGTCGATAGCTTTTTCAAAATCTCATCGCATTGCCCAGTGGCATCGTCAGCCATCGTCGCCAAACTTTCGATTTCATCTACAAACGCTTCAATTTCTGCAGTTTTATCGAGAACATCTTGTTCAGCCTTGCTTCTATTTTCAATTTCTTGCAATAGCTCGGCAGTTTTCGCTGCTAAATCTATCTCCAAAGTTTTCGATTTCGAAGCCGCTTTCTTTTCAAGGGTCGAAACTTGTGCTTCGAGAGATTTTATTTTCGTTTCAAAATCTCTGTTTTGTTTAACAACCTCGTCGCGTTCCGTTCTAGCCTTGACCAAACGTTCGTTTTCGCTTTTAAACGTCTTCAATTGCGCGTTAGCGACATCTAATAACTTCATAGCGGACTCTTCCGTATTTGGTTTTTGACTAGTTGGTCCGCTACTGGCCATTTTTTCCGAATTTTTTCTCTCTGCTTCGTCTCGTTCGCGATTTGCGCGTTCCAGAAAAGATTTTAATTCTTTGGAGTAATTTTCAGCCAGAACAAGTTTCTCTTCGCGCGCGCGCGCATTTCGAGCCTCGATTTCGAGCTTTACGTTTCTCGTCTTGACCACGTCGTTTTCTTTTTTAGTTTGTTCGAGTGTTTGATCGAAGATTTTCGATTCTGTTTTCAAAATCTCAAACTTTTGCGATAAAGCGGTATATAAAGGAGATTGAATGATGAGGGTTTCGGCACCGCTCGCGTGTTGGACCCGCAACGATTTTAAATCATTCTCGAGCTTTTCGTTTTTCTCGCGCATTTCGGCGAGAAGTTTTTCGGACATTTTGAATCGTCCATCGGCTTCTACTAGATCTGCTTTGAGCTGCGAGATTTGCTTATCGGTCTCAGCCGAACCACTAGCTTTACCTATCGGAGACATTTGAGGTAATCCAGGCGTCGCCGGTCGACTTCCCCCTCCTTGGCCGTTCAAATCGCTCGCCATTAATTGCGCTTTTGCCCCGGCCATTTTCGCATCTTGTGCCGTTGGTAACTTAATCCCGAGATCTTCGTCTACACCACCGTCTTGATCGACTTTGCTTTCCAAAATCGCAATTCGTCTTCGTAAATGCGTCACATCCATCCTCGCCAACTCTAACACTTCTTCGTTCTCTTTCAACTTTTCTTCCATTTTCGCTTTAGTCGCCCTTAAACAGTTTGCTATCTTTTTTGCTCTTAAAGCATCGGCGGCGAAGTAATCCACCTTTTTCTCCATCAAACTCTGCTGCTGCGTTTCCAATGAAGTATTTTTATTCATCGCATTCATCTTAAGCGCTTTCGCGAATCGTTCCTTTGTCGCTTGCGCTCGTTCTTTCAGCTGTTTCAAGAACTTTTCGTCATCTTCATCTTTATCGGCTCGATCTTCATCGTCTTGATCATCTTGATCGTCATCATCATCATCATCGCCTTCATCGTTATTTTTATTTTCAGCGGCGGTCGTTTTATTTTTATAATCCTCGTCATCCATGCGCTTCCTCTTCTTCTTCTGCTCGACGCCTTCTGCGTTGTTAGTAGTAGTCTTCGCTACGACCTCCGCTTCAAACGCGCGTTCGTCTTCCTCGCTCAAGTTCCTCAAAAGAAGCTCTCTAAACGCATCCAAGCGCTTACGATGAGTACCACCGTTACTCCTCTCATTCTTTTTATCTTCTTCTTCTTCATCGTCGTCTTTTTCGACGTTCAAATCGCTCAAAATCGTCTCAAACGCCGATTCGAGCTCGAGCCACTCCTTCGATATCACATCGATGAACTTCTCGAACTTCCTTTGCCCTCTCTTCTGTCGCTCGATCTTCTGCTCTAAATCTTTCACCTCGCCTCGCCTCGCTTCGAGCTATTCATGCACGAACGTAATACATGCGCACAAAGAAACGTTTTTACGTTTGTCAGTTTTAAAATCGTCCCCAATCGATTAAGAAAAACGATTACGCATCTCTCAAAAGATCTCATTACCAAAATCGAATCATCATATCATACTAATCCAGCGCATCACAAAACACGACGACGAAAACAACAAAAACAACAAAAACAACAAAGATCTCTCTGACACACACACACACACTGACTGACCTGCCCATGTTGTTGCCTGTTCTTGAACTTCAACAACGCGATTTCATTCACGCTCATTCTTCTTCTATAATGGAAAGATGTAAATGTGCTTGAAAAAATATATACTGTACGAAACCCTAAAAACCCCTAAACCCTAAACCCTAAATACCACTAGGCAAGACCTTAATGTTTTCCTTTTTGTACTGCGCAGTAGAAATCCGCCATTCTCTCTCTCTCATCAGTTTATGCAAAGAGTCCAAACCGAGCTCGCTAAGTATCGCAAGAGCAACGAGAGCTATTCTTATCACATCGCACGCTCGATCGCACTAGGCCAGCACGTGCTCAAAAACTGTTTCAGTCGAAGCACTGATACCGCATCATCTGCTTTCGAAGCGGATCCGTCAAAGTTTGGAAACGAGAGATTGGACAGAACGAACGACACCAATCGCGCGGTAGTGAAAACGAACAAAAGAGAACAAAAGAGAACGAGCTTGACCGCGTTTAAGATTAAAGAAAGACCAATGCGAGAAATGAAGAAGATTCTGTTAGCGCCGCCGCATGGATACGAAGAAGTCGTCGTCGAAGGTCTCGCGAAGGTCCTACAAAGGAAGAACGAAGTGTTCTATAATCGCCCACAGGTCGTGAACAGGGACCTTTCTTTAGCCGTGATCAGGGAGTTTCAGAAAACGCGCGCGAGAGAGTTTCAAAACGGGGAAGACGTGAAGACGAGACGAGGGAAAGGGATGTACAATAAAGTCCCTAAGGAAAGTAGGATCATTAAGAGTTTAGTGAGCGAAGAGGAGTACGGGTATTTGTTTCAAGAGAAGGCGGTCGCGGAGAACGTGGAGAAAGATTGCAAGAACGGCGATAACGACGAAGCGATTATTGAGAAGGAGTGGGTTGAAGTGAAACCTGGGACGTTTAGATGGGGAACTTTGAATGATCGCGACGATGATGATAATAATAATAATAATAATAATAATAATAATAATGGGAAAGAGGAAGCAGGAGGAGGAGGAGGAGTTCGCGATGACGCGAAAGGAAAACTTGTAGGTAACGACAACGAAGAAGAAGAGGAAGACAAAGAAAATGAAAAAGAAAAACAGCCGTTGGAACCGATTACTATTTTAGAAGGTATGTGCGCAACCGGTTTGCGTGCGATTAGATACGCGAGAGAACTCGATGACGTGAAGTGTATAGTCGCGAATGATCTGGACCCGACCGCCGCTTTAGCCGTGGAGAATAACAAAAAATACAACGCTCAAGAATCTTTAGAAGTAAAAGAACGAATGGATAAAATTGTGACGAATTGTGGGGACGTTCGCGTAGTCGCGTTGCAGCACGAAAAATGCTTCGATGTCGTCGATTTAGATCCATACGGGACGCCCGCGCAACAGTTAGAGTCTGCAGTTTTAGCACCAGTCGAAGGAGGTTTGTTATGCGTGACGGCTACGGATATGTCGGTATTATGCGGGAACAACGCCGAAGTTGGGTGGACGAAATATGCGAGTTATCCTTTAAAGGCTAAGTATTGTCACGAACAAAGCACGCGTATTCTATTAGCCGCTATTCAAAGCGCAGCAGTGAGGAACAGACGATACATCGTTCCAGTTCTCTCGACGCAGATCGATTTCTACGCGAGAGTATATGTGCGAGTTTATACATCGGCAATAAACGCGAAATCGGCAGCTTCAAATCTATCTTACGTTTTTCAATGTGTAGGATGCGAATCATTCGAACTTCAACCTCTTTGTCGCGTTGAAGAGCGCACGCATGAACGAACTGGGAAAACGTACACAAAATTCATTCCAGGAAAGCTTGCCGGTATCGAAAATAATACCTACGGAGATCGAAAATGCCAAAACTGCGGGTGGGGGATGAACATTGGAGGTCCAATTTGGTCCGCCCCAGTGCACGATAAGAAATGGGTCGATAATATTTTAAAAGACGTGAAAGAATCTCCGGACGAAAAATATCCCGGGAAAGAGAAAGTTCGAGCGTTGTTATCGAATTGCTCAGAAGAGTTAGAAGACGCGCCTTTGCATTACGACTTGCACGGACTCGCGCATACGTTGAAAATCACCGCGCCTACGATGGCTTTATTTCGATCGGCTATTATTAACGCTGGATATAAAGTTTCCGGCGTGCATTGCAACCAATTAGGCGTGAAAACAAACGCGCCTTCGAATGTTTTGTACGATATTTTAAAATGTTGGGAAAAAGAACACAACGCTTCGGATGATTTCAAAAACACGAAATCACCCGGAGCCGCGATATTAGCAAAAGAACCAATTGTTCAAGCAAAGTGGACGCGCGTCACTGGAGCGTTCAGTAAAGCGCAAATGGCTGGCGAATCGAGATTTCCAACGAACCCGGAGGAAAATTGGGGTCCAAAAAATAGAGCAACCGGCGGGAGAAGTACGAAGAGAGAGATTGCGTCGTGCACTGCACCGAACACGAAAGTGTCGCGAAAAAAATGAATAGACGTAGTAATTATGAATCGAGTTTTATGATGATTATTTTGAAAATTGCTTAATTACTTCGTGAAGCGAGACCTTCAATTCTTCTATGAGCTCGTCAGGGTAATCCACGATTAAGCGGTGGGGAGTGCCCCAATACTCGGGCTTCAAACCGCTTCCAGCGCAGTCTTCTTCGGTATAGTTTGAAGGATTTACTCCGCGAACCCATGTTTTTTTAAAACTTGACACGTTCGAGCATAACTCGTCCCATCTCTCAAAATCGCACGCGTGATACCTTTTGTCGTTCTTCGCCCCGATGCAAAGCATCGGCGAAGACACTCGTTCGTTCAAATCGTACTTATCCATCGTCTTTTTATAATCGTAGCTCTCCACTTGCCTGAAATCGGAGCGTATGTTTGGTAAAATAATCTCCTTCAATTGCTCGGACAAATCCGGGTTCGTGCCATAACGTCTCTCGAACGCTTTCCAGAACAACGTACAGTCTCCAATTTGAGCTATGCGCGGCGCGACGATATCGGGATCGTAGTATTCGGAATGTAAATGACACGGTCTGTTACCGGCACAAATCACGATCGAAGGATTCATGCACTCGTCATCTTTCTCCAGTCTTCTCGCGAGCTCGAACGCGATCCAAGCTCCGAGCGAGAAGCCGAATATTCCATACGGCGTATTATTATTTTTGAAAAACGCCGATTTCAACTCCTCGATCAATTCATCCACGACTTGATCCAAACTTTCCAAAGCCGTTTCGTCAGATCTACTGTTTCTCCCTTTCATCTCGATCGGGATCACTCTCACGCCCTCGATCGAGTTCCATCGCTCGCCATGGAAACACCAACTCCCTAGACCGGCCTGCGGAATACAAATCAAATTTAATTTCACTTCTTCTTCGTCGTTCGAATCTTTCTTGAAGTTTACGTCTTCGTATACGTACTTACTCATCGTTTCTTTTTAAAAAAATGGCCTCTTAAATTTTATTTTTTTTGGCGTTTTTTTTGAAATCAGAAAAGTCCTCCGCCCGTTTTTTTTCCGAATAAAACTAATTATTCTCGTTTCACATAAAAAATGCCTTGTCCAATCAGAAGTTATTTAGGACATTTTTATTGGATAGCGGTATGTTTTAGCGCCATAGTAGTGTTCTTTAGGATCAGTAGAGATGATAGAATTAAGGAGTTTATTACCGATGATGACGATGATGATGATGATGAAGAAGAGGAAGAGACGAAGAAGAAGACGAAGAAGAAGAAGAGGTAATGAGTTTTCCAATGTGTAGGTATGTTTGTAAAATGATTGTAATAACATGATTAGCTAAAATAGTATATATATATATATAAATATCAATTATAGAAAGAACTTAATAAAAAAATATGTATATATATACGAAGATTTTACGATGGCGCTCCTAAGTGCGCACATACGCGTAAAACGTCAGCGAAGACACCGCCGGCGGTGACTTCCGCTCCTGCGCCAGGGCCTCGAACGACCAACGGTCCGGCTTCGGTGTAACGCTTGGAGACGTAGGAGATTATGTTATCCGAACCTTTTAATTGCGCGAATGGGTGTTCTTTTGGGTATTCTTTCAATTGAACAGAGCCTTTCTTGTTTTCGACGTCGACGACGCCGACGAAGCACAATTTCATGTTCTTCGCGTTTGCCGAGGCCATTTTTTCCGCGATAAGGTGATCGTATTCTGGAAGCTTTTGCATGAACTCGTCAACGGATTTGATATCTCTCAAAGGCTCTGGGACGAGCGATTCGATCGGGATGTCGCTTAATTCCAAATCTAAACCACATTCGCGAGCTAAGATTGTAACTTTTCTCGCAACGTCGACGCCGGACAAATCATCTCTCGGATCTGGCTCGGTGTACCCATTTTTCTTCGCCTCGGCGACGACGTCGGAGAATTTCTTCTCCGGCGTCAAAGTGTTGAAGATATAACTCAAAGTTCCGGAAAAGATACCTTGAATCATCTTGATGTCGTCACCGGCATCTTCCATCGATTTCACGGTGGAAATAATTGGCAAACCGGCGCCAACCGTCGCTTCGTAAAAGTAATGCGTGTACGAATCTCTTTGAATGTTTCGCAAGGATTGGTAATACGCAAACGGTCCCGAATTTGCTTTTTTATTTGGCGTCACGACGTGAATACCTCTAGATAACCATCCTTTGTATTGTAAGGCGACATCGCCTGAGGCTGAACAATCGATGATCACTTGGTTTGGCGAGTTTGATTCTTCGACGTGATTAGTGAATTTTTCAAAATCAGCCGGAACGTTCTCATTCGCGTACTTACTCTCCCAATCGTTCAAATCAATATTCCCGACGTCGGATAAAAACATTTTCGACCCGCCAGCGATAGCAACAACTCGCAAATCGACGCCAAATTTATCCAATAAAGTTTTCTTTTGTTCGTTCATTTGTCTCAACAATGTTTTACCTACTAAACCTGGACCGACAATGCCAACGGCCAATGGCGTTTTCGAGGCATAGAATCTGGAATGCACCGCGTTCACGGCTTTGATGCTATCAGATTTTTTGATAACAACCGTGATGTTGTATTCACTCGCACCTTGCGAGATTGCGATGACGTTTACAGCCGCCGACGCCAAGGCGGTGAAAAGCATCGCAGAAACGCCCGGAACGTTTGCCATGTTTTGGCCAACTGCGGATAAGATGGAGCAGTTTGGAAGTGCAGAGACTCTTGCGACTCTCCCGGCCGCGATCGCTTTCTCGAAGCGAATGTTCAAAGCCTTTGTACAACGATCGGCTTCGTTTTGACGAACCGCGAAGCAAATAGAGTGCTCCGAAGACGCTTGCGAAATCATTACGACGTTGCAGTTTGCATCTTTCACGGTAGTAAACACGGCGGCTGCGAAACCAGGGACGCCGACTAAACCAGTACCTTCGACGTTGACTAAGCACACGTCATCGATGGTCGTGATACCTTTAATTAACTCGCCCGCGGTGGAGATCACTTTACCCACGTTTCTCGTTCCCTTTTCAGAAGTATCTGAGGCTGGTATTTCACATCGAGCGGCGATTAAAGTCCCAGGAGCAGATAAATTAAAGTAGTTTCTTATCGTGATTGGAATTGAATATTTCATTGCAGGTAACGTCGTGCGCGGGTGCAAGACGTTCGCGCCGAAATACGCAAGTTCCCACGCTTCGTTATACGACAAGCGCGCTAAACAGACCGCGTCTCTCACGCGTCTAGGATCGGATGAATACACGCCATCGACATCGGTCCAGATTGTAATAGCATCTGCGATTAATAAAGCGCCAAAAATCGTCGCTGAATAATCCGATCCGTTTCTTTTCAACGTCGTCGGAAAACCATCCGGAGTCGACGCGATGAACCCAGTACATACGATAATCGTGTCCTTATCGATCCCTCTCGATTGAGACACTGTTTCGTACCATTTATCCATCTTCTCGTTCGATTTTTCATAATCTACATCGACGCCACCATCATCGGCTTCAGTGACGACTAAAACTTCTCTCGCATCGATCCATACCGCTTTCGCGCCTTTACATCTAATCGCCGCGGCGGTTAACCTCGCCGTCCATAGCTCTCCATGACCGACGACGAAATCGCCAAAGGTATCCGTCGAGCACCCGGCGATCGAAATCGCTTTCAACATCGCCGATAAGTCCTGAAGCTCATCAGTGAACACTCGCATATACTCCTCATATTCCTGCACATTCGTGGATAATAAATCATTCGCCGTATCGGCGTGCTTCTTCCGTAACTTTTCGACCTCGTCTTTCCACTTCAAATCTCGCCCGGCGGCCATCGCTGTCGCGTTTATTAAACAATCCGTCACCTTCGGTTCCGTCTTCGTAATGACGCCCATGGCTGACACCACTGCGAACGTTTGTTTCTCCTTCGAGTTCTTTATTAACAAATCGCATACTCCAGAGATCCTTTCCGAAGATCCTACGCAAGTGCCTCCGAACTTATGCACGTCGAAGCCGCCCTCTTTCCCTCTCGGGCATTTCTTTCCCCCATCTGCGCTCTCGTTAGCCGCATTCGATCTCGACGGTGCTGAAACGATCGCCTCGGCCTTCGCTGAAGAAGAAGAAGAAGAAGAACCGGCTCGTAGCGATAAAGATCTCACTTTAGCCCTGTTTATCTCTCGTCTTCGATGTACTCCTAAACAAAGAAGATTATTATTTCCGTCGCAGTTATCCGATTTCGCAGGATTCAGATTCCGATTGCGCGATATTGATAACTTATTCGCACTCGAAGCGAACGCTGATGTGCTCATTTCTATCCAAACAAAAGCAAACTCTCTCTCTCTTAATCTCTCTTAATCTCTCTTTATGTGTGTATATGTGTATATATATATATATATATATATATATATATATATATATGTCGTAAATATAAACACTGTGTGCGACTAC
>Ga0114998_10001516_pt1 | contig 17900 bp, 13 predicted proteins | sample ArcticOcean_MG_C_5_FD_87044 | JGI IMG/M metagenome (GOLD analysis project Ga0114998, IMG submission 87044) | Marine microbial communities from western Arctic Ocean - ArcticOcean_MG_CB4_138 | ecosystem: Environmental > Aquatic > Marine > Oceanic | place: Arctic Ocean: Canada Basin | collected...
ATTGATTAAAAATTTAAATTTAAAAGATTGTGCGAATTGTAATCAACTCTTATATTTTAAATATTTTCTTTATGGTAAGTTGTGTATTAAACATTGTATAAGTTGTAATAAGGATTTTATTAGAAAAACACAAAGAACAAAGAGAAATTAATTTTCTATTAGATTTAATATTTTAAAAAATAAGATGTTACTCTGATTATTAAATTAATTTCTTAAATTTGATTTAGTAGATTGATGTAAAGTGCAAGGAGTGGTGCAAATTTTTGTTTTAAAGCTTGCTGTAATCATGTAAGAAGTGTCTTGGTAAAATCCTGCTACATGAAAATATAAATATTGTTTTTATTGAACTCTACATCAAAATTTAGAAAAAGAAATTTTTAATCTTTTTTCATAATTCCTAATTTTTCTAATATCATAACTATTTGCTAAAACTATAGACATTCCATTTTTCCCTGCTCGAGCAGTTCTTCCACTTCTATGCGTATAATATTCATCTTTATCAGGAAGTTGATAATGGACTACAAATGCTAAATCTGCAATATCAATCCCTCTAGCAGCAATGTCAGTAGCTACAATTGTACTTAAATTTTCTTTTTTAAATGCTCTCATAACTTTATCTCTTTCTTTTTGCAATAGATCTCCATGTATAGCATCAGCAGCAATATTTTTAGATATAAGTTGATTAGCTACTTTTTGAGTAGAATTTCTAGTTCTACAAAAAATTATACCTCTTTTATTTTTAACAGAATTCAAGAATTTTAGAAGAGCATAAAATTTTTCAGAGTCATCACATAAAATAAATTTATGATCAATTTTTGAATTTACCTCATTTCCTCTATTTACAGTTATTCTATGAGAATTTATAGTCAAATGTTCATGTACCATTTGTTTAATTCCATTGGGCATAGTTGCGGAAAACAGCCATTTACTTTGTACTTCAGGAAGAAATTTCAGTATTTCATCCAGCTCTTTTTTGAACCCCATGCTTAGCATTTCATCACATTCATCTAAAACAACTGTTTTAACTCTAGTTAAGTCTAATGCTTTTTTACTCACTAAATCTATAAGACGACCTGGAGTAGCAACAACTATATGTGTAGTTCTTTTTAAGTTGGCTATTTGTTTGTCAATTTTTTCACCACCGTAAACTGATTCAGTAAAAATTTTTTCAGAATATTTCGTATATCGAAAAAGTTGTTTTGCAACTTGTTTGCCTAATTCTCTTGTAGGACATAATATAAGTGCTTGAATACAATCTTTTTTATGATCAATTTTATGAAGTAGTGGCAACCCAAAAGCAGCAGTTTTTCCAGTACCTGTTTGTGCCAAACCAACTAAATCTGTATTGTCTTCAAGTAATAAAGGAATAACTTGTCTTTGAATTTCTGTTGGATTGATAATTCCTAAATCATATAATCCTTTAATAAATTCTGATTTTATTCCTAATTCTTTAAAATTTTCCATAATACAAAAGTATTTAATAAACTCAGTATCTTGTCAAAAGACATAATTGTATTTGATTAATTTATATAATCTTTAATATCTGCTATAGTTCTTACTTATTTTCTGTTAATTAAATAGTATCCAATACAAATTGATAATATTGAAAGACTAAATAAAAGAAGGTCATTAGGTGTTGTGAAATTATGAGATAGTTTTAGAACTTTTTCAAAAAATTTAACAATTAAAACAATAATTATTACTTTAATTATTTTGTTTTTAAGTTGATCTAAACTATTAATTTTTAATGTTGAATCTGCAAATTTTCCTTTTGCAAAATCAATTTCACTAATAAATAGCTCATATACTCCAAATCCAAAAATTAATAAGACTATAGCAATTAAAAATAAATCAATTGATGAAATAATTTTAAATAACAAGTCATTACTATTGTTAATATTTTCGTTTAATAATGGGTTATTATAAATTGTTGCTTGTATAATATCCCAACCTCCTAATAAAAATAAAGAAATTGAGGAAAAAATAGAAAGAATTACTGCAATAATCACAATAAATCTAGTACTCCATAGTGCTTTTTCAAACTTGTTTTCTATCATAATAATTTTTTGAATTTTTTTTATTAAATCAAGTTATTAAAATTAGTGATAATTTAAATTTCATTCACAAAATCTTTAAATATTTTTTTAATCTTTTTAAGATTAAGATTTGGAGATACAGAAACTCTAGCAATATAATCTTTGTCTCTTTCTTTAGTTGTCCCCTGAGTTGATGTTGCTGGTATTGTCCAATAGCAACCATTCAACTGTCCGTAGCTTACACAGTACTTATTTTCGTTAGGTAATTCATTAATCATCAAATCAATTAATTTTAGATTTAACCTTCTCTTGTATTCTTCTTTTTCTGCACTATTATTACCTTTTGTTGGTAAGTCAAGTGAAAATACTGAAGGTGTAAATCCCTCATCAGATAATTCTTTTGCAACAAAATTGATTTTAGCTTCAGGAAGTATTTTTTTAATATAATTAACAAAATCTAAAGTGTTTAAATATGCATCTTTTATTCTTTGATTCATAGATGGCATTTGTTCAGAAAGAATTTGATATTGAAAATCAGTTGCTTCATTATCACAAACATTTAAATGAAATTCAATTTTATCCATTATTTTGATTGTATGATTATTACCAATACAATATCCACCAGTACATTTACCTCCACTAGGAAATTTTGAACCACTTACATATGAAATAGTTTTAATATCTGATAGTATTCCATCCTTGCCCAAAAAATTATAATTGGGACAGAATGTTTGATCTATAATAAAAACAGGACTGACTGCTACATCACCATTTGATGAAAATCTTTCTCTTCCTAAAATACTTCTTAGTCTTTTAAGATCTGGAACTTCTACGCGAGGGTTTGTCGGGATTTCTGTAATTATAAACGGTACAGTATTCTCGCATGATATTTCATCTAAGATGATATTGATACTATCAGCTATATTATTTTTTCCATCAACTAATAGGTCAATAATTTCTACATTTTCTATACACTCAACTATACGTCTTGCTTGGTCATTTGTTCCTCCGTAACAATTAACTGGTACAATAAATTTTATTTTTTTATCAGTATGTTGAGTTTGAGCATAATCAATTAACCCCATCATTATTGCATATTGCATTGAAAGACCACTAGATGCGACAACTGATTTAGAATTTGATTTTGTTATTTGACTTATTGATAGTAAGACATTTTGTTTTATTAATGAAATATTTGTTTTAGCCTTATTAATTTTCATATTATTAACAATTGAATTTAACAAATCAAAACTATTTTTTGGAGTCATTGCAATAGTTTCTCTTCTTCTCATATGTTGTATTTTAGAAATATAACGATTATTATTTTTTCCATTAATAATAATAATACTTCCTAATTTGGATTGAATACTTAAATGAAAGTCAATATTATCACTTAAATTGAGTTTTTTAAACTTATCATTCTGGGAAATAATAATTGTACTTCCTTCAAATTTTGAAACTTTTTCATCTTTTTTAATTTTACATAAGGTGTAATTGTAATTATATACGCTATCAAGTGTGTTAAAATTTAAAATATTATCAACTTCTTCATAGTAAAGTATTCTTGTTTTTATCTTTTCTAATAAGTTATTTCTTAAAATAGACATAATTGGTATCATTCTTGAAGAGAAACTTATTACATTTCTTGAATTAGTATTACTAAATTTAGCAATAACCCACTCTAATATTGAGGATAGTGGATGACCAAGTCTGATGTAATCATATGCTGTGGGAAGATTTTTCAGCTCATTTATGCTAAATTCATTTTTCTTAAAAAGTTTTTCAAGTTCATTTAAGAATTGATCTTTGGCTAATTTTTCATCATAAATATCTAATCGGTGTGTGGTTAGTTTTAACCAATCATCAGGCTTGTTATTTAAAAGATTTCTAGTGTATTCTATAATTTTATTTTTCATGCTGAATTAAATTAAATTGCACTGCAAATTACAGTAATTGAATGTTTAAAAAAGGTGAGTTTTTTTTATAATTTTTAAATGAATATTAAATATTAAAAGTTATAAATAAATGTGCGTAAAAATTTAAAAATGTGATAATAACTATTCCTATCATTTTAGATAAATAAAAATTAAGCTTTAGTTTATTAATTCCCAACCAAACTGTTGCATTCAGAATTAATAGCGAAACTAGTACAATAGAAATAAATACTGGAAATTGAATCATAATATCTCCGCTAGATCCATCATAAGTCCATTCTCTATTTAGAATAAAATTATTAATCCCTGCCGCTAAAAAACCTATAGAATTAGACAGGTATTTATTTAGTTGGATTTTTTCTTTACATAAATAAGTTAATCCAAAATCAATAATTAAACCAGAAACACCAACAATTAAAAATTTTATAAATTTAATTAACATAAAGCAAAAGTATTACTATTAAATAAATATATAATGCTATACATTCTATTATTAAGATAAATTTATAATCGAATATTTATTTAATCATTATCTTTGTAAATAATTTATGAGATATATCATTAAATATATTTTCTTGTTTTTTTTTCTATCATTCTTTGCAAATTCTACTTTTGCATCTCATGCTGGTGGAATGGATATTTCATATGAGTGTGTTTCTCAGCAGTCTACTTTTGATTTATATAAAGTTAAAATAAAGTTTTACAGAGATTGTAGTGGTTCTCCAGCTCCTGGTGATATTGATTTAATTTACACCTCTTCTTGTAATTCTGATATGGTAGTTGTTTCTCAGACTTCAGGTCCTTTGTATATTACTCCTACTTGCACACAAAGTGGCACTCCTTGCTCTGGAGGATCTCTTGTTGAATTAGAAGAGTACGAATATGAAAAGATTATTTCTTTGGATAAATGTAGTGATTGGGTTTTAACAGCCTGTGTTAATAATAGAAATATTGCAATTACAACAATTGTAGATCCAAGTAATCAACCTCTTTGTGTTCAAGCTGAAATTAATAATTTAATTTTTTGTAACAATTCACCTGATTTTACTGAATACCCAACTCCTTATATTTGTGCGAACCAATCTTTTTGTTATAATAATGGTGCTGTTGATTCTGATGGAGACTCACTAGTTTATTCATTAGAAACACCTCTTAATTCTGCTAATTCTGTTGTCACTTATAATGCTGGATTATCATTTCTAAATCCTATTTCTGGAACCACAAATTTTGATCCCTCTAGTGGAAATCTATGTATGAATGCTAATAATCTTCAAGTATCTGTTATAGCAATGAAGATTTCTGAATTTAGGAATGGTGTTTTCATTGGAAGCATCATTAGAGATATTCAAATTATTGTTTTATCATGTTCAACTCTTCCGCCAGTTTTAAGTGGTTTTAATGGTTTTCCATCAGATGTAACTAATGCAGGTCCGTTAGAGGATTCTTTAAATTTCTGCGTTAATGAAATAGATTCAATTAACTTTTCTATAAGTGCATCTATTGGTTCATCTTCAAATAAATTTATTTCCTGGTCTGGATTATCTAATGCAGTTTCGATACCTTCTTTTAACATTTCAAATAATAATACAAGCAATCCAACAGCTACGTTTAATTGGTTTCCTACTAGTGCTGATGCATTAAATAGTCCATTTACTTTTAATGTTACTGTCGAAGATGATGCTTGTCCAATTAATAATGTTTTTTCATATACATACACAATTACCTTAAATTCTAGTAATCTTTTTAATTTAAACTATGTAATTACTGATCAAACTTGTGCTGGCCAAGCAAATGGAGAAATTGATTTAACAATAAATGGAAATAACCCGAATCCTAATATTGTTTGGAATGGGCCAAATAATTTTTATTCAAATTCAATTGATATTAACAATCTTGTCTCTGGTGATTATATTTTATCAGTAACTGATTTAAGTGGATGTCAAGTTTTTGATACTGTTAACGTTGGTAGTGCTAGTCCATTTTCTGTAACTTCTAATATTGACAGTGTTTCATGCTCAGGTTTTAATGATGGAACTATTAATATTATTATTTCAAATAATGATAGTTTATCTTACCTATGGTATGCATTTTCTACTTATATAAATCCAAATAGTACAGTTTTCTTATCTTCCCAACAAGATATAGATAGTTTATTTCCTGGAACCTATTTCTTAACTGCTTCGGACTCAACTGGTTGTTTTCACAGAGATACTTTTTACTTACTTGAGCCAAACCCATTTAATGCAACTTACAATATTATACCTCCGTCATGTAATGGTTATTTAGATGGTTATATTGATCTTAGTATTTCAGCTAATTCTAGTCTATTAATTTTTGACTGGCAGGGGCCAAATAATTTCCAAAATTCTAATGAAGATATTTCATCTTTAGCTCCAGGACAATATTTTTTACAAGTATCAGATCCAAATAATTGTACTTTTTATGATACTATAAATATTATTGACCCTCCAATTCTTATTTCAAATGACTCAATTATTATTTGTAATTCATATGTTTGGAATAATATTACATACTCAAATTCAGGAGATTATATTTGGAACGGTTTTAATACTATTGGTTGCGACACAACTGCTTTATTAAATCTTCAAATTATTAATTCAACAAGTTCTGTTAATTCTATTGTCGCTTGTAATAGCTACTTTTGGAATGGAAACTTGTATGATTCTTCTGGGACATATATTTGGAATGGCTTAAATACTTTAGGATGTGATTCCTCTGCAACTTTGTTTTTAACAATAAATTCATTTTCATCTTCCTATATTGACACAACAGTTTGTGATTATTTAGTTTCAAATGGAACTATATATACTGAAAGCGGTTTATATAATGATACTATGTTGAATTCATTTGGATGTGATAGTATAATTACAATAGAGCTTAAAGTAACTAAATTTAAAATTACTGCTGTTTCTCCCATTTGTAGTGGTGATAGTTCTTTATTAACAATTTTTATTGATTTTCCCATCAGTAATAACTATAATTTATTTTTTACTAATAATCAATCTATTTTCTCATTGAATATTGATTCTCTTGGAAATGTTATTTCATTTAATGAATCTCTGATGGTAACTTTAAATCAAGATTCAGAAATAATACTCGAGTATGCTGTAGACATAAATGGTTGTACAACAAATATTAATGACAGTATAAATATATCTGTTTTTTCTTTGCCAAATGTTGATTTGTTAATTAATGATGTCTGTGTAAATACTAATTCTTTTAAATTATCAGAGGGCTTTCCAGCTGGAGGGAAGTATTATATTAATAATATAGAGAATATTTCTTTTAACCCCCAATCACTTGAAATTGGCAGCCATAATATTTTATACATATTTCAGGATTCAACCACACAATGTTACAATTCAAAAGAAAAAATTATTGAAATTTTACCAGCTCCTGAATCAAATTTTTATTTTACTCCAACAACTACAAAAATTGATAGCTTAATTAATTTTACAAATACTTCAAATAATTATTCTTCTTGCATTTGGTTAATGGGGGATGGGAGTTTTATTAAAGACTCAACAAGTTTTATCTATTCATATCAGAATTTAGGTCAATATGAGGTAACTTTAATTGCTGAAAATAATTTTAACTGTATTGACTCAATTATTTCATTTATTACTATTTACCCTTCATTTTCTGTATATATTCCTAATTCATTTAGCCCTGATTTTGATTTAATTAATGATACTTTTTTTCCAAAAGGGAATGGAATTAATTCTTATAAAATAATTATCTATTCAAGATGGGGTGAAATTATAAGAGAAATCATAAATAAGCCTTGGGACGGCTCTGATTTTCCAATTGGTGTTTATACATATGAAATGGAGATAATTGATTTTAAAAATGATCTTTTTAAATACTCTGGATTAGTAAGGTTAATAAGATAGATGAGTATTACAATTAGAAAAGGAATTAAAAAAGATTTACCTGATATTCTTATGTTAATAAGAGATTTGGCTGAATATGAAAATTCTCTTGACCAAGTTACTATTACCTTAGACCAATTAGAAGATGATGGTTTTGGTGCTAGTCCAAGTTATTATTTTATTGTTGCAGTTACTGATAAGGTTATTATTGGTATGTCTTTTTATTGGATTAGATATTCTACGTGGAAAGGAAAGTTTTTATTTTTAGAAGATTTTGTTGTTAAAGAATCTTTTAGAAGAAATGGTGTTGGATCCTTACTCTTTAGAGAGATTATTAATATTGCTAATAATGAAAATATGAATGGTATGTGTTGGCAAGTTTTAGATTGGAATACTTCAGCAATTAATTTTTATAAAAAATATAATGCAGATATTTCATCTGATTGGTTAAATGGAAAGTTAGATAAATTTCAATTACAAAATTTAAAATTAAATAAATGCTAAATTCTCTAATAATTTTTTCAAGTATTTCATTTATGATTTATGGCTTACTAAGTTTTATTTCTAAGGAAATGCAAGATGAAATAGATAGATGGGGCTTTTCTAATTTTAAATACTTTCTAGGGCTATGCCAGCTCTTTGGTGGGTTTGGTCTTTTAATTGGCTTAAAATGGCCTTATTTAGCCTTAATAATGTCATTCTTACTTCTTTTAATGATGTTGTCAGCTCTTATGGTTCGATTCAAAATAAAAGACCCAATTATCAGATATTTACCTGCAAGTTTTTTTCTAATAGTTAATGCTTATATTTTCTTGAATTTATTAGAAAAACTTAATTATTTATAGAGTTCCATATATCATCACATTTTGCTGCTAATATAAAGTCATTTTCATGCAATCCATTTATTTTATGAGTAAATATAATTACTTCAACATTTTTAAAATTTAAATGTATATGCGGATGGTGCCCTTCATCTTCAGAGAGGTAAGCAATTTTATTCACAAAATTTAAAGCTTCTAAGTAGTTGTTAAAGTTAAAGGTTCTGCTAATTTTAACATCAATTAAATTGATCCAATTCTCATTAATATCATTTAAGTATTTTGATATTTCTTCGGAATTTAATGGTGGTATTCCGCCCTGACATGGGATACAAGTTTTTTTATTTAACATTTTTTATGTTTCTTAATTATTATTTTCTTTTTCTAAAATAAAAGAGAATGTTGAACCAATATTAACAGTACTTCTTACATTAATAGTTTGTTGGTGCCCCTCAATTATATGCTTCACAATTGCTAACCCAAGACCTGTACCGCCAATTTCTCTAGATCTGTTTTTATCAACTCTATAGAATCTTTCAAATAGCCTACTAAGAGCATTTTCACTAATTCCAATTCCATCATCTGCAACTTCTATGAGAAACTTATCACTCATATCAAATAGTCTAACATTTGTTGTTCCCCCATCTTTTCCATATTTTATAGAATTGCTTATAAGATTCATAAAAACTTGTTGCATTTTATTTTTATCAGCATAAACAATATCTGAGTTAGATTCACTTTTTAATAATAATGCAATATTCATCTTATTAGCTTTCATTTCTAGTTGATCTAAAACTTCTTCTATAAGATGAATAATATTAAAGTTTTCAAAATCTAATTCATTATTGTCAGTTTCTAATCTAGAAATAACCTCTAAATCTTCAACAATATTAATCATCCTATCAACGCTTACGTTTGCTCTTTTTAAATATTTTATATTAACATTCTCATCCTTAATTCCACCATCTATTAAAGTTTGAACATATCCTTGAATATTAAAAATAGGTGTTTTTAGTTCATGAGATACATTTCCAATAAATTCTCTCCTGTAATTTTCATTTTTTTGCAATATTAAAAGTTCTTCTTCTTTTTGATCTGCCCAATCCTCTGCTTCTTTATCTGCATTTTCTAAGTTTAGATCAAGAATATTTGAGGTTCCTTTAAATTTATAAATGTTCTTATAAATTATTTTAATTTTTTCATAAAATTGATATTGAAGTATATAAAAAATTGATATCATTAAAATTACGAAGAGTATTATGGCAGAAATATAAATATTTATTAAAGTAGAAATTGCCACAAATATAATTATGTGGATAAAAAGAATTAAAGATAGAAATAAAGTAAATTTTATTGGGGTGTTAAGTTTCATTATATATCAAATTTATATCCAATTCCTTTTATAGTTTTAATATGAGGACTGCCAATTTTTTCTCTTATTTTTCTTATGTGGACATCTATAGTTCGGTCTCCAACTATTGCATCCTTCCAAATTTGTGTAATTATCTCATTCCTCGAAAAAACTCTTCCGGGAACTGTCATTAAAAGATGTAATAAATTAAATTCTTTTTTTGCTAAATATATTTCTTCCTCGTTATAGATTAATTTATGCTGATCTTTATCAATAATTATATTTCCAATTTGTATTTTGTCTATAATGATTTTTCTTTTCCTTTTTAAGATTGCATTTACTCTACTTACCAATAGCTTTGGTTTTATTGGCTTAAAAATATAATCATCTGCACCCGCATCAAAGCCTGCTAATTCAGAATATTCTTCTGACCTAGCGGTTAAAAAGGTAATCAGACATTTATCAAGTTCATTATTTTCTCTAATTTCTTTACATACAGTAATACCATCTTTTCCCGGCATCATAACATCTAAAATAATTAGGTCAGGCATATGTTTGTTGGCTAGATTCAAACCATCATTTCCGTTACTGGCCGTAATAATATTATATCCTTCCTTTTTCAGGCTGTATGAAAGGAATTCTAATATATCTTCTTCATCATCAACAATAAGTATTGTCATCGTTTTTTTTGCAATATTAAATAAATGATTAATGCATTTCACCAATGATTATAAAATTTAACAATTACTTAACATTGAATTAAAGATTTCTTTACAAACTAAGTAATTTGTTGAGTTAAATTTGCAACATAATTAAAAACAATAAGAAATGAATACTCAAACAACAAAATTAGATCTTTCTCCAGTTATATATTTAACTATTATGATCACTATTTTTGCTATCGCAATTTAATCATATTTATTTTACATCTAATTTATTATGAAAAATATTTTTAAAGCTTTTGGCTACCCTGATGTAGTTTGGTTTCCCAAGAGTGAGCATTCTTTTTTAGTATTTATTTGTATTTCTTTTCTTGTAGCAATGTTTCTTACTCCATATCCTCAATATGCGATGTGGGCAGGATTTATATTTGCTGCTTACGCTGCCATTGCTAACGATAGTATTCAAACAATAGGAACTTTTATTGCCTCAAATCAAGATAAGAAATGGTGGGTTTTATGGATTTTTATTGGTGGAATCTTTATTGCTACCATGTCATATAGTTGGTTAACTGTTGATGAGAATGGTATTACAGTATTTACTTCAAAAGATAATGATTTTGTTGAAATGATAGAAAATGATCTTGCTTTAAATGTTTCAGCAAAAGATAATAATTATGTCACTTGGAACATAAGAAATACGGATGTAGATGGTGTTGCTAATTATAATTCTGATTATATTAATGAGGATTACGGCAATTGTTTTTTTTTAAATAAAGATAAAGAATTATGTCATGTTTATAATATTACTAAAAAAGAAGCAATTACTACATATTTTGAATATGATGATGTTTATTTTTTAAATCTTAATAGTAATAAAAAGGATGTTATAAAGTTTGATAATCTAAATTTTAAATTATTTCCTGATGGTTTTGTCGATAGAGATGTTAGTCATGCTAGGTTATCAGCAAAAGGATTTGAGAAATCTCCAAGAAATTTTCACTTTTTACAAATTGCCGCGCCTATATTTCTTTTAATTCTTACAAGATTAAGAATGCCTGTATCAACCACTTTTATTTTACTCACTTCGTTTGCAATAGGTCCTGCTGCTGTTGGTAAGGTTTTAGCTAAAAGTTTAAGTGGTTACATTTTATCTTTTTTCCTTGGCTTAGGGTTTTTTACGCTTGTTGCAAAAGCATCTAAGAAATATTTTACTGGAAAAGCTAAATTTGGATGGACAATTGCACAATGGATTACCTCTGGAACACTTTGGTCTGTTTGGCTTACTCAAGATGCAGCGAATATTGCTGTTTATTTAAATAGGTCTATGGATGGCTTTTCATTTACTGCTTTTCTATTGATAATTTTTATTGGTTTAGGTCTTCTTTTATATTATAAAGGAGGTAGAATTCAAAAAATTGTAACTGAAAAATCAGTCGTTACTGATGTAAGGTTTGCTACTTTAATTGATTTTATTTATTGCATAATCTTATTTTATTTTAAATTACATAGTAAGGTGCCAATGAGTACTACCTGGGTATTTATTGGATTGCTAGCTGGTAGAGAATTAGGAATGGCGTTAATGAGAACAGGTGATAACTCAATATCGAAAAGTCTTAAGCTAGGCTTTAAAGACATGTCTTTTGCATTAATTGGTCTAATAATTTCTATTGCAATTGCTATTGGTGTTAATGACCAGCTAACAGTTACTTCAATGTTTACAACTATTCCTCAAGAATTTGCTGACGGTGTTATTAAATTCTTTTCGAAAATCAGTTTTTAAACTTTAACAACTGTATTATTTTATCAATTAGTATTATTTTATTAACTTACACAAAACAAAAAATCAAATAAATGAAAAATTTAATTATATCAACTCTTTTAGTTTTAGCATCACTAAATCTTTTTAGTCAAGGAACTCCACATGTAAAAGTATTTAGTAATTTTAATTATGATCTAAGTGCTGAGGATGATTCAAATCCTTTTAAAGCTTTTGAATTGAAGCGTGCTTACCTTGGTTATGGACATGATCTTTCTGATAATTTTAATGTTAAAGTTACTTTTGATGTCGGAAAGAACGCTAGCGGCAGTGACTATACAGCTTTTTTAAAAATAGCTTCATTAAATTGGAAAGCTTCAGATAAATTAAACTTATCTTTTGGAATGATAGGAACTCAAAATTTCAAGTTTATGGAAAAATCTTGGGGAAAAAGATATATCTATAAATCTTTCCAAGATCAAAATAAATGGGCTAGTTCTGCTGATGCTGGAGTTTCAATGTCTTATGTAATTTCTAGTAGTTTAAAAGTTGATGCTCAAATTTTAAATGGCGAAGGTTACAAAGGAAGTCAATCATCTGATGGATTAATGCGTGGAGGGCTTGGTTTAGTATATTCTGCAGAAAGTCTTAAGTTAAGAATTGCTAGAGATATGATGCCTAGATCCTCTTATTCTGAAGACCAAGACCTTCAAGCTATTAATACTATTGCTCTAAGTTATAATGCTTCAAAATTAAGCTTAGGTGGAGAATATAACATTAGAGAGAATACTGCTAATTTCGTTGATTACACTTCTTCAGCTTTTTCTGTCTATGGAAGCTTAGATCTTGGGAATGGTGTTTCTTTATTTGGTAGGTTTGACCAATCATCATCGGAAAATGCTTTAGATGAGCAATGGAATATTGATAATGAAGGAGAATTAACAATTTTTGGTATTGAAAAGCAAATGACTGAAGGAGTTAAAATTTCTGCAAATATTAGAAGCTATAAAGATGCAACACTTGAATCCGTAGAAGATTCTGAGGCAACTAATACTCTATTTTTAAATTTAGAATATAAATTCTAAATTTATACAGAAATAATTTTAAAAGAGGAGTCTTATTTCAAGACTCCTTTTTTTTGCTTTAAATTTATACTTATGAAAAAAATACTACTTCTTTTATTTATTCCTTTTTTTACATATTCTCAAGATAGTTTAAATATGTCTCTCTTAGGCTCCTATAGCTATCCAACTACCCAAGCAAATGACATTTGGGGCTGGGTTGATTCTATTGGAAATGAATATGCAATTGTTGGTTTAAGAAGTGGTGTTTCTGTTGTTGATGTTACTATCCCTAATGCTCCTGTAGAAAAGTTTTTTATACCTGATATAAATTCAACTTGGAGAGACCTTAAAACATTTAGTCATTATGCATATGTAACTACTGAAGCAAATGCAGGTTTATTAATAATTGATTTACATGATATGAGTGGAAACACCTATGTGCATGTAAAAGATTTTTACTCTAGTAATAATGATACTTTACACTTTGAAGCTGCCCATGATTTATTTATTGATGAAAATGGTATTATATATATATTTGGTGCTTCTAATCCATCTGGTTTTAGTCCTCCTGCTAATGGAGCTATATTTTTAGACCCTACAAATAATCCTTTAAGCCCTGAATATTTAGGGGAGTGGAATGATGAATATATTCATGATGCAATGATAAGAAATGATACAATGTGGGCAGGTTGTGTATATGCAGGAAAGATCTTTGTTGTTGATGTTAGTGATAAGTCTAACCCTAATACTCTTGGATCTACCACAACACCTGATGCTTTTACTCATAATGCTTGGCCATCAGATAATGGAAATTATGTTTTTACAACTGATGAAAAATCTGATGGTTTTATTGCAGCTTATGATGTAACTGATATGAATAATATTCAAGAAGTTGATAGAATCCAATCAAATCCAGGCAGTAACTCAATTCCACATAATACTTTTGTTGATGGTAATTTTTTAATCACATCTTATTATAGAGATGGTACAACAGTTCATGATATAACTTACCCAGATTTTATGGTACAAGTTGGTTATTATGATTCATATTCAGGATCAGGGAATGGTTTTGATGGTTGCTGGGGAACATACCCGTATCTTCCATCGGGAAATATAATTTCTTCTGATATTAATAGTGATAGCGGTAATGCTATTTTAAATATATATAATAGAGAATTTCAACAAGCATGTTATTTAAATGGATTTGTATATGATAGTTTTACTAATAATATAATTACTAATGCATCGATTGAAATTTTAGGTGCAAATATTAGTGCGACAACTAATTTAATCGGAAAGTATCAAACAGCAGTTTTAGATTCATCTTTATATGATGTTGTTTTTAGTGCTTTAGGCTATATTTCTGACACTATTTCTGTTTTATTAGTAAATGGGGTGATGACTACTCAGGATGCTTATCTTTCTATTCCTTGTGATCTCTTATATTTTGTTATTGAGCCTATAATTTGTGAAAATGATAGTTTTAATGTTGGATTAAATTATTATAGTTCTAATGGTGTATATTTTGATACATTAGCAAATAGTTATGGTTGTGATAGTATTATGGAAACTATCTTAACAATTTTACCAAATTCGTATTTACAATTCAATGACACAATTTGTAGTAATGAATCTTATTTTTTTGCTAATAATAACTACACAGTTTCTGGATCATATTCAGATACTTTATCAAATATTTTGTCATGTGATAGTATTGTTTCTTTGAATTTATTTGTTTTGCCTTATTCAACTAGTTCAACAAACTATTCTATTTGTAGCGGAGATAGTGTGACAATAAATAATAATAGTTATTTTACATCAGGAACATATTTGGATACTTTAGTTTCCTCTAATTTATGTGATAGTATAATTGTTACAAATTTAGTTGTCAATGGGTCTTTAACTTATTTGAATGAACAAACTATCTGTTTTGGTGAAAATTACTCTATTGGAAATAGTTCATATTCTTCTCCAGGAATATATTTTGATGTTTTAGTAAATCAATCTGGATGTGATAGTAATGTTGCAACAAATCTTTCTATTTTACCAACGGTATACTTAAACCAGAATATTAATATATGTTCTGGTGAATCATACAACATTAACTTTAATAATTATTCTTCAAGCGGGGTGTATATTGATACTCTAAGTACACTTTTTGGATGTGATAGTATCATTACTACTGAATTAGAAGTAGATATTCCAACAGCACTTCTATATCTTTCCGCTAACACAATTATTGCCAATGTATCTAATGGAGTTTCTCCTTACACATACACCATGTTTGGTCCAAATAATTATTCATCAACTTTTATTAGTAATGGTGGAGGGGAAGTTTTTTACCCTACAACTAATGGAATTTATTTATTCTATGCTACTGATGCAGTTGGATGTATTACAGATACACTATACTTAGAATTTAATCTTAATGTGGCAATAGACGAAATAAAAAATAATCTATCAGACTTAAGTATTATTACTGATTTACTAGGCAGAGAAGTCCCTTTTAAATATAATACTCCACTTTTATTCATTTATAAAAATGGTATTGTTAAGAGAAAATACTTTACTGAATAAATCTTTTAGAATTCATTTTGACTATCCTGTTTAACATCATCATTTTTAATAGTTGATTTTGCTTTTTTTGATTTAAAGTTTAGTTTACCAAATGTATATTTAAAGCTTATACCGATTGATGTAAATAAGACTTTTCTCTCAGATATTTGTGAGAAATTATTACCACTAAGCTCAGTTGTAAATACCTTTTGACCATTTTTTGCAAATGGCTCAATAATTTTAATTCCGAGTGATCCTCTCTTGTTTTTAAAATCTTTCTTAATTCCAAAACTCATCATAGAAAAACTTGTTGAAGAGCCTTGAAGAGTTTGTGATGGTGATCTTGTAAATGCAAAACTTTCTGCTTTCCAATTATTTTTAAATTTAATTGTAAATCCATAGTTGTAGTCATAAAGAATTGCGGATCTATTATTAAAACGATCATCTTCCGATTGATAGGAATATAAATTGAAGCCAGTTCTAAGAGTTAAATTATCAAACCTTAAAGACCCATAATAATTAAATCCATAATATTTAACTTGACCAATATTTTGATAAGATGTTATTGATGTATCATTACTAATTTCTATAACAGATTCAAACATATCTTTACTATCTTTTAAGTATATATAGTAACTTCCTTGATATTTTCTTCCAAAACTATTGTATCCAAGCTCAATTTGCTTAGTTAACATTGGTGTTAATTCAGGGTTTCCTATTGTAATATTTTGATTATTTGTAAGATTAGTATTGGTATTAATGTAACTACTGCTTGGTCTTCCAATTCTATTATTATAACTAAGTTTTAAGCTTTTACCAGTAGAGAGTTTTTTAGAAAATGTTAAATTAGGTAAATAATTATCATAACTATTTGTAAACTCTTCATTAGAATTGTTATCCCAATCTCCTTCTATGATTGTATTTTCATATCTAAATCCAGCAAGTAAACTATAATCATTAATTAATTGAAGGTTTGAAGATAAATACATAGCGCTAACATTTTGAGAATAATTAAATACTTCATTTTCAAATATATATGCAGGGTTATCTGAATTTGTTTCGTAATCCATTTTTTGATCTCTTTGAATCATTTTTCCTCCAACTTCAATTTTATGTTCTCCTACTGGAAGCGTGTAATCAATTTGTAATGTCTGTTCAGTGTTTGTCTCATCGTTAATATTTTCTAGATTTATGGTATTATTAAGTTCATTGATTTTTGTACTGCTATTCTTAAATTTTGCACCAATTTGATATGAAATAGATAATTCTTTATCTTCATTAGCTTCAAATGTTTTTATGTATGTTGTATTCCAGTCTATATTATTAGTGTTCTGCTTTGAATTAACATTTGAGCTATCTGAATATGATAGTGATTGATCATTTGTTGTATAATCTAAAAGTGTAGAACTTTCACTCGGTGTATTTCTTCCTCTGTATCCAATATCTGAAGAAATAGAATTGAATGCATTTATATCATAATACATATCAATTCCAGCTCTATATCCTGACCATTGACTTCTGCTTGTTCCATTGTTAGTAAGAGTATTAGTGTCTGGGTTTTCACCCCAATCTTTTCTAATATATGTGTTTTCTCCATCTCTTGGCCAGCTATACCATGCATTTGCTCTTGCGGAAAGGCTAAATCTTCCTTTTCCAAGTGTTAAATTAAATGAGTTTCTATTACTTCTTGTGCCAAAAGATCCATTTAAAGTAGCTTTATATCCGTCAATTGCTTTTTTCTTTGTTATAATATTAATAATTCCTGCGTCCCCTTCACCATCATATTTAGCACCCGGACTAGTAATAATTTCAACACTTTTAACTTGATCA
>Ga0114998_10001524_pt1 | contig 17864 bp, 12 predicted proteins | sample ArcticOcean_MG_C_5_FD_87044 | JGI IMG/M metagenome (GOLD analysis project Ga0114998, IMG submission 87044) | Marine microbial communities from western Arctic Ocean - ArcticOcean_MG_CB4_138 | ecosystem: Environmental > Aquatic > Marine > Oceanic | place: Arctic Ocean: Canada Basin | collected...
CAAGTATAGTAGGGAATAAAAATTACTTCATTAGTATAAACACGTCACGCGTGCTACTTAAAAAAGAATAAAAATAAACGACCGACCTCGTCGCGAGGTGACCGCGGCGCGTTCGAGGAACGAGAGAATCCGAGGCGTTAGTTTTCTTCTGTCGAATCGTATTCATAGAAGAAGAAGAAGAACTCTGCGAAATCGAAATCACGAGTGTAGTGGCATATATAACTCTGCAAAGGCAACCAAAAAAAAGAAGGGAAAGAAGAAGAAGAAGAAGAAGAAGAAGAAAATAATGCCTCGAATAACTTGCGTTGGATCGAATGGGCAGAGAGGTTGTGGGACGGTGTTAATGGCACCAGAACCGGCCGCGTTTGTGAGATGTGCCGTATGTCAAGCTATTACGGCGACCGCGACTGCGACGACTAGTGAGAGATTGATAGGACAACAACAACAACAACAACAACAACAGCAACAGCGGAGACAAATGGCCGCGATTCAATGTCAAGGATGTACCGTGCGATTAATGTTTGCCGCAGGGGCGACACAAGTACAATGCGCGTTATGTTCGACCGTGAATAGAGTAGCTGGTACGCGTACGGATGTCTCGCACTGTCGATGCGGCGGGTGCGGAGTGACGCTGATGTATACGAGAGGCGCAACGAGCGTGTCATGCGGGGCGTGTCATTTCGTGACGAATACTGCGGCAATAGTTGGGAGGGAGAACGGCGAAGGTGCGAGTCGATTAGGTAAAGGCGAGGAAACACTCGTCGTTGTAGAGAATCCACCAGTGAAGTTGCGCGATGGGAGAATCGTTACGAACGTTTGCATCGCGACCGAGGTTGTTTCTTCCAACAATAAAAAGAAATGATTTGTATTTTTATATAACAACCTACCTATTACATTACAACAGTATATATACTAGTATTTTACAATATAAAATAACGATAGTGTGCAGAGAAAGCACAACTAATACTATGGGAGACCATCCATATCCTCAAATCAAATCAATCAAATTCTCTCAGTTTAAAACCGAGGTTGATATATTGTAACTCGAGCAAACGAACGGTTTCCGGAACGTCTTCGTAATTCGGTTCTCGCCCATTTACAACGTGCCAATTAATTCTCCATAATTTCAATCTACGCGCCATTCTGACGTGTTTCACTATATGTTTTTCTAAATACTTTTCATACGCCTCGATGCCGTGTACGTAAATCAAAGCGTTCGTTAATCTTCCCTGCGTCGGTCCTCTTCTCGTTGTAATGTACTCAATCACTTGCTTGTTATTAATGAACTCGTCCTCTAATAAAGTCCCTCTGAATGAATCCGGAACATTTCTCGAACTTCTCTCCTTATCGAACTTCACTCTCGTGAAATCGATCGGCGACGTATATCCTTGCCTCGCCACCGTACACATCCATTGATTCGCTGCTTCTCTAGCTTCGTTCATGCGCGCTTCGTTCTTACCGTCCCAATCGTATCCATGTTTCTGTCTGTACGATTCCCATCGCTCTTCACTCGTCTTCTTCTGTCGTTGATTCGTATTCCTTGCGTTCGTTAACGACTGCTTACTACTCGTCATGAAAAACGTCATCATCACTCGTCCGTTTTTCTCGTTACCGCTGACGTTCTTTCCAAAAACGAATCTGTTCTTATTACTGATACAACTAAAACTAAACCTATTATTACTATTACTATTACTATTACTATTGTTTATTCTACCACGTATCATTTTCTGAACAGCTTACGATTCATGAATTTGAGAGTTTTTATGTCATCAGATGGAGAAAAATTATGAGTGTGCCTGGTTTAGGGTGTGAAGTTTAGCGTTTACACTTTTGAACAAGAAAATTTTCAAAATTATTCATTTTTCTCATCCTGTGTTATCGCGCATCGTTAGTGCGTGAGTAAACATACATTACGTATAATAAACAGAAAGAGAGAATAACAACAACAACAACAACTAAAACAACAACAACAATAAGAATAAGAATAAGAATGTCAACGAGACGATCACAGCGCGGTAGAGAAGAAGAAGAAGAACGAGCGAACGATGATTCGGAAGATTTGAAACTTCTTCAGACGAAGAAACGGAGAATGAATGAACGGAAACGAACGAGATCGAATTCGCGCGCGAAGAAGAACTCGAACTTTGGAGAAGAAGATGACGAAGAAGATAACGAAGAAGAAGATGATAATGGAAAGAAGGAGAAGAGTGTGAAACAAAAGTCGATTTTGAAAACGAGGAATACTGATAACGATGGACGGAGGAGGAGGAAGAGGAAGGATTATAAAGACGCCAGTACTGAAGAGGAGGAGGAATTCGAAGAAGAAGAAGAAGAAGGAGGAGGACGGGATGGGCCGAGTGTTGATTTGATTGAACGAAAGAATAAAAAGACGACCGCTGTTGCGCAACAGAATACGAAGAAGAAGAAGAAGGAGAAGGAGAGTGCTGAAGAAGAGGAAGGCGCAGATGATGATGAAGATGAAGAAGAAGATGTTGGAAAGTCGACGCCGCCGCAAACAAAGAAGAACAATAAACAATCAAACGTCGCGAACAACGCTGTTTTGCTCGCGAAACCGAAAGGGCGCTTCGAGGAAGACGAAGAAGACGATGATGATGAGGCTGATGATGAGGAAGAACAAACGTTATTCGATTGGCTCGTCGCGAAAAAGGAAAAGAACGAAGAACAGAAAGCTACGAGATTAGCCGCGGAATGGACTAGTAGGTACCAAACAGATAAAGCGAGCGCCGGGGCGGAGATTTATACTTTATTAGCGAAAGCGTCTGGATGCAAGGCGAAGATTTATTCGCCCGAGTTGCAAAACTCAGAATGCGCGGTTATCCTGAGCCGCGTAGAGCAAGAGTTGAGACAAGGTAACGTCGATCCGGATGATCCAATGTCAGAAAAAGGCAAAGTGTATAAACATTTCAAGAACAACTTGACTTTGTTCATGAAAGCGCTTATTCGAGAGACGATTGATTCGGAGGATTTGTTCGACGATACGTTGTTTGAAATGTTTCGCGAAATCTTTCAAACGTGCTCCGGGTCCTCAGCTCGAGTAGTCAGAGTCGTCGCTACGGAGATGGGTTTAACGTCGATTTCTGGATTGGTCAATACTTGTTTGTCGCAAAAAAGACAATCCGCGTTGAAGCAACGACAACTCGATAACGCGTTGGCATCAAATCGCGCGGCGGCAAAAACTGAAGCTGCGGCTATTCAGAAAACCATGGACGAATGCTCGAAAAACATCGAAGCGTGTACTGGCATGATCAAAGAAATGTTCAACGGCGTGTTCACTCAACGATTTCGAGATTACGACGCACAAATTCGCGCGAATTGTATGGCGGCACTTTCTACGTGGATGCTGGACTATCCGCTCATGTTTTTGACGGACTTCTATCTCAAATATATGGGATGGTCCATGAACGACAAGTCTCCTTTGGTAAGACTTGAAGTACTTCGCGGTTTGAGGCGCTTGTACGAAGACGAAACGAACGCATCGATCATGGATGGGTTCACAAATAGGTTTAGCGTTCGCATTCAACAGCTCTTATTCGACATCGATCCATCTGTCGTTTGCGAGGCGATTTTTGTCGTCGCTCAGTTGCGCGAGAACGAGACATACGATTCATCCGCGATGAATGACATTTTACACTTGATTACGGACGAAAGCGAATCTGTTCGATTATCAGCGGCAAAGGTTTTACCGACCATGTTTCCAGCATTGTTGGATACTTACTACAAGACTCGCTCTAAGAAGAGAACTACAACGACGACAAAGAAGAGTAAACTGTCAAAGACGAAGGTAAATACAAAGAGAAATTTGAAGATGAAAGACGACGATGAAGAAAGAGAAGAAGAAGAAGGCGATGAAGAAGAAGAGGATGAAGGCATTTTATTGGATGATGATATCGACGACGATGGTGATTTTGAAACCGAATTAGGTGTAGGCGATCTCACGGCATCTGAAACGCTCGAAAGTGTCTTGGAATTGGTAAAGATTTTATCCAACACTACACACGCGAAACATCTGCGAGATAGCGACGCTTTAGAAACGCACTCAAAAATCATCGACGCTGTCTGGGAAGAAATGCCGCTATTTCACTCCTTCGAGTTTCTTGCGCAGAAATTATGTGACGACGCGTTTTGCAGCGATCCATCTGACGCCGTAGCGCTGGCAAACTTGACCCTTCGCGCAGTGAAGAAGTCACAAATGGAAAATATTATCGCCGACGCCATCTCAAAAACTAAAGTGCCTACGCCCGCGAAAATGAGCATGACGAAACGCGACATAGAATCGTGTAACCAAAGCTTGGAAAAAATCACGCTTGCGTTTACGAAACATCTCCCGACTTTGCTTACGAAATATTCAGTCGAAGACAACGTTTTAGCTCCTTTGATTCAAATCATACCATACATGAAGCTCGAGCATTATCCTTTGCGACAAAGATTGGATGAGTTTGAATCCATGCTTGAAAGTGTCAAAGATATTTACTTCAAGCGCGTCGATACGAAGGTTTTGGATAGCACGGCAAGAACCATTGCGTTTTGCGCTAACGATGGCTACGAAGGAATTCGAAGTTCTGCTTCTAAAGTTCTAGAATCTGTTGCCAAACAACTCGGCGATAAACTTTCGCAACTGTTACCGAAATTGTTGAAGAGCAAGAAAGACGACGACGACGACGACGATGATGATATCATCGACGAAGCAAGTGGCGAAGCTTTAATTTTGAAATGCTGCCTAGCGCGCGTTCAAGCGCTTCTCAAACACACGAAACTGCCAAAACTCCGAGGAGAGGCTGTTTTTGACGCCATGGCTACGATCTTGGACGCAGTTTCCCGTAACTTCGTCAGAGAAGGTGATGAGAAAGTTTTGAAGGATATCAAAGTTGGTCCAATTTCCGCTGGGTTTCTTGCGGAAGCAGTGATGTATGAGGTTGTATGGCGCGGTACCGACTTATCCGAACAAGAACAAGCGAAAGAAGATGACGTGACATCTTTTCAAAGCACGCGAGACAGAGCGTTGACGAGTTTGATTCGATTAGCAGAGAACGCTGAAAAAATCTTTGGAAATTACGGTTCGAAGAATGTCGTAGAGACAAGACGCATGTGTACGGCAGCTATCGCAGATGCCGTCATATATCTCAAGATGGCTGCAGAGACATCGGTTTCATTATCGCCGAGTATGATGACTGCGGCGTGGCGCGCGGCTGATAAAATCATGACGCCAGAGGATGAAAATTTGGACGCTGATGAAAACGCCTCCAAGATTGGTTACCAGCTTGCTCTCGTAGACTCGAAATGTGGCGATTATGCGAGCGGGTCGGTTGCTGCGCCGGCGTTTATTGCGAACTTTGCCATCGGCGGCGACCATTTGGATGCCGCTATTAAAGGTTTCATGACAGAGTTACGCCGCGAAAGCACGACAAAGCTCGCAAGAACAATCTTCTTGGCGCTCGCTGATGCGTATCAAGTTGTATCAAACGCCACAAAAAGTGGTAACGACGGTAGTGATAACGCACAGAGAGCGATTGACTTTTTGCGAGATTTAGCCACTCGTATCGCGAGTATCTTTTCTGCTTCTGTTCAAAGAGATCGTTTAGTCGTTCGTCATATGGCGGCCGATTGCGTGAACTACGCGTTAGTACCGTTGCAACCAGAGAAGTTTGCGTTCTTAGAATACGCAGTTTCGGCTTTTATTCCTAAAATTTCTCAAGTCGATGCGAAGAACGTTTTGGATGCTTGCGAAGAGCAATTGAAGAAGGCGGACGAAGCAGATGCGAGAACGTTGAGTTTACAAGAATTTGTCGAAGTCGTTCGCATTCGTTCTTTGGGCAAGAGCGCCGCGAAGGCAGAACGCATAAAGAGAGAAAAGAAGATGGAAGAAGAGGAAGAAGAGGAAGAAGAATCTTTCGAGGAAGAGGATGAAATTGAAACGGATTCTGAACTGCGAGGCGCGACGCCGGCTTCAAACAAAACGCGCAAAACAAACAAAAGCACGACGCCGGGGTCTGAGAAAAAACGAACGTTAGAAGCAAAAGCAACAACAAAGAAAAATGTTGTTGTGGTTCCTAAATTCGCAGAGAAGAAGAAAGCTGTCGTCGCGACGACGACGACGACGGAAGAAGAAGACGATACAACTATGGATGACGCCGAAGAGGGAAAAGAGGAGAAGAAGGAAAAAGATGAAGATATAATCCCTCTTCAAAAGCCTTCGCGACGCGGTCGTAGATAATAATAGTAGATTACTAAACATACATACTAACACCCACTAATAAGAGAGAGATACAAACAAACAAAATGTAATAAAAACAAATAACAGAAATACGCACTATTTGAAAAGTCATTAATTTAGTATAATAATATATATATTTACAAACAAACAGTAAACGGTTTTCATTCATTTTCCTAATCCTCTTAGTTCTCGCGCTAAACGTCTTCTCGTTTCATTCTTACTTCTCAACGCCGTCGCCTCTTCCGTCGTATACGCGTCGTCGTCAAAGCCAAATACTGGCGCCGCATCGATCGCGCGCTCAATCGTCCCAGGTGGCGCTCTTGTTCGTTGATTATCGATCTCATTCGTCAAACTCGCGAGTTTCTCGAGCGCCTTTCTCAACCGTTCGTGCACTCCAGGCATGGCTTCTAAAGACTTCTCGAGTTTCCTCTTCGTCTCTTCCAGGGACTCGTCCGAAATGTGCGCTAAAATGTTCTTCTTCTTCAATACATTCGTATTATTAGTAGTGGTACCATCCTCTTCCAAATCTTCTCTCTCGATTTGAGCAAACTTCTCTTGCATGCGATCATTCATCTCTCTCTCTTTCGCTAACTTCTTCTCCAAATTCTTCAAAACCATAGACGGCCCGAGCGCTCGTTGTTCGGCCACTTTCTGCGTCAACTCCGCGACCTCGTTCTCTAAATCATCGAGCTCGGGATCTAACAAAAGCTCTCGCAACTTCCTTTGTTCCTGTTTCCTTAGCTCTTCCTCCCTTTTATTTTCGTTACCGTGCGAATCACTCGCTTCCACGATCGATCTAGGCTCGCGTCCGTTCACTAAGACGTTCTTCCCTAAGCTCTCCGTGACCGATTCGCACATTTTTATTAACTGAAACGATAACATGTTCTGTTGTATTAAATCTTGATATTTATCTTTCGCCTTGATGGCCATATCGGTCGCCGCATCGGCTAAGAATTCTTCGATCTTTTTTAACTCTTCCTCCGTTTTTAAGCGTACTTTCACCATGTCGTTATTCGTTCTAACTATATCGTTTATTTATGTTCGATCGTTTTCCACTTCGCTCGCTTCTTTCCGATGTTAAACTGGACAACGGCGGTATTGTTTCAAAAACTTTGGAATTGTTATTTTCGACCCCCTCTCCAAAACACTGATTATTGGAATTCAAAATCAAAATTTCAAATATGCGTATAATATATTCGTTCAACCTTAATAGTAAGTCAAACGCAGAGTAACAGAATTCGAACGAACGAACAATAAACGCGCTCGCTCTCAGTAGCAGCAGTAGTGTACTATCGAAGATGTCTTACTACGCGTATTAAGTAGTAGAAACTGTACGAATTACTGAACTATAGTGAGGAGCATTTGCTCATTGATGCGGGCTCGAAATTTTTCAAATATTTTTTATGGATTTAATTATGCCGATTGCCCATGACAGAAAACTAAATAGACGCACGCGATTAATGCTTGTCACAAAAGTCAAACGACTCAACTTCTACTTAAGCGCGCGACAGTGAAGTTACAGAACGCCATCGAGACTGCGTTCGTTAGATATCACGCGCGGACCTAATCCTCGAGGACGTCCTGCTTTAGTCATGGTTGAATACATCCCACGCTAAACACGCTTGACGCGCTTGACAGAGAAAGCTTTTTTGAGGTTTTGGACATTTCGTGCATCTGCGTTCTGCTCGAGACTTTTTGCCTACGTAAGAGTGAGCTCAAAAAACGTGTTCGGTGTAAAATTAATATCCAATTCGATGTTTACTACTACTACTGCCGCTGCCGCTGCCGCTACTGCTACTCACGAAAGATTTCCAATGAGTACGAGAACGATTACGAGCAATAAGAGAACGCGTTCGAGCTGTTCAAATCGAACGAAGAGCTGCGTGCGAGTCCTTCCGCGAGTTAATGCAGACGATGAGCGCGTTGGATTGGAAAAAGAGGAGACAAAGAACGATCGTAGGACGGATGACCAAGGTCGTAATAAGCACGAGCAGTTGTTAGCGACGATCGCGCAGACGGCTTTGCCGGCTATGTTCTATGCAGAAGAGGTGTTTGCGAAAGGGGGCGAGTTCGGCGTAATCGAAGGACGCACGGCCGCCCTGGTCCATCCTTTTTTCTTGGCCACGATGTATTTCACTTCGTTATACGCCGGATATCTCGGCCTGCAGTGGAAAAAAGTGAGAACGGTCGGTGAAGAGATACAAGAGTTGAAAAAGCAGGGACAGAGAGAAGGAGACGACGCGAGTAACGCGAACCAAACGAAGATCGATGAGTTAACTAAAGAACGCAAAGAGCTCGTGGCCGGGAACTATAAGGAGAAACATTTCAACGCCGGTTCTTTGTTGTTAGCGTTTGGGACTATATTGGCCATCGAAGGTGGAATGAATACGTACATTCGCACTGGGAAGTTGTTCCCTGGTCCGCATTTGTTCGCCGGCATGGGTATCGTTGCTTTATGGGCCGCCGCGGCTGGTTTAGTCCCCGAAATGCAAAGAGGGAACGATAAAGCGAGGCAAGCGCACATCGCTCTCAACGCCGTTAACGTCTTATTGTTCACTTGGCAAATTCCAACCGGTTTAGAGATTGTCGGTAAAGTCTTTCAGTTCACGAGTTGGCCTTAAAAAAAAGAGAGAACATGTAATCATCTAAAACGTACATAAGCTGATATCGTCATAAATAATTCAGATCATCGCATCTTGACCCTCACTTTATGAAGCATGTTCCGTAAATCGATCAAATCACTCATATCCTCGACATGCTCTACGTCCGGCAGACGCTTCAACACGATTACTACTAGTGCTACTACTACTATTTCCTCTCATGTTTCATCGCTTTCTCCAAAAATTTCAATCGATCGTTTTAACGCGCGCTTGGACGAAGAAATCAGACGTCATCGTAATCGAAAGAATACTTTTTTAGGTAATAATAGTAATAATAACAATAGTAATAATAATAACGGTGAGACTATTTATCAAACGATGACGATAAAACGACGACCGTATCATTCAAGTGCGAAAACTGAAAATACGAACACGAATAACATCAACAGTAATTTTACGAACAAACCGAAATCGTTAGCAATTCCATTCGAGGAAACGTCCGAAATATTCGAAGTACCGGAAAAGCGCATAACGAAAATATCGATATATACGCGCTTAATGATGAAACTAGGTGGGTACGATAGCAACGAGTCAGTGCAAAACCGAGCGTCGCAGAGATTGTTCAAGGCAGTTATTGAAAGGTGCGATGAGGTTAAATTATACGCAGTGTTAGGATTAGAGCATTCGTTTCGGAGCGAACACGCGATGTTCGTTTTACACGTATGGCTCGTTTTAGCGAGGTTAAGGAGAGAAGGCGATGCTGGGAAATCGATTTCGCAGATGTTTTATGATACGTTTCAAGAGGAGGTTGAGAAGAGAGTGCATCGTGAAGGCGTGAAGGTTAGGGTGAGATCGACTTTGAAAGAACTCGAGCAATCGTTTTATGGTTCGGCCTTGGCGTACGATAGGGCGTTGAGTAGCGGGAACGATGATTTCATGAAGGCTTTGAGAAGGAACGTGTTCATGAACGAAGGAGAAGAGAAAAATGCGAAAGCTTTAGAACGTTATTGTAGAAGGGAAATTGCATGTTTGCACATTACAGATACGGAAGCCGTCGTGAGCGGACGCATACGTTTCTCAAAAATTGATTAGCGTTTCTTGTAATAGAAAATATAATTACTAAATATTATTATTTAAAAGTTGTGTATAAGAAGAAGAAGAGCGGGAACAAAAGCCTCTTAAATGATATTAATCTCTCCTTTGACGCTTTGCAAATCCTCTACCTCTACCTCCTCCTCTGCCGCCGCCGCCTCTGCGGTCACCTCTGCCTCCTCCTCTGCGATCGCCGTTATTGTTACCACTGTTGCGGTCCCTCTCTTTCGCTCTTTTATCAATTGCCGTCCAGTATTCCTTCTCTTCGTCTCCGACGAGGAGGTTGAGCGAGCACGCGTCACCCTCGACTTCGATGGCTTGACCGCCAGTAATAGCTTCGATAATTTTAGCCGCCACGGTTTCGTCTTCAAATCTTAAGAAACCAGACTTTTCGCCTTGTTTGAAATCGACGAATTTGATTTTTCCGAACTTGTCAAATGCGCTCTTGACTTCTTCGCGGAATTTAGGAAAGTTATCCCAATCCATGTTTGCTTTTTCGCCGAGCGTAATTCTCGCAATCATTCCTGGAGTATATTCAACCTCCTTATCGTCGTCGACGGCGGCTTGCGCTCCGTTACTGCGATGATCGTCTCGATCTCTACGTTTGTTATCTCTGTTACCTTTCTCTCTGTTATTGTTGGATCTCTCGTTATTATTAAAGTCTCCTCCTCTCGTCACGACCGCTCTCTCCGCTCTTTCTTTCTCTGCGTCCAAGGCGGCATACTTTTCTGGATTTGCCTCTCTATCCGCCTCCTCTTTCGCTTTTTGCTCCATCTTAGCCCTCTTCTCGTCCTTCTTATTCTCCAAATACTCACGTTTGAACATCAAAGTCAATTCAGCGCCTTCGTGTTCTAACTTCATAGCCTTCACCTTCTCCGCAATATCCTTAGTTTCAAATTCAACAAAAATCGACCCTTTAAAATCCTTACTCGCGATGTGTCTTCTCAACCGAACGCTCAAAACTCTCTCGTCCGCGGTCTTCTCGAACCAATCTTGCAACTCCTCAATAGTCGAAGTCATCGGGAACGGATTCGCATATAAGCTCCTCTTCTCCACGTCCTCTTCGATCTCCTCCTTCGCCCTCAAATCCTCTTTCCTCCTCACCATTTCCCCTCGCTCGTCGCATTCCAACTGCTTACTCTTCTCCCTCAATAAGTTCACGACCATATCTACGACGTCCGGGTTATTCGAGCCACCGAACTCTTGCAACAAATCTCTCATTCTCTGAAACTTCAACAAAGTCTTCATCTCAACGAACCTGTCCTCATCTCGTTCGACTAATTCGCGTAAGAATTTATCCCTCGGTAAGTTCGATTCACTGAAATAGAACTCCAACTGTCTCAAGATCTTCCGTTCGGATCGGTCATCGAACCGCTTCGCCTCTGGGAACTGTTGTTTCTTGTCCCGTTTCCATGTCTCGCCTGTCTCGCGTTGCTCAAGATCTGCGTTTTCTTCGCGTTCTTCTCCTACTCGCGCCGCCGCCGCTTCGGACATCTTCTTTCACTTTGTTAGTATCACTGTTCGTATCACTCGTTTCGCAGTTATCTTCTTTATTTCTTTCTTTCTTTCTTTCTTCTTTTATTTTGAAGTCTCTCGCATTTCTGCGGCGCCGCCTCATCAGAATCAATTTCATATTTCCAATATTGAAAACCCTAAACCCTAAACCCTAAATCTAAACCCTAAACCCTAAAATTCGGGCAGAAAATCCAAAATCTCCTCGCTCCTAAACCACGGCATTGATGATTGGAAACGCGAGAGAAAACTCTTTCATCGCCTCTCGTGACGAAACGACGTCAAAACCGCTCTCTCTCTCTGACCGTATCGTACGTTTTGAAGAAGATTTTTCACCTCGTTTAACTCGTCGCTCTGGGAGGGAAATAATCGTACGTAAATACCAATAAATACCAATAAAGTACTTTGTTAAAATGCCTCCAAGGCGATCGAGTAAACAGAAATCACAATCAGTAGAACCGGAAGATAACGATGCCGCAGGAGAAGAAGAAGAAAAAGAAGAAAAAGAAAAAGAAGAAGAAGAAGACGTTGTTGTTTTAGCATCAGTCGCCTTGAACGAGAAGAACGACGAAGATGATCGTCAGATCATGGATTCGCGAGAAGAACTTGCGAGAGAGGAAACTAAAGCGATCGTTGAGATGAACGAGACGAAACCGGGAAAGAGCGCCGGCGGCGCCTCTCAGCAACAACGGCAAAGGCAAGAACAGCAAAAGCAACGAACGAAGGTCTCGCAAAAAACACAAACGCAAAAAGAAACGTTCGAGATCGATGAATCAAATCGATTAAAAAGGGATTCTGCGTTTTTGTGCCCGATGCAGTTTAGGAACAATTTACCGCCGCCGAGAGCGCACGATTGGAAGTTACTGAGGAAGAAGGGGAGCATTGATGATGATTTAGCCGAGCATAACGTTGCCTGTTTGTACGATGAGTTGCGTAGGAGTACGAGGATGTTCCCGGAGGATTTAGGGATTAACTTGGATCCGATCGGGTCGGACGCGTATAGGGCGTTCAAGGTCAAAGGCGAGATACACGAAGATGATTTGATTCTATTGGCGACTGATAGTGGAAGAGATAAGGAAAGAATGAATCAGGCTGGGAGAGAACCCGATGTTAGTAAAGCGATGTGGTTAATGAATACGAAATATATCTCCGAAGGCGGCTTATCGTTGAAGACCGGGATATCGGAGAAATCGAACTTGATATTGAAACGACAAAAAGCTTTGGCTTTGAAAGAACATAAGGAAGTATATGCTTCCGAACGCGAGAAGCAAATTGCGGCAATCAAGAAATCGTTCGAGGCCGCGGAGAAGTTGACCATGCGAACTGCCGTGCATCCGAGAAACAAGGACTTGAAACCGGTTTCGGTGAAATCCGTGTTTCCAGATTTCAAGAAGTGGCCACAAAATTTCGTGCGCCTAACGTTCGACGAAGATCCAACTTTAGATGTCGAAGGTGTAAGCAGTGCGAGCGATTTAATTAAAGAAAAAGCGATGCAAAAAGCAATCGTTAAACCGATGATGGTCGAAGACGAGAGCGGAAGACCGGATAAATTCATCGCGCTCATGCTTCCGAAAGATGCTAAAAACGCAGAAAACGTACGCATTTACGATGAGAACGAAAACGAAAACGGGACTGAATATGAATGGATACGAGAGTATAAATACGCCGTGAAAACGGAAGAAATCAACACCGTATGCTTTTACTTCGGTAAGGATCAAGTCACGTACGCCGATTTGAACACGAAAATTTCTTGTCAAAAGAAGGCGAAAACGGCAAAAGGGCGCGACGGCGAAGCCTGGAAGCCGGTCTCTGTGCACGTAAAAAAACGAAACCGTACGGAAGACGAGGACGATAAACGCGCTCAGAAGTTATCAGCTATTGAATAGAATAATAATAATAATAACAATAATAAGCTTAGATTGTATTAATATATTCTCGAGGGTTGAATGCGTAAAGCGTAAACGTGTCTATCGATCCAAATCAAGCGAGCTCTCTCTCTCTCTCTCTCTCACTCACGCACTCTCTCTATTCCATCATCGCCCGTTCCAACTCCTCTTTCAAGGACCCGTCCTTAAACGCATCGATCGTTATATCGCACCCACCAAAGAACTCGCCTCCGATATATAACTGCGGGAACGTCGGCCAGTTCGAATACACCTTCATCCCACTCCTTAACTGTTCCGAGGCTAATATATCCACATCAGTGAATGGGACGTTCATGTTCGTTAATATTTGCACGCAAGTGTTCGAGAACCCGCACTTCGGTTGTTCTTTGTTCCCTTTCATGAATAAGACCACTTTGTTCTCCGACACGCATTTCTCGATCTGTCTTTTCAGCTCCGGTCCAAGCAGTTGTTGTTGTTGTTGTTGTTGTTGATTCGCGATTATTTTAATCCTACTCGAGCTCGCTCGTAGCGCCCTACGCGGCTTCGTTGCAAACGCGCTTAATTTTTCCAACGATCGCGATCGTACGCCGTTCGATGCCGCGTTCGTCGTCGTTCTCGTCGTCATCGTTGAAGTTAACATTATTGTATCGATACACGAGCAAAAGGCGAGCAGGGAACAACTGGAGCTGGCATCGGAAACTTTCCCCAACTTTTTACGCATTTACGATTTAACGGCCCAGCAGCAACGCCGCGTTTAAATTCTTTTCTTTTGTTTCATGCGCAGCGAAAAGTCACACTTATCACTCATTAAAAAAGAAGAAGAAGACAAACCGAGATAGTTTTTAAGTTCGCGCTTACACACGTCTCGCGATCATTCAGAGTCGCCGCTCTCTCTCTCTCTCTTTCTTTCGCTCGTTTTCTGCTTTGGATCAACTTTGACCGTTTTTGAAACCCTAAATTTAGATCCCGATTTTCTCTCCAAACGAGGCCACGTTTCGTTTCTTCAAAAGAAGCTCCAAAAAAGATATCCATTGCACTGGTGAAGATGATTACGAGAACGATGACATCGTTACAGGCTGGACCTTCATCATCATCATCTGCGTACTACTGCTCTTCCTCTTCTCCTTCTCCTTCTTCTTCTTCTTCGATAGCCTGGCATCGTCGTCACAATGCGAAGAACGTTTCTTACGAGGATATGCGCAGTAGACGAACGCGTAATCCTTCAAAAAAGATTCAGATTTTTAGGGCGCGCGCTGTACAATCCGATCACGATCGAACGAAAGAACTCGCGCATGAAAGCAAAGGATCATCTTCGACAGTGTCTTCTGCTACAGCCTCTGCTGGTTCGAACTCGATCGCTCGAGCCGGGAATCAAACGAGTGTATGGACGCAAACGAATCAGGGCGTTAAAAGCGAATTGTCACCAGCGCATCAGCAGAAGAAGTCCGCGTTCACGATGAGGGATACGACGAATAGGGCGATTAGGACGTTTGCTGGTAATGCGAGGACGTTGTTATCCGGTGGTACTATTAATATTAGTAATAGTAACAGTATTAATAATAATAATTCGACGAGATTGAAAGCGACGAGTGCGCCGTCGGCGACGGCGATTGGCGAAGACGTCCGCGGAGGCAACAACGGCGCGCTCGTCGTCGGGAATTCGTTGAAGGAGAGTTTAATTGCAAAGATTACAAACGGGGTGATTATGCCGCAACAACAACGACAACAACAACGAGAAGAGCAGCAAGTGTCTGAGTTGATCAAGGCTTCTCCTACTACTAATAACGATACGACGGTTGTTATTATCGACGAGAGATCAACGCAAACACAAGCACAAACGAGTAATAATAATAATAATAATAATAATAGTTTTGAGCAAATAGGAAGAGATAACGTACGAATTGCTATGGGGGACCAAGACTTCGAGGTTGTTGCGAACTTGCGCGCCACGGCGTTTTATGACGATCTCACTGAGAGACAAGCTTTACCATTTCCTCCAAGATTTACGCCTACATTTCATAGAGAATTTGCGCAGAGAGAACGAAAAGCGTTGGCTGAACGAGTTGTAAGACCAACTTCGGCGTGTGCAAAGTGCGTGTGTTTAGTCGTGGATGATTCTGGTGATCATTTAGTCGTCGAACGCTTGAGGAATAGCTCATCTGCAGTGATTGGGTGCTTGGACGTTTCCATTCGACACAACCCGTCAATAAATAACGCTAGCAGTCCAAAAACAGAAACGTTTGTATACGTAGATAACGTCGCAGTCGCACGAAGAGCGCGAAGACGAGGCGCGGCGAAAGCGCTTCTCGAAGCTGCCTCAAACGAAGCCATCGCCTGGGGAGCTCGAGAAATGTTCACGCACGTGCACTGCGAAAACTCAGCCGCAAGAAGATTATATCACGCGTATGGCTTTCGAGCGCTCGTTCCCGAGGAAGAAAACGCAGACGAAACACAACAAGGCAAAACTAACGCGACGAATAATAATAGATATGGAAGATTAGCTGGCTTGGTAATGATACGAGCACCGTTACCATTGAAGCGAATAGATCCAATCTCTTCTTCGTCGTCGTTATCATCTGATTGCGACTGCGGGTTTGAAGATATCGAAATCATCGACGAATGTATTTGCGGCAAGTCAAAGAGCACTGGCTGCAAAGATTCAAAGCGGAATTTGATTTCTTTGTAATTATTCTTCTTCAACACATCTATTTGTGACCGTGTGTGTGTGTGTATCTATATACCTATCTATTTGTAAAAATAACTAACTCTACAATTTGTACAGTATTTGTATCCTAGCTCGGAATTCTAGGAAGCGTTCGTATCATCGATTTCATCAAACTTTGGCATCGATTGTAAATCTCGTTTCTCCTTCTTTTCTTTACTAGCTCCAACGTTTTTAGTACTACGATGATCGTTGTTATTATTATTATTAGTAGTAGTAGATGCTTTTGGATTTGCTTTTGCTGGGATCACGGTCTTTTTCTTTGTTTTCACAGTAGTCACACCACCAGTTTTTGTCGTAGTCGTTGTTATGACTGTCTCGATAGTGGCGGCGTTTACATCGGGCTTCTTTGCCGCTTTACTTTTCCTACGTTTCGGCTGCTCTTTGAAAATAGTCTCAATTCTCGTTTCTAAACGTTTTGCGTGCTTAGCAACGGCCGCGCCAATCTTCTTCGCCGGATCGAGACCACTTCTCGGCGTTATAAGTTGCAACTTCTCCAGCGCGTGTCCATACCGTTCGGCTTGCTCTATTAACGCTTCGACGCCTTCGATCCCGCCATAGTCGCTCGTAGTCATCTCATCCCTAACCTCTCTCAACTTTTCTTTAATATTATACAAATTTTCTTTCTTCGAATTCTGAAGTAATTCGACGCGCTCTCTCTGCGTGAGCGCGTGCGAGCAGCCTACTATAAAAGCCCGTTTTGAAATCATTTCGTCCAGAATAGCGAGCACCTCCGACGCTGCTAAGTAAGTCACGCTAATCCCATCAGTGCTATCATCAGAAATTACTTTCTCGCACTCTTTCACGATACGCACAAACTGCCTCACGCGCTGCAACGAAACGTATACTTTCGCTTCCCTCACGTCGACTCGTTCGCCCGTATCGGCGTTTGCGTTTCGCCCTTTCACTTTCTTCTCCTCCGTCTTCGGTTGCCGCGCATAAAACGTATATAACAAGAAAAATGCCCCCGATATAGCGATCATTCCCTCCTCGTCGATCGAATCTTCGCGCGCCTCTGCGCAATCTGACACGATATCCAAAATCGCTAAAGCTGCATCGAACAAACGTTGCAAGTGCTCGTTCTTCGAAGTAAACTTCGTGCGCAAATTGAACGCTCTATCGAACTCGCGTTCATGGTAACCCTTCGTAAATACTTCAAACGGTGATATATTTTCGCGATCTCGTTCGTTCCTTGTCCGTTTATTGTTCGTTATTTCGTCCTGCTCGCTTTGTGTCTTCGTTCCAATCTCTTTCCAACTTTTCCGCTTTTTCTCGAGAGACCTTTTGCTAGCGTCTTCGTTCGCTCTCGCGCTTAAACGCGAACAAAACGCGCTCACGAGTTCGTAAGCGTCGGTTTCGAGTCCGGGCGGTAGCAACGAATCACGCGCGAGCTCGCATTTCATTTCTTAATCATCGGCATATTAAATAACGAATAAAAACATCATTTAAACACCTTTTTAAGGGTTTAGGGTTTAGGGTTTAGGGTTTGTTTAACAAAAAATCCAATTCGTTCATCAGCACAGAAGTTCGTTATTACTCGCATGATGCGAAAGAAATACGAGTAACGTAAACGCGATGGAATCAAACAAGAGAAGAAGAAGAAGAAGAAGAAGAAGGAATGTACGGACTAATTTGCTCCCGAAATGGCTAACGCACGAACGATACGATCGTGATGACGATGATGACGATGAAGATACCGAAGATGGAACAGTGCTCATGGAGTGCGTAGAAGTCATCGAAGAACGTTTACGCGAAATACTTTTGATTAATTCGCTTGGACTGGAATGTTTACGAAACAGTGCGCGAGCTCTCGTGGATAG
>Ga0114998_10001533_pt1 | contig 17846 bp, 24 predicted proteins | sample ArcticOcean_MG_C_5_FD_87044 | JGI IMG/M metagenome (GOLD analysis project Ga0114998, IMG submission 87044) | Marine microbial communities from western Arctic Ocean - ArcticOcean_MG_CB4_138 | ecosystem: Environmental > Aquatic > Marine > Oceanic | place: Arctic Ocean: Canada Basin | collected...
GCTAGGGATAAGATTGAATTGCTGGAATACAATGCCAACCGTCCCGCGTCGAAGCCCTGCGCGACCCGCATCGTCCATGGCTAAAATGTCGGAGCCATCAATAAAAATTTGCCCCTGATCAGCCAAATCCAATCCACCTATCAAATGCAATAGTGTACTTTTTCCGCTACCTGACTCACCGGTAAGCGCAAGACTTTGGCCACTATCCAGCGACAGATCAACACCGCGTAGAACAGCAGTACGACCACCGACCGTCTCGAATGTTTTATGCACTTCTCGCGCAGTAAGCAGCATGTCAATACCCTCCGTTCTGACACTAAGCTAGCACAGACAGCCCGATTGGAAAGCTCGACCAGCGGCGCTGTCAGACAAATGAGAACAAGCATCAGATTACCAAGATAGCCTAAATGTATGCGCTCAATAATTGACGCCACTCGGCAAGAACAGCGGCACGGTTTAGCTTGAAATTGGTGCGTGAGTAGAGGTGGAGTACCTATGCCCCACCCCTAATCAGCATATGCCTATTACGTTTGAAGGTCAGAAGCCGTAGTCAGCTTCAGGCTCTTTAACACTTGGCGATGGGTTAGTGAACTTAACTTGGTTTCGACGGTCACCCGAGTTGAACTTCCCGTCTCTCAGCCATCCAGCTAAAAGTAAGCCGTTTCTTAACCCCGACATTGTGATCAAAATAGACGTTTGAGAATGGGTTGACGATTGCTAAGCCGAACTCACTTAAAGCTAAGTTTATAACAGCTCTAATAGTACCAAATATCCTTGCCACAGATGCCCCATTCAGGCCCTTAGCAAACAGATAATCACGAAAGTTAGTAGCGTCAGACCGAACATAGTCTTTGAGGTCTTTCATCCCACAGCAATCAATCAGGTAACCGCAGGAACGTCTGACTGCAGCCTCAAAGGTAGGAGGACAATCATTACCCTTCAGCCGCAAATATATTCCCACCGATGCTTTAAAAGAATGATCCTATGTTGCTAGATCGGCAGCGGTATTGTCCCCTGCCCCAGCTAACAGATGCTTACCAGGAAGATCCTCAGAAGAAATACGCAGGATATGCCAATGCCTATCTAACTTAGCAGCATCGGACATAGCCCTAACACGGGAACCACTGGCCTCTTCTGGGCACCACAAATCATACTTAAATTATTGTAATTATTATATAATATATATTTTGTGCCTGCAGAACCTAGCAGTAGGACCACTTTTCACATGATGAGATTAGGTTGTGTTTTGTCATCCAAAGACGCTACAAAGCCGCCCGACCCGTCTCAAGTGATTTTGTCTGGCAAAACCGTTCAGATTGCTGCTGCAATCGCTTTTCCGCAGGTCTCTGTATCTGCCGTTCCCCTAAGATCACCTGTTCGCAATTTGGGCTCGGTCAGAACGGCCTCTATTGCTGTCATGATCCCTTGCGCGGCTTCTGGATGTCCAAGATGGACTAGCATCATCGCACCCAGTCCGCCATATGCCTCAGGAATTGTGGTGCCAAAAAGACCCATTTCGCCCATTTTTGCAAAGATTTCTGGGTCTGTAGTTTCTTCTGCATAGGCAGTCAAAACGCGAGACTGCAGTTTGTCCTGTGCGTGTGCATGTGCACTGTCGCGCATCATGCGCTCATCTTCGTCTAGCTGTGTCTCAAGCAAAACGGATCATCCCAGTTGAAACTTCCAAGGTCCGGTTTGCTCTGTAGGCTTATGTCCTTTTGCATTCCTATTTTTCCTAACCTACAAAGGCACGCTCTACGACGAACGTATCGGGACGATTGTTTGCGCCCTCAACCAACCCAAAACCTTCGAGGGCGGCTTTGGTGTCCTGCAGCATTTCCATTGAACCGCAGATCATTCCGCGATCCCGTTCAGGTGAAATTAATGGCAGGCCAAGATCGTCAAAACCTTGCCCGATGCCATGAGATCGGTAATCCGGCCCATAAATGGGTAATCCTCACGGGTCGTGGTATTGTAAAGGCGCACTCCTTGGGCGGACTCGCGGACCAGCGGGTCATCTTTCAAAGAGGCGAACAGCTCCTGACCATAGGTCAGCTCGCCCACCTCGCGGCAGGTGTGGGTCAGGATGACTTCATCGAATTTCTCTTAGGTGTCAGGGTCACGGATCAGGCTAGCAAAGGGGACGATTCCGGTGCCGGTAGAAAACATCCAAAGCCGTTTTCCCGGCAGCAACGCATCATTGACCAAAGTCCCCGTTGGTTTCTTGCGCATGAGCACAGTGTCCCCAACTTGGACCTTTTGCAGGTGTTCCGTCAGTGGCCCATCAGGCACTTTGATTGAGTAGAACTCCAGCTCTTCATCCCAGCTGGGCGAGGCAACGGAATAGGCGCGATAAACGGGTTTCGTGGCGTTTGGCAGGCCGATCATCACAAATTCGCCAGACCGAAAGCGGAACGATGAGGGGCGGGTGATCCGAAATTTGAACAACTGGTCTGGGAATGCTCAATCGATGTCACAGTCTGCGCGAACACTCCGGTGGGTCTGGTGAACTCAGACTTTTCTAGTGCTATATCTAAAGTCATGTCTTATCCTTTAGGCTTGTTGGCCGGGTGCTTCTGACAGCAGCTCCAGTTTCATTGGTTTGTCGGCCCACTCATTGGCATCAATAGGCGGGTCGCCTTTTTCAGCGATATTGGGCCATTTTTCGGCGAGCCGTTGGTCGAGGACGATCCATTTTGCGGCATCAGGGATCGTATCAGGTTTGATTGCATCGACAGGGCATTCGGGTTTACAAACTGCGCAGTCGGCACACTCTTCTGTATTGATGATGACCATATTTTCGCCTTCATAAAAGTAATCCACTAGGCAGACTTCGATGCAATCTTGGTATTTGCATTTGATGCACTCATCGGTCACAACGTAGGTCATGTGAATCTCTTTTTATTCGTATACAAATGATTATCTAAAATTACCTCTACCTGTCAAGCCCAACAAAATTTCCATCAAATATTGCAAAAAGGCTTGACGGCGAATGTCTAAAATATTTGTATACAAATGAATGATTTTGGATTTTGGGAGACTACTGTGAAAAAATTAGTCATAAAAAACATTGGGCAAATTCTGTCTGGAAAACTCGAAGATCCAATTTTTGACGGTGATTGCCTAATCGCGATTGACGGAAAAATTGAAGCTTGGGGGTATGAGAAAGACATGTATTACGAAGGCGCAACCACCGAGGTTGACGCCCACGGCGTGACCTTGGCACCGGGCCTGATTGACAGCCACGTCCACCCAGTGGTCGGTGATTATACGCCGCGCCAACAACAATTAGGCTGGATTGATTCAACCCTCCACGGAGGTGTCACCACGCTGATTTCTGCCGGTGAGGTTCACATGCCCGGCCGCCCCAAAGACATCGTTGGCCTAAAGGCCATGGCGATTGCGTCGCAGCGTTGGTACGAAAATTTTCGCCCCTCTGGCGTCAAAGTGCATGCCGGTGCACCGGTCATTGAACACGGCATGGTTGAAGAAGATTTCGCAGAATTGTCCAAGGCAGGGGTCAAACTGCTTGGCGAAGTGGGTCTTGGCACCGTCAAAGATGGCAAGACAGCCCAGCAAATGGTCAGCTGGGCGCGGAAATACGGCATGCAAAGCACGATCCACACGGGGGGGCCGTCAATTCCTGGATCGGGCCTGATTGATGCAGACATGGTGATTGAAACCGGCACTGATGTGATCGGTCATATCAATGGTGGGCACTCAGCCCTGCCGGACGATCAGATTATCTGCCTGTGCGAAAGCTGCTCCTCCGCGTTCGAGATTGTTCATAATGGCAATGAGCGTTCAGCTGTCTTGGCGCTGAACACGGCGCGTGAGTTGGGCAAGCTTGATCAGGTGATTTTAGGCACGGATGGTCCTGCTGGGTCGGGCGTGCAGCCATTGGGGATTATGCGTATGGTAGCCATGCTGTCAGCATTCGGCAATGTCCCCGCCGAGAAAGCCTTCTGTTTTGGCAATGGCAACACCGCCCGCCAACGGGAGTTGGACACCGGACTGATCGAAAAGGGTTTTTGTGCAGATTTCGTCATGCTTGACCAGGCGCAGCACACCCCCGGCAAAACGATGCTAGAGTCCGTTCAGCAGGGAAACCTGCCCGGTGTCGGCATGACAATCATTGATGGCATTGTACGCTCAGAAAGATCGCGCAATACTCCACCTGCGCAACGTCTGCCGGAACATATAAAATGAGCACTCCTTTATCGGGGCTGAAGGTCATCGAACTGACCCGTATTCTGGCGGCCCTTGGATTGGTCAAACGCTTGCTGATCTTGGCGCGGATCTTTTGAAGGTTGAAAGCCTCGATGGCAATGACACCCGCACTTGGGGCCCGCCGTTCGATGATCACGACGGTGATCGGTTAGCGGCATATTTCCACTGCGCCAATCGTGGCAAACGCAGCATCGCTGTAGACTTTAACAGCCCTGAAAGAACAGATCGCCAAGACCGATATTTTGGTCAAGAATTTTAAGGTTGGTGGTCTCGCCAAGTTTGATCTCGATTTTGGGAGCCTTCAAAAGGCCAACCCAACGCTGATCTGTTGCTCGGTTACAGGCTTCAGCCAAGATCGGCACTATGCCCACCGCGCGGGATATGATTTCTTGATCTAAGGCATGTCTGGAATCATGAGCCTGACCGGCGAGCCCAAAAATGATCTCAAAAGATCAGCATGGCTTTTGCTAACATATTTTCAGGGCTTTACGGCGTGATTGGAATTCAAGCGGCCTTGGTTGAGCGCGCCCGCAGTGGGTAAGGGCAACATGTCGATATCTCGCGTTTGGATTGCATGACGGGCGTGTTGGCCAATCAGGCCATGAATTTTCTGGCAACGGGTACTACGACAATGCGACTTGGCAATGCACATCTCAACATCGTGCCCTACCAAACTTTCGAGACAAGCGATGGGCATGTCATTGTTGCATGCGGTAACGACCGGCAGTTCCGCGCACTTTGCGATGTTCTTAAGCTGACGGACCCTTCCAGATGACGATAGGTTTATGACCAATCCAGCGCGTGTCGCCAATCGGGTTGAGGTGACAAATATTTTGTCCGACGCCTTTGTGACTTGGACGAAAGATGAAATCCTCAAATCGCTTGAGGTAGCCCAAGTCACAAAGACCCGATTAACAATGTACAAGAAGCGCTTGCAGACCAACAGGTCGGTCACCGTCAAATGGAGATTGTGGTAGAGGGTGTTTCCAGTCTAAGAACGCCGATTACGTTTTCGAGCCTGAAGCTATCTCTTGATCGTACATCCCCAAAAAGGCCTATGCACTTATGATAGCTTTTTAAGCAAGGTCAGCAGGGTCTTTTGTTCAGCCAGTTTAAGCGGTTTGAGTGTTTTTTCTGAAATTACTTCACCGTCGGCCTCTAACTTTCCAACTGTCTGTTGTCCTTTTTCAGTCAAGGAAATGTTTGATCGACGTTTGTCCTTTAAATCAGGCGTTGAGCGCACAAGGTCTTTGGCCTTCAGCCGGTCAACAACGCCCTTAATCGTCGCAACGTCCATCGCGGCAAGACGGCCCAAATGGTTTTGCGACAGATGCCCATGTTCAGCAATCCGAATGAGCGTCGAAAACTGTGTTGGTGTCAGGTTTTGTGAGATGTGTTTTTGAAAAATGACAGCATGTCGCTGGGTCGCAGTCCGGAGCAAAAATCCGACCTGTTCATCCAACGAATAACTCGATTCGTATCCAGTTTTTTCAGTGCTTAGCGCCATACCAAACTTTAACTTATTAAAGTGGGGTAGCGCAACGGTCCTTCGTGCCGAACCGCTAACGCAGACCGTCTTCGCCGATGGCATCTTCATGTGTCAGACCGCCTACACGTGGCAGTGGTCGGCCACTGTCTGTCACCGCGACGGCCACCATGATTTCATTCATCCGTGGCGCATCGTTCAGGCGGACTTCAATAGCGTCAAAGTGACTGCGCACATAGGCTGCATCTTTGTGGCCGAGTGGCACATCAAGAACCTGACCTGGACTGCCCATTTTCTTGGAGGATGCAACCAATGCGGCTCCTTGTTCAACTTCAGCACGCAAAGGCGCACCCATCTTTGGGTGCAGGAGAGCGGCGGCATGTTCCAATTCGCCGTTCTCGCCGACCATAGCTGATTTGCCGTAGCTTTCGGCCTGATCAGGAGTGATCCCCAAGGCTTCAACGCATTTGCGGCCCAGCAATTCCCCAAGCTCGGCCCCGATATCCATCAGCTCTGTCAGGTCTTCCTGATAGATGTTGGCAAACGGGTTTTCGATGACAGCCACCGCAACTGCCTTGCGGGTTGCAGGCGAAATCGCACGTCCAATCTCTTGACGCGTTTCCTCAACATTCACAGCAATTTTTCTGATCTTCACTTTCACCTTAATCCGTCCTCTCCAACAATGTCCTGCGCCACCAGACCACCGGCCCGATTATGAATGCGTGCCCCCGAGCTCATCACAAGGACTAAGGCCAATTCTCGTGCTCTTGGCGCGTCGTTCAAACCGACTTCCATCGAGTCAAAATGGCTACGGACGTATGACGCATTGATATGGGTAATAGGCACATCCAACCGACCGCCGACGCCCACAACCTTTTTGGTCGATGGTACAATGGCGTTCGAATTACTCAAAAGTTCCCGCATGGCATAGCCGCCGGGTGCGTGCCAAAGCGCACCGTGTTCCAACTCGCCAGCTTCACCGATCATCGCACCTTTGCCATAGCCTTCAATTTGATCCGGTCCGCCCAGCATTTCGACCAAACGGGTCGCCATGCTCAGGCCCAATGGCTTTAGGTCTTTCATGAACCACTGAATATCGGGCTCATACCGCCCAGCGAAGGGGTTTTCGATGATCGCAATCCCTGCAGCACGTCGCAGGCTTTCCGCGGGTACTGGCCCACCTTCATGGAAAATCTCTTCGACCGAAAACGCGGTTTTGCGAATGGATAAGTCAGGCATAGTGCTCTTCCTTGTTTTGGATCGACAACAGGTGCCCCTTAGTGGCAACGGCGTAGTCTTGCAAAAACAAAGCCGCCCCGCTGATTGAGGTATGTTGGACATAGGACATGGCTCGGTCATATCCAGATTTAAGTGCGTCTGCGCAATCAGATTGGGACAAGGCGTTGCATTCAATCACGACTGGTATATCGCCCAAATCGCTGTCGTCATCAATCTCGGATGCGGGGCGCCGTTTGATGGCTGGGTGGTCGGGTAGGTTAATCGCATTGGCGATCAGCGTTGCCGCCACATCCGCCTCGGCGGCTGAGCTTGCCAGGACAGTGACGCTGTCTGCAATCCCAAGGCTGAGGCTGCGGCCATGGCGTCCACTGGTTGCAATGCCACGGACGGCGTCTTTTGTCGTGACCGTGATCTGCCCAAGAAGGCTTCCATTGTGGTTCATCATGGCTGCGGTGAAGCGTTCAGACCCTTCAAGGTGAAAAGCAATATCGCCGCCATTATTCACGTAAGCGCGCCGCAGTTCTGTAGCATCTGTCATCGCGCGCAACACTTCGTCCGCGACCGACCCCGCAACCGCAGCCATGCGTGTCAGATAGCCGGATTTGCGAAATTGCATCGCCGCATCATGCATCCGCCTTGCGACCGCACCATTTGGCCGTCGGGATAGGGGTGAGATGGTGGCCCGAAGTTCTGGCAGTTCCGCAACGAGTTCATCCAGAATGGTTTCAAATCGGTCGCGGGCTGCCTCAAAGGCAGTATCGCGCGTTCCGTCGGCCCCAATCACTAGGTCAATGGGACCATGTTGAAGATGCAATCGCTTGCCGTCCGGTAGGAGTGTTGCTGTGGAACCCATTGCTCCTATTTTCCTTTGGACCAACGGTAATTTTCATGCGCATTTGGATCGCCAGCGCTAGGGTTTTGGGAAACACGGCGATAGTCAACTTTATTGACCTCTTTGACGGGTTTGATGTGCTCCATATGGCCACCCAATATGCCATAATCGCTGACCCGCAGCGTGAATTCAATCGGTGCAACAAGCGCAGGTGTTGGCACGTACCCAAAGGATTGGGTTGGCATATCAAGGATATCAACCATCACCGTAATCCCGCCGCCTGGCCAGACATAGGCCTTGGCGCCGCCGCAGGATACATGGGTTAGGCAGTCTTTGACCGAACGGGTTAACCGCACCGGATTTTTCGTGACGCCCGCCCGCAAACTGCCGCCAGCACCGCCCATGAACAAAACAGAACAAACCGAGGGTTCACAGTTTTCTGCAATCAACTCTGCCGAGGCCTGCAACGGCTTTGGCACGTCTTTCTTTTGCAGTACCAGATCGGCGTCCAATTCATAATAGGCGTATTGCTCCCCTGTCGTGGAGACCATGAAAAGCCGCAAGCCTTCCCATGCGATTTTTGCATTGAATGGTCCCAAAATTTTCAAAGGGTCTTCAACGTTAGTACCGCCCCAACCTATGCCTGGTTTTACTACTTGGAAATAACGGCCCGGTGTCGAGCGGCGGCCAAGCATCTTAAGACCGGTAGGTGGCACATCGAGCTGCTTTCCAGCCTCGTGTTCGGACAGCACGCCGGTGATATGGTCATCGACCACGACAACGTCATCGGCATGTTCCAGCCATTGCATCGCGAACATGCCGATAGTAGCTGAACCGCAGCCAACACGCATCAGACTTTCTTTGACGCCATTGACCAACGGGGCCTTGCCAGCCTCGACGATGACTTCGGTCTGGTGGTCCTCCTCACCGATATTCATCGACACAGCTTTACGGTTGCATAGTCGCAAGAGCGCATCACAGGTCACACGACCCTCTTTTTTACTGCCACCGGTCAAGTGTTCAACACCGCCCAATGACAACATCTTTGAGCCATATTCAGAGGTCATGACGTGGCCAATCGGCTCTCCATCAACATAAACGACGTCCCGTTCGTGGCCGAGGTGGCGGTCCGTATCGATCTTAACTTTCACACCACAGTAGCTGAAAATGCCTTCGGTCACTACCGTGACCATATCAACGCCTTCAACGTCCTGACTGACAATGAAGGGGGCTGGTTTATAATCGGGATAGGTCGTGCCTGCACCCACAGCGGTTACAAACGGACGCTCGCCCTTGATAATGTCGCCATCCCAGCTTTCTTGGTCATCGCCACCCTTCATAAACGACACCAATTTTTGGTCAGTACCCTGAATGATGGTAAGGGGGTCACGCCGCACCAGTTCGCCGCTATGGTTGGCATATCGATCGCAGGCACCTGATTTTCCATCGGCGATGAAACACATCACCGGGCAAGCATCACAGCGGATTTTTTCAGCTTTTATGGCGTCGTTCATGAGGTCCCCGCTAAGATTGCTGTCCGGACACGAGCAGGTGTCGCTGGAACCTGCCGGATGCGCACGCCGGTTGCATAATTGATCGCATTCAGAATGGCAGGGGCGGTGGGGATCAAAACATGTTCCCCCAGCCCCTTTGCCCCATATGGTCCGTGCATATCCGGCTCTTCAATGATGATTGTTTCAATCGGGGGAATGTCCCCAATGGTTGGGATCAGGTAGTCATGCAAGTTTTCTGTTTGGCCGGGAATATATTCTTCCATCAAGGCCATGCCAAGCCCTTGGGCGATCCCACCGTGCACCTGACCTTCAACCAACATCGGGTTGATGGCCCGCCCAACATCATGTGCCGCTACAAATTTGATAGGCTTTACGGTGCCAAATGTTGTGTCAATCTCGACCACCACCAAATGTGCGGCATAGCCGAACTGTGCATAGGGGATGCCCTGTCCATTTTCATCCAACGGTTTGGTTGGTGGGTCATAAGTTTCCTCGGCTCGGAACACGAAGCCTTCCGCATCTTCAGCAAGGGATGGCAGCGCGATTTCGTGGCGTCCCGCGCTGTCGGTTGCGAATAGCTGGCTGCCCTCAACGCACAGCGTTGCATCTTGGGCGGCGTTCATTTTCTCAAGGATACTGGAGCGCAGGGCTTCGCCAGACAGCCGCGCGGCATTTCCCGACACGTAAGTTTGGCGTGATGCCGATGTCTTGCCTGCATCAGGTGTAACATCTGTGTCAGGGCCCACCAGATAAATCAAATCGATAGGCACACCCAAGGCCGTGGCAAAAATCTGCGCGATGACAGTGTTTGCCCCTTGGCCAATGTCCATAGCCCCTTGGTGCAGAATGATGCGCCCGTCAGCAAACACGCCCGACTTTATGGTTGAAGGGTTGGGCAATGATGTATTACCGCAGCCATACCACCCAGCCGCAAGACCGACGCCGCGTTTTAAAGGGTCGTTGACCTTGTTAAATTCGTCTGCGGCGGCGCGTTGGGTTGCCCAAGCGGGGCGTAGAGATTTTAGGCATGCACCAATTCCCACACCTTTTTCGAACACCTGACCACAGACCGTTGGAACGCCGTTGTCCAGCGCGTTGATGATGCGAAACTCTAACGGGTCCATATTGAGATTTTCGGCCAATTCATCGAACAGACTTTCCTGCGCGATGGCCGCCTGCGGCACGCCAAATCCGCGGAATGCACCGGCGGGTGGGTTGTTGGTGTGGATGCCTGTGGATTCCGCACGGTAATCCGTGATCTGATAGGGGCCGGATGCGTGCACTGGCACGCGGTTGGCAACAGTCGGGCCCCAACTTGCATAAGCCCCTGTGTCGAAGGCTCCAAAGAAACTGAAACCGCTAATTTTGCCGTTTTTATTGGCGCCAATTTTTAGTGTGATGTCAGACGGGTGCCGCTTGGTGGAGCTTTGCATTGATTCTGTTCGCGTATAACAAATGCGTACAGGCTTACCGGTTTTTAGTGCGCCTAAGGCAAGGAAGGGCTGCATTGAGACATCTAATTTTGATCCAAAACCACCGCCCACCGCCGTTGGAACGATGCGGATTTGGGATCGATCCATCCCAAGGATAATTTCGAGGCTATCCAGATTCATCACTGGGGCCTGCGTGCAGGCGTGGACCTCGACGCGGCCATTGACGATCTGCGCAAAGCCAGCTTCGGGTTCAATGTAAGCATGCTCAACAAAACCGCTTCGGAAGTGGCCTTCAACCATGGTGTGGGCGTTTTTCAACGCGGTCACGGGATCGCCGCAGGTCACAAAACCACCGCACATTACGTTGTTTTCCCGACCGGTATGAAGCTGGGTAGCATCTGGGCCTTGGGCCGTTGTAATGTCGTTGACGGACTTTAGTTGGGTCCAAGTCACAGGGAAACTGTCGGGGTCAAAGCCGGAAATTACATCGGGGTTTGCGATGATCGCAGCGACAGCCTCGCCACGAAAACGCGTTTCCTGTTCGGCAAAAACAGGCTGATCCATAAACTGTGGAATCACGCCGAAAACGTTCCGACCCTGAATGTCAGCAGCAGTGAGAATGGCCTCAATCCCCATCGATTGCGCAAAGGCATGTAGATCGCCAAATTCGAACCCAGCCCGATGAAATGCCGAGCGAATGACCAAGATTTCTAAGCATCCAGCGGGAGCAACATCATCGCCAAAGACCTCAGAACCGGATACTTTTTGATCACCATCCAAACGGCGGATTGACGCGCCGACTTTTCCGTCGCTTTGGCTGGCAAGGGCTGGCACTCCAACAACGGCATCAATAATTTTGCGATAGCCCGTGCAGCGACACAGCACACCGCCCAAACCATCCTGTACGTCTTGTTCGGTTGGTTGTGCATTGTCCCGCAGCAATGCAACTGCCGACACGATCATGCCCGGCGTACAGATACCGCACTGCGCAGCGCCGTGATCTTGGAAGCTTTGCGCCAGTACTTTTGCGTGCTCATCAGTTTCGTGAAGACCGGCCAGCGTTTCGACATGCCGCCCTTCGGCCTGATGGGCGGGGGTCAGGCAGGCACATACGGGCAGACCATCAACCAGAACCGTGCAGGCCCCGCAATCGCCGGCATCACAGCCAATTTTGACGTCGCGCGCGCCAAGCGTTTCGCGCAACAGGGATGACAATCTCTGACCAGGCTTCAAATTAGCAGAAATCGGTTTGTTGTTCAGCTGAAATGCCGTTTTGGGTATCGAAATTTGTTTATTCATGATCCTGCAGCCCTCAAAATCGCTCGTTTGCATTGCTCTTGTACGACATCCAAACGGTAGGCGCCTGAACCGCGCACGTCATCGATCGGTGACAGGGGCGTAAGGTGCTTTGCCAACACCTCAATGCCTTCGATGCGGTTGCCGATCAAGTGGCGCTCAAGCATTGGCAGTCTTTGTGCGACTGCCGAGCAGGCCCCAACAGCCACTCTTGCTTTCGAAATCCGGCCAAAGGAATCTAACGAAATATTGGCGGCAGTCATTGAGATTGAGATGACCAAATACCGGCGGCACCCCAGTTTTTCGAAGGCCGATCCGGTGTTGTCTAGCTCTGGTGGGATGTAGATTGCTGTTACAATCTCATCTGGCATAAGTGCTGTCTGTCGCACGCCAAGAATAAAATCGGACAAGGCCAATGTTCTTGTCCCACGCGCTGCACTGGCCAGCTCGACCTGTGCGTTCAGCGCCAGCAGGGGAGGTACACCGTCCGCTGCCGGGGAAGCGTTGCAAATATTGCCGGCAATCGTACCCGCATTTTGGATTTGCAGACTTCCAACCTCGCGTGCAGCTTCTTTTAACCCGCGAAACTCAGCTGGTAGGTCCGCCTTTACGATGTCGCTCCATGTTGCGGTAGCCCCAATCCGTGTGCCTGCCTCATTCTGGACGACGCCAGAGAGCTCTTTGATTCGCGTAACATCGAGAAATGAAGATGGCGTTTGCCCTTGCTTCATCGATGGATAAACATCCGTACCGCCCGCAACAATTTTGTGCGCGCGGTCTTTGATGATATCTAACGCGGACGGTAGATCAATGGGAGAATAGTAGGCCAAGTGGCAGATCCTAAATTTGTTCGTATGCTAATGATATCGGTTAAGTTTTACTTCTGTCAACAAAATTGTTCGCCAGTAATGACACCAAGGTTGATATTGTTGGCTTTCAGAGCATCCAAGCTGCAACAAGCGCGTCACACCAGCCTCGAACGCCTGGTGAAGCACGTTGCACTCGATCATTAGGTTTTGATAAATAAAATCCGCAGGGTAAGCGTTATTTGCATGAATACCACCCACTTTTGCAGCGGCCAATATGACGGCATCCGGTTGTTCAGACTGCATGAAGGCTCACGCCGCCGGTTGCGCCGTCAAATTCAATTCTTCGTGCGTTCGGGTCACAATCTGATGATCCCCGTGTTCCTCAAGCTGACGCATAATCGCGCGGCCCACCATACCGCTGTGTCCCGCTACAAAAATCTTGCTCATCGCTGTCCCCTCAATCTTGAATGGACACTAGTAGGTTTAATTCATGGTCCCTCAAAATCGCATGCCCCCACGGAGCCACCCCGAACCCAAGCCCCCATTGCGCCTTTAGCGGACCAGACTGGCCGACAGGGGTAAATGGGGATGGTTTGAACGCAGTTTCTCGATTGAATTTACAAATGCCCAAACTACTTTAGAATTAGGTCAATTTGGAAAAGGATCATTATGAAAAACATTATGTTACTAACCTCTCGCCTGCGCAGAATATTCTGTGTTTTTCTTGTATCCTTTTCAGCTTCTCAGATGTCAGCAAACGAGCTGAAAATTGACATAGTGCTGGAAGGGGCTGGTTCTAAGGCAGAGAATGGAATGCAGATCAGCGTTCATTATGAAGGTCGCCTGAGTGATGGAACTGTGTTTGATGGCTCAAAACCACGTGGCAAACCCTTTAGCTTTGTTCTGGGCGCAGGACAGGTAATTAGGGGATGGGACAGCGGCATTTTGGGCATGAAAGAGGGGGAAAAGCGAGTGCTGAGAATTCCGCCAGAATTGGGCTACGGCGCGCGCGGCGCTGGATCAACAATTCCGCCAAACGCAACATTAGTCTTTGATGTTGAGATGATCAAAATGACTTGGCCTCCTACATTGCAACAAGCCAGCAACCAAGACCTCCAGAAGTCATTGCAAAATGGTGCTGTGCTTATCGACATCCGTCGCCCGGAAGAATGGCAAAAAACTGGTGTAATTGACGGGGCAGCGCTGATCACTGCCTTTACTAAATCTGGCCAGCTACATCCAGAATTCCAACAGAAATTCATGTCGCTCATTACTGATCACGATACACCTATCATGCTTTATTGCAGAACCGGCAATCGAACCACAAACTTAGCCAATGCCTTAGTTAAGCAATTAGGGTTTTTGAATGTTAGTCATCTTTCGGCAGGCATTACTGGCTGGCAAAAAGAGGATCTACCTGTAAAGTCTTACACGCCCTAGGAAGAGAGTCTTGGATAAGCATTGCGGCCCTCCCCTAGCTGTTTAACCTTTAGGTTTACCCACTTTGATACTCACTAAACTTTGATTTACTACTACTTAACCTTCCACCCAAAGGAGGTTGTATGAAGCCGATGAATGGACCGGTGATGGAAACTACTATGAAGCCAATATCAATACTTGCAGCTGCACTGATTATAGCCGGACTTACCTACGCCGCCTGGCCCAAAACGGATCAAAACGCGCTGAACAAATCTGATGCCGGTGTGGGCAATACTGCATTGGCCGAGGTCTTGTTACCGTCCGCTCTTTCACAAAACGCCCAAATTGGAAAACGGGCGTTTGATACAAAATGCGTGGCTTGCCATGGCATCAATGCAGCTGGTCAAGTCGGCGTTGCTCCGCCACTTGTACATAAAATCTATGAGCCGAGTCATCACGGAGATGAAAGTTTTCAAAGAGCGGCGAGCCTCGGCGTTCGAGCGCATCACTGGCCGTTTGGGGATATGCCAGCTGTCGAGGGCCTTACACGCAGCGATGTTACCATGATTGTTGCCTTTATCCGAGAGTTGCAACGCGCGAATGATATCAATTAAAGTGCGTTACCGCGCTTATACTAAAGGAAAGAGCATGAAGAATATTTTACTTGCTGTGGCTGTAGGACTTTGGACCACGGCGGCAATCGCACATTCTCCTCTCAAAGCGACGACGCCAGCAGATAAATCTATCGTTGCAGAGATGCCGCTGGAAGTGGTTCTAAACTTCAAAAACACAATTCGTTTAACGCGGGTGGCCATGACGAATGCTGACAAGCCCGGCATCGTCTTGGATCTCGAAGGAAACAAAAAGTTTTTGTCAGAGCACAGAATTCCCGTTCCGCCCTTGGGAAGCGGTTCATATGTGATCGAGTGGCGCGGCCTTGGTGCCGATGGTCATGCCCTTAAAGGGTCTTTCGACTTTTCCGTCAAATGATGATGCCTGATATTTGGTCCCTTGCAGCGATCATCACGAAATTCGCACTTTACCTGGGGATATTGACGGCCACAGGGACCGTTTTGGCTGCACTAATGTTTCGGTTGAACCAATTTCGGGGCATAGCCCTGGTATTTGGCGGATTGGCCATAATCGCCTCTCTCGTAGGGTTCTCTTTGAAGGGGGCAAATTTGACGGGTGATATCAGTGGCATGTTGGATTTGGAGATGTTGGGTTTATTGTGGAGCACGCCAGTGGGCACAGCCATGGCACTCCGCCTGTGTGGGCTTGGAGTTTTGATTGTAGGCCTATTCATGGCGCGCGGCGGGCTTGCCCTATCCGCCTTGGGTGGCATCACCGCTGTTTGGTCGTTTGGCCATATAGGTCACATCTCTGATCGTGGCAGCGCAGTTCTTGACGTCGCGCTAACACTGCACTTGATCACGGTTGCAATTTGGATCGGCATTCTCACGCCACTCCAGCGATTGGCGAGGGAAACTGCCACATATGCTGAAGCGGCGAAGGTTGGGCATCGCTTTGGTCTGGTGGCCTCTTTCACGGTTCCAGCTCTGATTATTGCGGGTAGTTACATGAGCTACACGCTGGTTGGCTCAATTTCCCTTTTGATCCAAACCGGGTATGGTCAAGCACTGATCATTAAAGTGTTGTTGGTCGCCGTCCTGCTTAGCTTGGCCGCCGCAAATAAACTGCGCTTCATGCCGAGACTAAGAGCGGGCGATGCTACAGCCGCAAATCATCTTGCAAAATCCATTTCAATCGAATGGTTGGTTGTACTGCTTATCTTTGCAATCACTGCTGTCCTGACATCCAACCTCACGCTTCCAACTTAGGGTTTACTATGAACAGAAGATATTTCTTGGCCTCCAGCTCTGCTATGGCGGTCTTGCCGCTGCCAACCTTCGCAGGCCAGACTAGACTGCACCTTAAAGCCGAATCGGTGATACAGCAGATATTGCCACCCGGTGATGGCACCACATCGATGCTGGGATTTAACGGGTCAATGCCGGGACCGGAACTACGACTGAGCCGTGGACAAAGGGTTTGGATCGATGTCGAGAATGGCCTTGACGAAGGCACGGCGGTTCACTGGCATGGCATCAGGTTGGAAAACAGGATGGACGGGGTGCCGATGCTGACACAAGATCTCATCGAGCCTGCTGACACAAAAGCCTACAACTTTGTACCACCCGATTCAGGGACCTACTGGTATCACTCTCACTATACTTCTCACGAACAGGTCGCACGGGGCATGATGGGGGCATTGATTATTGAAGATGACATGCCGCCAGATGTTGATCATGACATCACCGTTTTGATATCAGACTGGCGGATGAAGAAAGATGGCACGCTAACGGATGAATTCACTGATGTGCACAGCCTAGCCCATGCTGGGTACATGGGGAACTATGCCCGTGCATTCTTGTCCCAGCAAGACGTAAAGCAGGGAGATCGCGTTAGACTTCGATTAATTAATGCGGCTACAAATCGTATCTTCTCAACATTGGTCAGCGGAGTGACCGGATCAGTTGTAGCCCTAGACGGAATGGCATTGTCGCAGCCACGTCTATTAACCGAGCTTGTTTTGGCACCCGCACAACGCGCAGACCTGGTCGTGGATATAAATGGCCCCGTTGGGTTTGATATGGTGACACCGCAGGGACCCTATCATTTGGCTGATCTGGCTGTGAGTGGTACCAATACTAATAGAAAAACTGGGCCTATCGCAGCACTTGCTCCACCCAACCTACCGCCTCCTGACAAACCCACTCAGCACCTGACATTGACTATGATGGGTGGTGCAATGGGTGGGCGGCACGCCGGTGATAACATCTGGGCATTCAACAACATCTCAGACATGCAAGCCGAACCATTCGGGTCATTTAAGAAGGGAGAGACGGTGCGGATAACTTTGGCGAATGATACATCTTTCCCGCACAGCATCCACCTGCACGGCCACCACTTCTATGAGGTTCATGAGAACGGTACCTTGGGTGACCTGCGCGACACGACATTGGTCAATGCTCTTGAGAGCCGTGACATCGTCTGCGTGTTTGACAACCCAGGACGCTGGTTGTTGCACTGCCACATGCTCAGCCATGCATTCGGAGGTATGCGCACATGGGTGAACGTGGCATGAAATGGCTAAGTCCCGTCTTGCTTGTCTATGCAACCTTTGCATCAGCCAATCACGAGTTAGACAATCGCGACTTAGTTTCTGGCCAAACTCTCTACACAAACAACTGTGCATCCTGCCATGGAGCGAAACTAGAAGGTCAACCAAACTGGAGGTCGTCCAATACAGATGGTGTACTGCCAGCCCCGCCACATGATGCCACAGGACATACTTGGCATCACGATAATGGACTGTTGTTTGAATACACAAAGCTGGGTGGGAAAGGGGCATTGGCGGCAAGGGGCATTGCCAATTTCAATAGTGGGATGCCAGCTTTCGATGGTGTCATCTCAAATGAAGATATCTGGGATATTCTCGCTTTCATCCGATCAACATGGCCCAAACGTCAACAACAATTTCAGAAAAGCGTTAACCCACCGCACTGATGCTGTGGAAGTCAGACA
>Ga0114998_10001536_pt1 | contig 17831 bp, 8 predicted proteins | sample ArcticOcean_MG_C_5_FD_87044 | JGI IMG/M metagenome (GOLD analysis project Ga0114998, IMG submission 87044) | Marine microbial communities from western Arctic Ocean - ArcticOcean_MG_CB4_138 | ecosystem: Environmental > Aquatic > Marine > Oceanic | place: Arctic Ocean: Canada Basin | collected...
ACTGTTAGTTCCATCGCGTCATTTCAGCCGCGCAGACCAAGGCGTGTTCAATGCTCGTCGCATATTTCGTATAAAACGTCTCTCCCTTTTCTTCGTTAGTATCATCGTCTGATTCTAAAAGCGCCGATGATGATGACCTTTTTTGCCTCGAATTGTTCACATGATCAATCGCGCTTTGTTGCATTGCTTTTGTCGTTCGATGAACTTCGGATAAAGCGGTACAACACTCTCTTAAATTATCTCGTGCGTTGTCGAGCTCATATCCTTCGCCTTTTATGGAATTGATTATTGAAAGCGCGACGTAAGGCTTGGGCGTTTCTATCGGTGCTATAGCCGCCACCGCAGCCGGGGACGGCGTATCAATGACTACTTCTTCAGTGCAATACTTTTCTAAATCATGTAATGACATGTTCAGAGCTCTTAACCTATCAGTAATTCGAATCGCTAGAGATCGCGCGGCATCTTCTAAACTTTGAACCTGCGCGGAGACAATTTGATAGTCCTCTGAATTGACTCCAGTTTCCTTCCTAGCGCTTTCGCGCGCAACTTTAGCGGCAAGTAAACTATCGCGCATGACGTTCGATTCCGTGTAAAGAGCGAGAAGTTCTACGTCTTTTCTTTCTTTTTGCTGCTTCGATGGCTTTGGAGGAGTCATCGCCTGTTCTGTGACGACTGGCGTTTGCGCCTTGCTTCCTTGTTTTCCAGGAGGCGTAACGCCGTTTACGTCTAACAATAGTTTCACCTTTGTCGGTGTCTTGCCTCCAACGAGGCTCAAAATCGTTGGATCGCTTCTATCTCTAGTAGTGTTAGTTTTGAATGCTTCCTCGATTGCAACTTTTCTCTTCTCGTTTGCATATCTCGCGCACGCCATGATGTTTGCTTTTTGAGCTTCATCGCGAACGATTGAAGCGCCGGGAGTCATTCCAGGTATGTTCGAAAGCAGTTTATGTTCGTAATCGCGAAAATTCGTCCATGCGCCTTCGCGTTCGCGAACGAGAGCGTTTGCGCGAAAATATTCGTTACCCATATTTTTCGTATTCGTGTCGTTCCTTATATTAAAGGAGTCTTCGTCTTCGTCTTCGTCTTTGACGATTTTTTTTCGCGGAACGAACTTTCCACCGGCGTTTGCAACGCCACAATGAGCTCTAAAAGCATGTTCTTCGAAGATTTCGGGATCGCACAACCTCGCACCGCCGAGTGCATCGACGCTGACAGGAATTTTCCCTACCGATAACACGACAACCGTCGCCGGTAAACCTTGATACTTTTCAACCGTTTTTTCTCGTTGTTTATTCGCTTCGTTCTCGATTTCGCTTCTGCTCAAATTTTTCCCAAACGAAACGTCCGCATGTCTGTTACAAAACATGGAATCCTCATCGCACGCTTTGAAAGAGCAGCGCCACAATTTACCATCATTTCGTAAACATCTGCTACCCCTACCCGGGATCCACGGTTCTGTAGGGCACGTTTCGGAGATATTATCAACCGCAGGTATTGTAGAAGACTCCGGTCCAATCGCCGCTTCTGCTAAGAGCTCGGCCATTTCTGCGGATGTTTTAAACCCATTTGTGGGAGGGTTTAATGGAATGAGCGCAACGTCGGCATCGAGGTCATGGCAACGAACCTTAAGCGTCACCGCGACGAGTTGCTCCGAATTATTATTGTTATTATTATTGGGCGGCAATTGCATTGGTTCGGGAAGACGCTTTAACAAAGCGTCGTCTTCATCGGCGTCGTATAATATTTTGGGAGTAAAGGTGACCTTTGTTTTTTCTTTTGCAGTTGTCGTTGCTTCTACTTCTGCAACTTTTACTGCTGTCGTTGCTACCGCCGCCGCTGCTACTGGAGACGCAAATTGCTCGTCGTTTTTTAAAGCGACATCTTTCGATACTACTACGACTACTTTCTTCTCTTCTTCTTTTTTCTCGATAACTTTCATTGGTGGTTGCGGCGTCGAGAAATTGGCAACTTTTTCCTTTTCAGTTTCAGTTTCAGTTTCAGTTTCTTCTTTTTGAACGACGACTGATGAAACTTTTTGTTTCTTATTGGTTTCCTCCGCCGCCGCTGCTGCCGCTGCTACTGCCGCTTTATTAACATTTTTTTCTTCTTGTTGTTCTCTTTCTCTTTTTTTCGTAGCCGTGTTTGGCGCGCTCTTCTCCTCCGCGGTGTTGTTTTTCTGATTACTCATTGGCATGACTGGCGATTTCGCGGCGATTTCTAACTTCGCAACATCACCACCATCGCCATCACCATCATCATCATCATCATCATCATCATCATCATCATCATCGACTTTCATCTCCTTACATTGTTTCTCGAACCATTTCTCGGGCAACGTCGGTAACCCGTTCTCTTGCCAACTTTGCTCGACGTACATCCTCAACTCTTTCTCGAACTCTCTCGCCTCTTCGACTAACTTTTTCTTCTCATTCGTTTTCCCTTTCGTCTTCCTGGCCTCGTTCATTACTTGCAAACTCGCGTTCCTACACACTCTGGCGACTTGCGCGATAACTTGCTCGTAAGTCCTCAAAGGAAACCGCGCCTTCTTCAAAACCGCGTCTCTCACCTCTCTCAAATCGTCCACGATTCTCACGAACTTCTTCTTCCCGGGCCATTGCATTACCCCATTCACGAACTGCTTCACGTCATTCACGCAAACTCTCGCGCATTTCCATTGAAACAATTCGTCCTCGATTAACGCGCCTTCCTCCTGCAAAGAGTTCTGTAACCACCATTCGTTACAGATCAAGACCGAATCCGCTAACGCGCACTCGACTTCGTACTCATTATCGCACACTTGATACGCGTTCGACCATTGCCTCTGAAACTCCTCTCGCACGTCTTCGATCTTTATCGCGCGCTTCTTCTTCTTCTTCTTCTCCTGATCTTGATCATCGTCATTCATGGTAAACTTTTTCAGTACTTGTTCGATCGAGAACTTATTCGTGAGTTTATGTTTGCCGCTGCTGCCGCGTCGTTGTCGTTGCTGCTCAGATATTGTTTCAGTGATCTCTTCGTTGGCGTTTCCGAGCGCATCGAGCGCTTTCTGGACCAGTCCTGCGCGTTGCATGCGCTGCTGCGGTTGTTGTCGTTGCATTTTTAATTAATTAATTAAGTTGCACCAAAGGGCGTTCTTTTTCTCCTGCACTTTGAAACCCTAAATTGACCATGGTTCCCATTTAGGGTTTCAGTACAAGTCTGTACTAACCGTCAAACCGTCAAAGAAGCGGGTGTTTTACTACTAACAAATACATACTGTTGCTTAACAGATATCAACGATGCAGTCAATTATTGAACGACGCGCGTAAAAGAAGTCGATGCTAAAGATACGCAAAGATTAGATTCTAAGCGAGAGCGTGAAGAGGTTTAGGGTATCGACCCAGAATTTCACAGAACTTTTTGCATTTCCATCCCATCCTCATTTAAAAGAAAATATATATTTACAGAAGCAGAAAGTAGGAGCGCGGTTGGTAAACATCTCTACCCATACACGACCGACGCAGAGAGACCGCAAAAGACGTGTTTGGAAGTTCTTTCCTTCTCATTTCACGAAACAGCGCTCGTGCGGAAACCGAGGATCAAAAAGAAGCTTTTTCTCATTAGATTATAGTAGGTACTAGTAAGTTTCGTTCGAGATTGATTGATTGATTGAGAGCGAGAGTGAGAGTGAAACCACGGTTTTAGACGTCGGTCGGTCGGTGAGGTAAAGCGCTTCGTGCTATAACTACGATCGTTTTGCTTTGTTTCAGTGCGTAGTAGTAGTAGTGCGAACGAGGACCGTTTTTGTAGTTCTCTGTTATGATGATTAGGACTACTACTGATGATACTAATAATATTAACGATAATAACGACGAGGATGAAAATCAACATCGTCAACGCTCATCGCGAGAGAAGGATAAGTCAAAGAACGTAGATAAGAATAAGAACAAGAAACGAACGAAGTTCTCGGTTGAACCGTATAGTCGCGTAGGACGGAACGGATCCACTAAGGCGAGCAAAGAAGAGTTCGAAGAGTTGAGACGCGCGATTGGGAAGATTTTCGAGAACGAGACGAGAGATCTCTCGTTCGAGGACTTGAGCTCGTCAGTGTACGAGTTCGTTTTAAGAAACGAACGAGAGTTTTTGTTCGAAGAGATTACGAGAGAGATCGAGCAGAGGACGAGCGTTTTAAGAGAGCGTTTGGGTATCGAGAGCGAGCGAGTTTTTGATGACGACGACGACTGCGACGACGACGAAGAAGAGTGCGCGTTCATTAGTCGGAAGGGAGTCGATGCGAGAGTAAGGTTTTTGAAGTACGCGACGGATTCGTTTAGGGAGTTTGAGAAACATTTGGATATTATTAGAGACGTGTTCATGCATATGGAGAGGAAGAAGATTGGGGATTATAGCGATGATTATAATAATTATTATCGTATGAATGGGGAGAACGAGTTAAAAAGAGAGACGAGCGCTGCAAGCGCTACTACTATAGCAGCAACGCTTGGCGTGAAGTCGTTAGGGAGGGAGATTTTTTCAACGAACGTCTTTGGAACGCCCGATAAACAAATCAGAAATCCATCAACGTTATTACGCTCGGCGTCGACGAGAAATAGTAGGCTCGAAGATATAGTAGTAGAAGTAGAAGATAACAATCTTACGCTCAAAGTGCAAAAAGCGGTTACGGATTTACTCGCGAAAGAGAGGAAAGATATGCAAGAAGAAGTAATTAAAGAAGAAGAAATAAATACAGTAGTAAGAGCGGCTATCGACGACGACGGTGAAAACAGTACTGCCGTCAATAATAATCAAAAACAACAACGACAACAAAGTAGTAGTAGTAGTAGTATTGAGGAGAAAATAGCTTCTTTAGAACGAAAGAACGTCATCAAACGCGTAGCCGAAATGTTCTGGACACTTAGCGCTCGAGCGAACGAATGCGGATACGCGGATATTTATAAAGTTATCATCGATCAAAAATTTTTGCGCGATGTAGATGCTTTGTATACCGATTATTCCATGTCAATCGCCGAAAGTTCGAGAGATTGCTCGCAATACTTGCGAAGATGCAAGTTATTACTCAAACGAGAAAAACAACTAGTAGTTGAAACAACCGCATCGAAATCAAACACGTCGAAAATGATCATTCGCGTCATACAAAACAAAATGTTTGACAAAACGAGTAAAGCGAGAGAATTCGCGTTCGAGAAAGGATTCTTTGATTTAATAATTAAGGACGAGAAATCGCACAACAGAGGCATAAAACAGAGACCGCCTGCGATGTTTAAGAGACATCATCCAGTGAATAATTTTAGTGGAGTAGTAGGAGACGAGGAGGTGTACGATGAAAAGAAATTAGTAGGTATGGGAGGACAAAGATTTATGCATTCAAGCGACGACGCTGAAGAAGAATCGCGATATGCAGACGTTCGTCTCGCATATGACATGTTTGGTCGCCTCGTTGATTGTGATGGTCACGATATTTTACGTGTAGCGTTATACAGTCGCGTCGAAGATTTGGGAAAATGTATCGTCGAACATGAAAGAGATCCAATCAAATTCGTCCAAGCGATGATTCAATTGAAGAATAAAACCGACGCGGTTATCAAAAAAGGCTTTCGTGATGATAAGACGTTCACTAACCGTGCGACGCAAGCTTTTGAGCACTTTTTGAATCAAAATAAGCGATCGAGCGAATACTTGTCGTTATATTTGGACGATTATCTTCGCGGTAATTTGAACAAGGCGAACGCCATTGATATGGAAATGGATAACGGACAACAACAACTTAAGAACAACAAAAATACGGAAAAAAATACGACGACGACAGAAATTTGGAAAGAAGTTGGAAGAACAACCGTCGTAACGACATCAGACGCCGCCGTTGACGCTTGCGTGCAAATCTTTCGATTCTTGCGAGAGAAAGATTATTTTGAGCACTTTTATCAACTCCATTTGTCCAAACGCTTGTTGGCATCGAAATCTGTTTCGGATGATTCCAGTGAACGAGATGTCGTTTCAAAGCTCAAACTCGAATGTGGATATCAATACGCGCAGAAAATGGAAGTCATGCTAAACGACGTGAGTTTATCAAAAGCGATTTCGCGAAAGTTTAACGAGCTTGTAGAAGAAGGAAAAAGAGACGGCGAAGCGAGACAGAAACTCGTTCAATCAATGAATAGTCAGTACATTTCGACAGCCGATGGTGGCAGCAGCCAACAAAAAAGGTTGCAAACGAGAGAGCCGAAGATGATAATGTCCAACGAAAGATTCGAGGATTTGACGAAAAATATAGAACTGAACGTTAAAGTTTTAACGACTGGCTCTTGGCCGTTACTGAAACTGAGCAAGGTGCCGTTTCCTAAAAATTTGCCATCCACGTGCGTGGATATACAAAAACTCTTCGTGCAACATTACGAAGCGAATTATGGAGCGCGAAGAATAGCGTGGCGAGCAGATTGCGGCACTGCTGAGCTTAAAGTACAGTTCAAGTCCGGTGAGAAGTTATTAGTCGTGAGCACGATGCAAATGTGTATATTGGAAGTTTTCAACGACACGGAGGCGGTGACGTTGCGTCAATTTGCGAAAATTCTCGGCGTCGATATCGACTCGTGCGCTAAAGCTTTACACGGCTTAGCGTTGGCGAAGAATAAAACGAACGTTCTCATTTATACATCTGTCGCAGGAGGAGCTACTACTGCTCAACAACCAGCAACTTCTGGTATCACGACGGATTCTACGCAAAACGTCAAGATTTTAAAAGACGACGTTTTCATGTTCAACGATAACTTCCAATCGAAGCATTACAGAGTTAAAATCGCTACTGGTTCAACGGCAAAGAAAGAAACCATCGAAGAAGCAAAGCTCACTGCTGAATCGATCAGAGAAGACCGAAAGCCTGAAATCGAAGCCACGATTGTTCGCATTTTAAAAGCGAAACGAAAAATCGAGCACAACGCTCTAATCGCCGAAGTCACCGTTGCGCTCCAAAACAGATTCCACTGCGATCCTGGAGAAACAAAAAGACGAATCGAAAGACTTATTGATTTAGAGTACATCGCGAGAGACGATAAGGACCGAAGAATATACAGATATTTGTCCTAATACTACTACTACTACTACTACTACTACTACTCATAAAATATATAATAATCATGCGCAAAAAACTCAATCCGCCTTATCGTCAACTTCATTCATTCAATCGCTCACCGTCCTCTCTAACGCGTTCCTCAGAACATTCCCGTTCTTCCTCTCGCACGCCTCTAACATCTCGCACATATCTCTCGCAATATCCATCCTCGCCAACATTATCCGTTCCGCTATATCTCTCGGCGAAACCTGCCGAACTCGCGGTTCCATACTTTCATACGAAGGCACCGACGCTCGCATTTTGTCCTCAACCTGCGCCAAAGGCACCGAAGATAACGTGCATAACCATTCTTCGGACGTTTCCTTCAAACCTCGCTCCTTCGCTTTAAAAAATTCGTTCTCGGAGCAATAGTTGTTCAGGAACAAATGTGCCTCTCCATTCGTCTCCTGTAAATAATCGTTCTTCGGTCTGTGTGCGAAATGGGCCGTCGTCCTCCCCGGCTCGTTTTAATGATTCTCGTGCGATTACTGTTTTCGTTCGCAGGTGCTTTCTTCTCGGTGATGACCAGGTCTTTCTCGTCGTTGTTTCGGGAAGAAGAAGAAGTGTTCGTGACATCTCGCACGAAGAGCGAGTTAGTTAAGAAAGCCGTCGTTGTGAAGGATCTCTTAAAAGTTCACCGCGCATCAAAAGTAATTTGAATAAGTGATATATTTCAATATATAATATATTATAGTGTTTTTATGCTAGAATAAGGCTATGGTTTAAAAACTCTCTCTCTTTTATCTCTCTCTCAATCTCTTTCAATCTCTTTTTATTTTATAGTACTTACTTGTCAGCCTTCTTGGCGACCGACGAAGCGCGTCTTTTCGCGATTGATTCTGATCTGCGTTCTCGTTGTTCTTTAATTCTCATTTGGAGCAATTTATGGTACTCTCCGGCTTCGGCTTTGGATTTGGCAATCTTTTGCTTTTTCACGGCAGCGCGAGCGCGCTTTCTTTGCAAAGTCAAAGGAGTGACGACTCTTTGCACTTTTTGGCACTTGGATTTCTTCTTACCAGTCGCCGATTCGAACTCTCTGCGCATGGAGTTGACGTACGGGAACACGGAGTCCTCCTTCGAGAGCGCGAATAATTTGCGAATCTTCGAAGCTCTCTTTGGACCACGCATTCTCGGCACTTCTCTGTCAGTTAATCCAGGGACTTCGGCGTCGCCTTGCTTCACAATTGCAACGTTCAACACAGCGATTTCTTGCGAGACGATGCACCCTCTGCACGCCTTGCGACGCCTTTCGCCCTTGCGTCGGCCGTGGCCTTGGAAACCGGACGTACCTCTGACTTGTAAAAGAAACACGCGTTGGTTCGTTAACACGCCTTGCTTCATACCAAAGCCTTGCTTATCGTTACCACCCATGATTTTAAAAATGTAGCCTTTCCATTCATCGCCTAAAGCGTCGACTTCGACCTCGGCCGATATGCGCTTATCGTAAAACACTCTCAATTTGTTCTCATCAGTGATTTCGATCTTCTTTTGAGCACCAGTGGCTGGGTTCGCGATGTTGAGCTGAAATTTTGAAATTTATGTGATGATGATGACGATGAGAGACGGTTAGTACATTTCGTTAAAGTTTTCAAGGAACGAGCGTTGTTAGGATACAGACAGAGAGAGCGTATGTACATCATCGTTTCACGAGCGATTTATGTCTATAGCCCTACTCTATGCGTCCAAAATCAAACCAAACAGAACGGCGATAAGAGACACGCGCGAAAACGAAAACGACCGAAACTATCCCTCAAACAACGCTCGTAATATATCAGCACGTATCTACATCGACATTATCTGTCTCTATCGATGCATACGCTTCCTCGCGCGAGCATCGAAATTTCATCTTCACGAGACGCATAAGTATAAGCGCCTCGACAGCGTCTGAAATTTCAGAGAGAGAGAGAGAGATTCGATACTCTAATACACGCGCGAACTAAATAAACAAACACGTGTTCATTAATCCTATCAATAAATACGCGTTCTGCTCGTTTTTTGCGTTCTTGCGCGCGACGACGACGACGATGAATTCAGTGTTAACGTACCTTCATGGTTACTAAAGTTTCAACTCAAGATTTTCTGACGCATGTTGAGGTCTTCCCTTTGTGCCCATCTTCCTTCGGGCAGCTTTTCAAACGAGACCTTTTTAAGCGCGCTGCTTCTTCGCGCGTACTATAAAATACGTACACACACACAACGCGCGCGCGCCTTAAAATCATTCAGCGCGTTCAACGATAAATAAACGCGTACGTACGTTTCACGGAGATCTCAATCAGTTCTCGAGCTCTTTAGTTGCGCGCGTTTTTCGATTCGATCAAAACGTGCACAAAAGAAGAGCGCCGTCTATTCATTTTTCTCACTCTGTTCTTCTTCTTCTTCTTCTTCTTCGTCTTCATTTTATGCAAAAGCGCTCTGATGCCGCGCTGTATAGGAGTCGAGCGATTTTCAAAAAAGGCACAAACATCAGCTCTCGTGCAGGTTTCATGCAACGAAATCGTCACGCGCACTTTATGCATACGTTACATGAATCTATTTAAACGCTTTATTATATCTAAACTGTATGAAACCCTAAACGTTACGCAGCAACTGAAAATTCAAAATCTCCATTCAGTGCACAAACGCGCGGACTCGTTTACTAAACGCGACGAACTCATCGCGCGCTCTCGCAAGGATCGCAATAAAATGCTCCGCTCGATGAGCGAAATCTGCGAAGAAAAAAAGAGAATCTACCAGAAGCTCTGCAAACGATGGCCGGCCAGGAAGAAGCAAATAGATGAACTCTTAGCCGCTTTAAGCCATGGCATGAGTACTAACGATGATTACGCACCGAACGTACACATCCATGGACCGCCTTGTGCGGCGAAGACGATGTTGACCAAGGACGTGTTCAAGTCGTTCGGGATAGCGCACGCGTACGTGAGCTGCGTGGATCAGCACACGCAGAGGTTAATGTTCGAGTGCGTCTTGGAGTCGTTGCAGCAGTACGAGAAGGTCAGGGCGCGAGAGAAGGCGTTGAGGAAGACCTTGAGGGCGCAGGCGCTGGCGAGCGCAGACGACGGCGCAGATGATGAGGATGATAAGGCGAAGGAGAACGAGAACGATTTAGTGAACGATGGCAATGACGATGATGATGATGGCAATGAGTCGAACGTAGTAGTAGCGGTAGAAAAAAGTACCGAAGCCGCGACTGGATTTACTTCGACGCGAGCGCTCGCTTTAGCTAATAATAGCAAGAAACATAATAATAGTAAAAAGAAAAGGAAACGAGCGATACACGTCGCAGATTTCGTGCAACTTTTAAAGGAAACGCTCGCTAGGAACGCGCCTAGGATTACGATCATAGTCGACGACGCGCATAGACTCATGGAACAAAAAGACGATAGATTTTTACCGACGCTCTTAAAAATAGGCGAGCTCACGAAACGAAACATTCACGTCGTTTGTATTTCACGCGAATCGTTCCAAACGTTCCATAGCGAAGTAGATTTAGCGCGTCCAAAGTTGATATTTTTTGATGCGTATACGAAAGATGAGTTGATTGAAGTTTTGTTGAAGGAAGCGCCGAGAGATATTGCTCAGAAGCATTATCGCGCGTTTTTAAAACCGATGGTTGCCGCCTTTTACGACACGTGTCGCGCGCCGAGAGAATTAAGAACGGCTTTAGAACCATTATGGAAACGATATAGCGAAAAATTATACGAGGCTATTAGAAATGGGACCGCGGAAAATGAGTTACCAGAACCTCGCAGGCTTTACGCGAACTTGATGAGCGCGAAGAAACTTTCGATAGTAAGAGCATCAGGAACAAATGATACTACTACTACTGCTACTACTATAAGCACTCAGACGGCAGTAAAAACGACGACGACGACGACGATGAATGAAATTGTTCAAAGTCCAAGACAGTCGCCGAGAAAACATCAGCCATCCTCTTCCGCGCAGAAAAAGAAAGACGAAGAACAGAGTCGAGAACGCCTCGCAGCAAATACAACAACGGCGGCGGCGGCGACAACTTTATCAACAAATCACACCACCACGCAAGGTGCGAAAATTCACGCCGGCCTTACCGTTCCCTTATCCAAAGCGAATTTAGCGTTACAAAGAGGCGAGTGGCCAGTCCCAGAGGAGCGCTATTTCACCGGCGAAGCCGTTTTAGAAGAAGCGCATGCGACGACCGTCGGCGGCGCAAAGAGCATAGCGAAAGCGTTAGATTTCGACATACCGAAACTAACAAAGTTTCTTCTAATCGCTGCATACATTGCATCAAAAAACGACGAATCCGTCGACGGCCGTCTCTTTGACTCTGAGAACTCGAGGCGATCGAAGAAAAGAGGACGAAACGCGCACGACAAAAACGTCGAACGCGCTGCCCAACGCTCTCTCGAAGACACGAACGCTTTCAAACTCGAGCGCTTACTCTCGGTCTTCCAACACATCGTCCGTCGCTCGTACGAAGAAAACGGGAGCGATATTGCCGATTTAGAAGAAGAGCTTCTCTCCGCCGACGTGTTCACGCAAATATCCAGCGCGACTTCGCTCGGGTTACTCCAATTAGCGCAAGGCGACGCGATGTGCGGCGGTAAATATCGATCTGCCGTGAGCGACGAGCTCGCCGAGAAACTCTCGCGTAATCTTAACCTCGCGCTCTCTGATTACATTCACTACGTGTAATATACTATGCGCAAACAAAAATGTATTGGCCAATCCTACTACGAAAGATCTCTCGCCCTCATAAAAGAAGTCCTATCATCGAGGGAAGAAAAAAATATTTCCATTGGATAAAACACCTCGCGAAAAGACTTTCGGCTTCATATTTAACTGCGCTTCGAGCGAATTAATTCTGTATAATCTAAACGCATAACTATTAACAAAACACTGTTCTCTAATCAATACATACGTAAGTAATCGAATTCCTGAGAGGTCTTCTGCAGTATTCCTTTAAAAGCGCTTATTATACTATTCCTGCCCCAAAAACTCGACTCGCTCTCTGCTTTTGTGCAGAGCGATAAAGTTAAATAAGCGGAACGAAACACTCGTTGCTAAGCGCGCTCGCGCAGCGAACGACACAATCGCGCGAATTAAATAACATGTGCCTCGATAACGCGATGCTCGAGAAACAACGCGAGTGCGATGATGCGCTCTTCTTAGCCGAAGCGTTCAAGAACGCGAGTCTGAGCGAGCAACAATCGAAGAATAACAAGAAGAAGAAAAAAGGAAGTTCTCTGCACGAGGGCAATATCGGAACCGACAAGACAGGAAAGAGCGAAGCGCGGGTCGATTCGAGTGCGAATGTTACGACGAAGAAGCGCGTGGAACGAACGAAGAATAACATAAAGGCGAACGTTAATGCTCCTCTTGCGATGAGTACTCCTGCCGCTACTGCCGCTGCGCAAGCGACGGCGAGTAATGGGTCGAAGAATTCGAGACAAAGGAGAAACGAGAAACGCGAGTTTCTGAAGAGAGAGGAGCAAGGAGCGCGCGAGGACGAGAATTTTTTTGGGAAGAAGAGCGTCGAAGAAGAGGAAGAAGAGCAGGCGGTGAACGTTGCGACGCCGAATGCGCAGCAGGAGAAGAAGAAAAGTCAAAAGGAGAAAGAGGATAGTGGGAAGATTGCGTCGAAATCTGCGGGTTTGAATTTAGCGAACAAGTTCACCGCAGTCGCAACCGCGAATGAAGGAATTATTGCAAAGACGCTCGAGGCGAGACCGCCGCCCGGGTATACGTCGCAAGGGGCGTATTTTACTCAAGGAGAGAAGCTTAAGAAGGCCTCTGACGAGAAAGGTGCTTATGTCTCGCCGTTTGCGCACATTTTACAAAGCGCGCCGACTTCTTTGCCGCCGTCTTTCGATACTCCGCAAGGCGCTCGAGGCGAAGGTTTTGTTCTTGGAATGGACGATCCAAACGCGCCGAAATCTTTGTTCAATACGGATTCGACGTGGCAAGGCTCGGCGGCTTTTTCGCCGCCATCGAAGTTTCGAGACGTCAAGTCAATACCGTCTTTCATTCCGCGGACTCCTGCTGGTAATAACGGCGGCAACGATAGCAACGGCCGCAGCAGTCGATTGAACCATCAACACCAGGCAGAGAGCGACGTCGATTTTATTCCAAGAGAAGAAAAAGACGACCATTTGACCGCGAACGATTTGTACAAGACCGAACTGTGCAGAAGCTTCACTGAGACTGGCGAGTGCCGTTACAACGATAAGTGCCAGTTCGCGCATGGGCGCGACCAATTACGTTGCGTCGTACGTCATCCAAAGTACAAGACCCAAGTCTGCAGGACGTTCACCGAGACCGGTCAATGTCCATACGGAAACCGTTGTCGTTTCGTCCACGAGAAGCTCCCAGAGAAGGGAGTTCTCGGCACGCTCGCGACGAACAGTCATCACATCGTTTTGGAAAACTGGAACCCGAGCGCCGGTAACGAACCTCTGTGCCTCCAACGACAACAACAAGCGTCTCGCGAAGAGTACGGCGGCCAAGTCAATTTCGGCTCTCGCCTCGGCATTTTCCGTCACATCACTCACGACGAAGATCAACAACACCAAAGTCCGAGCAATGCGTATAAATACACGGACAGATCGTACTCGCACACATCGCCTACGACGTCGTCGCCAGAGTCATCGAACGAAGAAGAGTTTCGCTACCAAGAAAGTCCTCGAGACGCTTCGTACTACTAAAAAATACGCCGGAAACCTGGAGATAAGAAAACGAGCGCTCGCGCGAGAGAGAACCCATAAAAAAAAACCTCTCTCACTCGCAAACAAAGCAACACACACAAACAGACAGACAGAACCATAGCAATGAAAGACATCGCATCACGCGCGCAATAAAAGATAAAACAGTACGGGTCAAAAATGTGATCCTTTAGGTATACTTTGTAAACATTTGTATTTTACACTAAAAAAAAAAGAAAGGTCAAGAAAGCTTCTTCTTCTTCCTTCAAAGCCACAAAGCATAAAAGCGCTTAAAACTGCCACATTAATTGAACGACTGCGACACCTTTACTCACTCACTGCGAAGAAAAATGGAATCTGCGGTGGACATGGACGAAATTTTGGACCTTTTGCCTTCATCTCTGTTCGATTGCGATCAGTTCTTGTTCGCGTCAGACGTAGCCCATGCGAAGGACGGAGTTCGATTTGGAAAGAAATCTGGATCGAACGAAGAAGAGGATATGTTCGATGACGAGGTTCGAAAGCGATTCGAGGGCGATGATGGTAACAGCGGTCAAGAGCGAGAGACGTCGTCGCAAGCAGTTGGAGCAGGAGTAGGTACGAGCGAGATCGTTCGTGAAGAGGGAGTTGTATCGCGCGAAGGAGAACGAAAAGCGCTCAGGAAGGTTTTGGAAAAAACGCCAGAGTTTGATCGCGAGAAGAAGATTTGGAGGGAACCGAGCGAGGAGGCGACGGGATCGCTATCGGCGAACGCGGCATTCGATGCGTTTGATTTGGACGATTTCATGGCTGATTTCGTACCACCTGAAGAAGAAGAAGAAGAAGAAGAAGAAGAAGAAGAGTTAATTGGTGTACGATTAGGAGCGCAGATAAAGACGAACGACGACGACGACGAAGATACGAACAATCGGTCGATGAACAAAGAGAGCGAACAACAAAAGAGGGAACGTTTAAAACGGAACAGAGAGGCAGCGCAGTTATCCAGAGCGAGGAAGAAGAAACAATTGGAGGATTTAGCGAACGCGGCGAGGAGTTTTAGGGCGCAAGCTCATCAAGCGAATGATTTATGTGCGAAATTGGCGAACGAGAATCACGTGTTGAGGATACATTTGGCGCATTTAGCGAGATTCGCGACACAAGAATGCGCGATCGAGGCGAAGAAGATTAATTTGCCACCACTTCCACCACCGGTTTTGACGAAGAACGCACAATTATTGCCGAATACTTTACAAACACTTCCTCCAGTGATTCCTTCGCAAACTGGAAATGGACAGAAATTATTGATACCGGCCTTTAATCCGCTCACATACGCTCCAGCCGTGACTGCTACTTCTTCAAAGCGAATCGCTTTGAAAGATGACGATAGTAGTAATAATAATAATAATGGTCAGCACTCGAATACAAACTCGCCGAAGAGGCAACGAACGAAGAAATCATCCGTCGTAGCCACTGCGACTGCTATAGCTTTATCAACGGCGTGCGTTATGAACAACACGAATAAAGCCGCGCAAGTCGTTTCGAGAAGTGGTACGGCCGTATCATTAGCCACCAACGTCGGGCGCCTCGCCACTCGTCATTTGACTGCGTTCCCTGGATCTTTTGCAGATGAACGCGATCAAGGATTTATTGCATCGCCAGATCTTAAGGAAGCGCTAGAGCAAACGTGGACGATGCCCGAGCACGAGGAAAACGAAAAGCTCAAACACTCGAAAGCGTTAGCCTTTGCTTCAGAAGCAATCAAGAAACTTTCGTTTTTTGATGACGATGAAGAACAACAAAAAGAAGAAAAAGAAACGAAAATAAACACCGCTGCTTTGAACGTATGGTCTTCATCAGAGATAGAAAAGGATACGACCACGGAAGAAAAACTGCTTTCGGACGAAGGAGCGAACAAAATAGACCCGTGGTTTGCCGCTTTTCGATCGGCGAGAATGCACGATGTCATCCAAAAAATGTCACGCGTTGATTGTGCGGAAGTTTTTCAATACAAAATTAGTGAAGACGAGGACATGGATGATGACGGCAAGCGATCAAATACGTCCGCCGCTGCGAATATAATCACGTCAGAGTACGAGACCGAAGAGCAACGAATTGCGAGGAAACGTTCCTCTGGAGCGATCCCACTCGATGACGGCACAGGATATCCGCAACCAAATCAATCATCCTCTCAACATCGTCAAACAGTGTTTAATACTGCCGATGGAGACGAAACAATGTCTTCGTCGTCTAATAACCAGCAGTCTTCGATCGTCTCGATGTTATTACCGCCTTGGGAGATGACAAACGCCGCAAACGATAAGAGCGCCGCGGCTATGTTGAGGCGATTAACGAAGACATTCATCGTCATGTTTTCGAAGCAAACGGGCGTTTACACGACGTACGCTTGCAAATTACCAATAGCAGGTCTTTAAAATTCAACTCATTCTTTTGTGTATACAAGTTTATTTCTAACAAATCATCGTCAACTCTCTCTCTCTCTCTTCTTTCTATTATATAATATATCAATAAATTTTCACTATCGACGTGTGTATCTCTCAATTTTCTTATTTTTTTTAATCCAACGCCGCTCTGAATGTTGAATGCGTTCTTGCGAGCGGCGATTCCGGAATCGTCTCGCTCATTTCTATTTTTTTTATCTTTTGCTGCTCGTCCTCTCTCTTCTCTTTGCTCTCGGTTCTTCTCAACGTCGTGCGATCTTCTTCTGCCCCGAATCTGTGTTCTGGCGCGTGTTCTGTTTCGAAATCGATGTGCACAAAAGCTCGTTCAACCTCTGGTAATTTTTCAATTCGATCTTGCAGCGCTTCGCCAATGTCGTGAGCGACTCTAAGGCTCATATCTTCCGGTAAAACGACGTCGACTTCGACAAAAAACGCTGGACCGAACGTATACGCGCGTACTGTATCTACGCCTAATATTCTCGGATCCGAGTTCCACGCTAAATACGTCAACTTTGTTAAGAACACCGGTGGTGCGGATAAACCAACCATAGCTTTAATATTCTCCAAAGCAGTGACTGACCAATTTTGGACGATATACGCGGCTAAGATCATCGCGCCGAGCGGATCGACCCAATAATATAATCTATCGCCAACGATCGCAGCAATTAACCCAAATGTATTCGTAATAACATCGTTCCTATGATCCTGCGCATACGTCTGCACTGACCTATTCGCACTCCCTCTGCAATACAAAAACAGCAAAAACTTTACGCAAATGACCGAAATCATGATCCCAATAACTAACTGTAAATCCTCCAAATGATGCGTATGCTCTTTCCCGACCAATTGCTGCACGCCTTCGATGAAAACCTGAAACCCTAACGTCCCCATAATACACGCAAACACTAAGATCCCAAGCGGCTGCATTCGACTCTTCCCGATCGGATACAAATACTTATTCATATCCCTCATATGCTTATCCGTAAAGTACAAAATCAACCCACTAATCAAATCCAAGAACGAATCTAACGCGGACGTTATAATACTCAAACTCCCCGATTGCACGGCTGCGAATATCTTCACCGCTAACAAACACACGTTCGTATAAAACGATATCCTCAACGCTAACTGCTCCTGTCTCTTCTGTTTCTGCCATTCCACATCCCTCGACAGTAATTCCGCTTCATCACCGAGGCCGAGCTGCGCTCGCTGCTGCGGATCTCCATCTTCCCGCTGAGCGCTCGTATTGCTCGCCGCGCTCGTTCGTTGCCGTTGTTCCACGTTCGTGCGCTCGATGAATTCCTCGAGCTCCTCGAATTCGGTTATGATCTTGTTCTGTCTCGTGTAATACTTTTGTACGCCCTTTTTCGCTCGAGTGTTGTTGTTCGTTATCCGCATATCACTCATGGCCTGTTGCTTCCTAGTCTTTGAAGCTATCGAATTATCATTCGTATCTGAATCTATTGCTAAATCTGTATCGGAGTCTGCCGCGCAGTCGTTGTTTTGAGTCGTCGTTAAGCGGTTGCGCAGGCCTTCCAGTTGTTTCAGGCGGTAAGACGTCGTGTGTCGTTCATCTTCGATCATTTTTTTTTGTACGCAATCGATTGATTG
>Ga0114998_10001537_pt1 | contig 17826 bp, 10 predicted proteins | sample ArcticOcean_MG_C_5_FD_87044 | JGI IMG/M metagenome (GOLD analysis project Ga0114998, IMG submission 87044) | Marine microbial communities from western Arctic Ocean - ArcticOcean_MG_CB4_138 | ecosystem: Environmental > Aquatic > Marine > Oceanic | place: Arctic Ocean: Canada Basin | collected...
AACAACAACAAAAATATCTCGCCATGATTACTATTACTGTAATAATAGTTTACCAAAGTCTCGAACAATAACGAATAATAGTAATAGTAACAAAAATAACAAAAAGAAAATGATGATAAGTAAAGCGACAGTAATAGCAAACGACATCAATAAGCAAAACAAAAGAGGAGAATTAGTCAAAGTGAACATGAACAGAATCGACGCCAAAGTCGAGTGGTGGACGAAAGATGCTTCACCTAATATGATTGATATAACAGGGACGCCGCAACTTTTAGAACAGTTGTGTAATAATCAGGACAAACTCGTAGTCGTGGATGTTTACGCAAAGTGGTGCGGAGCCTGCAGAGCTTTATATCCAAAACTATGCAAGATGGGAAGACAATTCGATGGAAACACGATAATCTTAAAAGTTAACTTTGACGAGAACAAGGCGATGTGTAAATCTTTAGGCGTGAAAGTTTTACCGTACATGATCATGTACAAAGGGAGTCAAGGCAGAGTGGAGGAGTTTTCGGTTTCAATTTCAAAGATTAAAATGCTTCGAGAAAAGTTGGAAATGCATACGTTAGATATCCCCATGGACGAGAAAGAAGAATGTAACTTAGCAGAGTTTGGAGACTCTGTTTGGGGCGACGAAGAAGACGACATCTCCGAAGACGCACCAAGAGATGCAGAAGGAGCGGTTGAAACAAACCTATCCGAAATGAGCAAATGATGTGATGAAGAAGAAAACTTTAATAAGCCCTTGAAAGTAGTATTTTTATAAAAAAATCTCATACGTCTCACTTTCGAGATATCCTTGTCTAGACAACAAAGCCGTACCATAGGAAGCTTCGGTATATTCGCTCGCGACGACATCGACGACATTTTCTTCCTCCTTTTCAGCATCGTCGTAATCGTTTATTTGACTCGAAGATGTCATTGTTCTTGTTCCTGTTAAACAAGTGCTTCGTATTTTACACCAAGATTCATTCGCTGCGCCTCCACCGGATGTATATACCTTCGCTACTTTTTCTGACGCTCCCATCATGTTCGCGTTATCGTAACATCGCTTTTCAGCTTTTGCAATCGAGACGAAAATTTTGCACAAAAAAACTGCCTCATTACCATCGCATTTCGTTCTCTCGTGTTCGCATGTTTTAACCGCATCGCTTACTTCTAATCCAAAATCACCGCCACCGCTACTTTTGAAGAAATCTGCTTCTCGCACGTTGTACTTTGAATAATAATTTTTTAAATCATCGTTGAATATCTTGCCCTCTTTGATTTGTTCAGTCAACGTTTCAAGCTCATCGTTTGAAAAAAACGCACGCAAAATGTTCCCGCCAGTATTACAGGCGCCGCCTACTAACCAATATTGATTACTAATTTTGTGAGAGTATATCCCAACCGAACCATCGTCTACGCGAGTTTCACTGATTAGTTTCCAGGCTAAAGTTGAGCCGAGAGACGTGCACGCGTCTCCTGGTTTATTTGCACCCGAAGCAATAAACGCGGCGACTGAGTCTGTTGTCCCAGTGACGACGACACAATTTGGATTCGGAAGTAATTGTTTTCCGCGTTTGCTTTGAATCGGTCCTATGCGAGTACCCGGAGGCAACACTTTCTTCGGCAACGCGTGAGCAAAAGGTAACTGTAGCATCCATTCAGGGTACGATTCAGATCCAGGATCGAAACCAAGTTTCAAAGCGTTATTGAAATCGGAAATGCCAACCATATCTTCGTGTAATTTATAACTTAACCAATCTGCGTGATGCAAAAGTTTATAAGGCGATGATGATTTTCGTCCGTCTTTCGTAGTACTTTTACTATGATTTTGATTTTGATGATGATTTTCTTCTAAACTACCTACATTAGCATCGTCATCATTTATCGTTGCGTAATAATGAGCGAGTTTACTCAACGCAGAAGTGCTGCTTCTTGTGACGTGCCCATTTGGCGCTCTGTTCGCTCCGGCGAGGAACTTCGCTCCGCTTTCAAATTTTTCGTTGTACATCATCGCCTTGAACAAAGGTTCGCCGTTTTCGGGATTTACGATTATGACCGTTCCGGACGTTCCATCGATCGCTACTGATACGATGAGTTCTCTGATCTCTAAAGGGATATTTTCGAGACTATGCCAAAGCGCACTCTCCCAAATATCGGTCATCGTTTTATTATTTGTTACTTCATCACACTTTTCTTTTTCTGCTTCTGCTTCTTCGCGAATATCAGTATATTTCACTTGTGTCTCAAATTTCTGCGAACCACGTTCGTTGATTATTGATATGCGACAGCCAGAGGTTCCGAAATCTATGCCCATAAATAAGTCCTCTCTCTTCGTTTCTTTCGTATTACTTTTATTCTCAAAAGAAGAAGAAGCCATCATCATCATCGTCTTCTTCATCAGCTTATTCTTATTCTTATTAATAATAATTTGATGATATTGTAGTCTTCGCAGTCGTCGTCGATGATTATGATTATGATTATACGAACTTATTCTTTTATTAGTAGCAGTAGAACTACTAAAGGACATCTAGTATACGTGAATAATAATTTTAAAGTTCGTTACTCGTATATAATTTTAGCGTCATGGCACTACCAACGGCCCCTACCAAACGACCAACAGTGACTAACAGACGGCTGATAAATTGAGAGTAATGTCTAGTACGGCTACGGCTGTTTTTCTTGCTTTTTTGCTGCCCCTCTTACTCTTACATTTACAGCCTCTTTCATTTTTTGTCGCAGCAGCCATCAGCAGTGCCATCAGTGCGAAAACGGAAAACGAAAACGCTTATTTTATTCTTCCTTTTGAAATACGCACAAAATCGAGATACTACACCATCATCGAAGCATTGAGCGAGTGTGTGAGTGAGTTTGAGAGAGCACGACTCATCTCTCTCTCGCACACACACTCTAGGAGTTATCACACGCAAACACGAGTACGCTTACTATTCTTTCACGGTTTCCATGTACATCAAAAGCTAGAGAGAGAGAGAGAGAGAGATAATAATCGTTCATCGTCACCAGTCGTCGGTCTTCACATTTTTCATCAATACCATCATCAGCATAAGTCACAATCGCACGCACTCAAAGAGCGAACTATTAACTAACACATTACTCTATTACAATAAAACAGATATGACGATGACTTCGAACGCAGAGTTCGAGAACTATGTGTTCAGTCGTGGAGGGAATCGCTTGATTCGTACTATCCTCATTGCATCAAACGGACGTAGGTTTCTTCATTTTATTCATTTTATTTTCCTATTCTCGTTCGTCCAAACAGTTCGTTCGTTTGACACACACGCACACACGAAAGAACTTCTTTTGCGCGCACGAGCGCGCGTGCGCCTTTGATACATACGTATAAACCTACTAAAAAAATGACTAACCAACACCTCATATATATATATATATGTTCATATTAATTAGTTGGCGCAACGAAGGCTATTCGAAGTTTACGTTCGTGGGCATACGAGACTTTCAAAACGCAGGACGTCTTGCACCTCGTTTGCATGGCAACTGAAGACGATTTAAGAACAAACGCAGAATATATTAGATTAGCGGACGAATACGTAATCGTCGAAGGAGGGTCGAACGTTCATAATTTTGCAAACGTTGATTTGATTGTAAAGATTGCTAGACGTTGTGGCGCAGACGCAGTGTGGCCAGGATGGGGACACGCGAGCGAAAATCCAAAACTCCCAGAAGGGTTGGCAAATCACAACATCGCGTTCCTTGGACCGCCGAGCTCGGCCATGGACGCCGTTGGTGATAAAATTTGCGCAAATATTTTAGCACAATCATGTGGTGTTGAAGTTATCCCTTGGTCTGGCTCAGGTTTAACTTTAAGCGAAAATGGTAATGATATAAGCAGCAAAACGTGCTCAATTCCAGACGATTTACTCGAAAAAGCTACAATAAACGACATCGAGCGAGCTTTAGGTGTTGTTAATGAGTCAATAGGGTATCCCGTTATGATAAAAGCTTCCGAAGGAGGTGGTGGTAAAGGTATTCGAATGGTGCGCAACGACGCAGAGTTACGCACGGCGTTCCCGCAAGTACAGCAAGAAGTCCCTAATAGCCCGATTTTCATACAAAAACTATCGCAAAATTCAAGGCACTTAGAAGTACAAATGGTTGCGGATCAATACGGTCAAGCAATAGCTTTGTATGGGCGCGATTGTTCAGTGCAACGACGGCATCAAAAAATTATCGAAGAAGGCCCTATTACTGTCGCACCAAGAAAATTATGCGAGGAACTGGAGCGCGGCGCAGTGCGTTTGGCCAAAAAAGTTGGATATTCTGGTGTCGGCACTGTTGAATATTTATTCAACTGCAATACTGGGACATATTCTTTTCTAGAGGTCAATCCAAGGTTACAAGTCGAGCATCCAGTGACGGAAACTATAACTGGCGTGAATATTCCAGCCGTACAACTCCATATCGCCATGGGCATTCCATTACATAAGATACCTCACATTCGCAGATTTTATGCGCAAAGTGACGTCATGGGAGTTAGCGCCATTGATTTCGATAGCGCAAAACCGATTCAACCGATTGGACACTGCATTGCTGGGAGAATCACGGCGGAAGATCCGGATAGTGGATTTAAACCAACCTCCGGAGCTATTCACGAGTTGCATTTCCGTGCAACGACTGGCGTCACAGGGAATTTCTCGATTGGATCAGGCGGTGGCGTGCATCAATTCGCCGATTCGCATTTTGGCCATATATGCGCCCACAGAGAAACTCGCGAAGAAGCTTCAACTGCGCTCGTCCAAACGTTATCTGAATTCTCCGTTCGTGGAGAAATCCATTGTAATGTGAAATATTTGATGACTCTACTCGAAAAAGATGATTTCAGAGCGAACACGCACGACACCGCTTGGTTAGACGGATTAATAGCAATTGGCGACCGATCACCGGAGCTCCCTAATCATGTCGTTATTGCATGTGGTGCCGTCCTTAAAGCATCGGCAGAGTCGAAAAAACTCGAAGAGCAAGTTGTGCAATGCTTGCGAAGAGGTGTTCCTCCCGAGATTTGGATGGCAAACTTGAGCGAACACTCGTTCGAGTTGATCTATAAAGACATCAAATATTGCTTAAAAGTTTGCATGGGATCAAAGTCATCGTTCTATATTTACATCAACGGACGAATGCTCGCAGCAGAATCATTACAACTATTCGATGGTGGCTTGAAGATCATTTTAAACTACCGCTCGCATACGGTGTACCCGGAAGAGTCTAAAGTCGGGATGAAAATCCACATCGACGGCCATCCGTGCTTCTTCCCAGAAGATTTCGACGCCTCAAAACTTTGCGCGAATAGCACCGGTAAACTTGTGAAATTTCTCGTACCAAATGGTGGTAAATGCAAAGTGAATGAGGCGTATTGTGAAATTGAAGTCATGAAAACGGTCATGCCTTTGATTTCGACAACTTCTGGTATAGTCACGCACGTTGCGCAAATCGGTTCGCAGCTCGAAACGGGTGACGTCTTGTGTTCTGTTATAGTCGACGACCCCAGTTCTATGAAGCTCACAAAACCATTCGAGGGAGATTTCCCGGTTTCAAAACCACGCAAAAGTACGGTATGTGCGTCCGGGTCCCATCTCGACAGGTTTTCAAGAAATTCTGGAGCGATGATTCAGCTACTACAAGGGTATCACTTTGACGGTAACCCTTTGGAAGAGTTATTCGAAGTGCTTGGAACGATGGAGTTAGTCGTCGAAGATTTTAAAGAGACTCGAGACGCCATTGCGAGTCGATTAGGAGAGAAAGCTACGAAAGATTTACAGCTAATTGCGTACGATATAGAGTCCTCGCAATCATCTCAAGCGGGATCGATGAGATATACAAACACCGTCACCGCCGCAGTGCAAAACGTTAGAAAAATTATTCAAGAACAAGACGGAGTCTTTGCTCCTTTGATTAAATTCTGCGAGCGTCACGAGGGTGGTTTGTATTCATCCAAAGCGCGAGTATTAACCGGATATATTGAAGTATTTTTAGATATCGAGGAGACTTTTGCCTCGTGCGCTTCGTTTGAAGATGCGATCATGCTATTGAGAGAGAAACACCGCGACGATGTCTTTGCGGTGACTCAATATGCGCACGCTCACGTCAAGTTAGAGCGTAGATCGGATTTAATTGTACGAATATTAGATCATATCGCTGATAATGGGTTCATGGACATCAGTGCGTGCCATTCAGCGGTGCACAGGTGCATGAATCTCGTAGGGAAAAGGCACGAAAAGCTTTCGCAGCGCGCGCGCGAAATTATTGTGAAAAAACAAGAAATCTCTAGACAATCCAGACGTGAAAAAATGGCAGCTGAGCGCTCGAGAGTGCGCAGAGAGGAATCTTTTGCTTCGTTCACACAGCTATCGTTGAACGAGTCGTCCGATCAAATAGTCGCCGGCGGCGGTGGAAGCCATTCACGCTCCAACTCGCGCGGTTTGCGCAGCGCTGGTTCTCTTTACGGTTCAGAATTAGATTTACAATCGATGATATCTGAAGATGAATCATCACTTTCATATACTGGTGGTGGTGAATCGACACCGACGAATACGACGTCTGCGGCATCACAACAAACGTTTTCTAGAAACGTTGGAAGAATATTCTTGGATAAGCAAAATACGCTTTCGCGATTGGAATCTTACGATAACATGGCAGAAATAGAAAATCCACACTTGCAATATAACTGGGATTCCTTGTTCGACGGTGTATCCGAAACTGCTCGTTTTGATGCTATTGCAGCGCTCTTTCTATCGACGGGTATTGATTTGAAGAAGATTCCAGGCGCTGATCCAGAGCCTTGTCGCTCGGAAATGACCGTTACGTGCGTTCGGTTAAACGGTGCAGAGTCAATTGTGTTATTCGCTCCTTCGTTAGGCCAAGCCGTTGCGGCATTGCCAGAGGCTTCTGATTTGGAGCCGTCCGAGCTCGCTTTCGTTATTTCATATCCTAGATTAGTCGGAAGAGATGAAAAAGAGGTCCACGCCGCTGCCGCTGCGTTTGTCACCGGGCAACACCTCGCTGGAGCTTTCACTACATCGACAATCAAAGTTAGTGTTACTCTTTTATCGCTCGATGCTCGACCGCATCACTTTGCATTTAAGCGTTCTGGCTCTGCGGCTTCTGGTCCGGACGGTTTCGAAGAAATGCGTGCCGCGAGCGGTTTCTGGCCCCACGTCGCCTCTCACATGGAGGTTGATAGACTCGATCCTTTCGAGAAGATTGAGTGCGTCGGTAAATTAAACTCGAGAACTCGACAAAGAAACCCGAACTTTGTGACACCTTCTGATTATTCCATCGGTGTATTTCTCGCCGAAGAAGCGCCAAGAAAACCGGGCCACAAGCAACCACAGAGAGATCGTCGTGTCTTTTTGAGAGCAGCCGTTTACGATAAAGATTTGCTATTAGTGAATTTTTCTCCAAATCCAACGCCGAGACCATCGAGGGTATCGTATTCAGATTCTACGGTTTCAACGGATGACGCGCCGTTCCTTCCTCCAGAAGATTCTGTTTTGGCAGATGTTTTAGGATCTCTCGAACTCGCGGTCGGGTCGAATCAAACGGCTTGGAACCACGTTTTCATCCATCTTGTTGGAGCGGACGACAAATTAGATTTACCTCACGTCGAAAGCGCAATCGATTCTTTTGTGACTTTAGCATTCGCAGATTTGAAGCGATTGAAAGTTGTCTGTGTCGAAGTTCGTGTGGGTGATTCTGGATCCGTCGTTGCTTTGAACACGTCGGGATTAAAGTTCAAGATACAAACTTCTCTGGATAGGGGTGTTCCTGAACCGCATCCGCTGTTGAACTTGACGCAACGCAAAAGAATGGTTGCGCAGAACTTATCGTCAACGTACGTATACGATTTCCCGGAAATTTTTGCCAACATCCTTCACGAAGAGGGCGGAGGCATATCCGCAATCATCGAACTCGCTCTTCAAGGTGGGTCTTATTCTGGAGGCGTTTCCGGTGCTGGTCCAACATCGCCCCGCTCTTCTATTGGATCGATTTTAGAAATACTACCAGGTCAAAAGCGCAAATTAATTCCAGCAAATAGGCCAGCTGGTCAGAATGATTGCGGTATGGTGTGTTGGAAGCTTACTTTAAATACCAAGGAATATAAAGAAGGGCGAGATGTCATTTTAGTGTCGAATGATATCACGCATATGTCCGGTTCACTTTCACCTCCAGAAGATGCGGTATATAGAGCAGCTATGGATTTATCAATTGACTTGGGTATACCTTGCGTATACGTTGCGGCAAACTCTGGTGCGCGAATCGGTCTCGACGAAGCCGTGAAGGCTGCTTTTCAAGTATGTTGGATCGACGAGAAAGATCCGCGGAAAGGATTTAGATATATTTATTTATCTGAAGATGATTACGAAATGCTTGGAGCGAATGGTCGAGTAAAAGGAACGCGGCTACTTGATGATAATGAAGTTCGATACGCTCTTACTGATATTTGCGGTGGCCAAGGCGTTGAATGTCTTCAAGGATCTGGCGAGATTGCAGCCGCAACGTCTCGCGCGTATCAAAACATCGTCACGATTGCTTACGTCACCGCGCGTTCTGTCGGTATCGGCGCGTATTGTTCGAGATTATGTCAACGCCTTATTCAACATCAAGAAGCTCCTTTGATCTTGACTGGAGCGAGTGCTTTAAATAAAGTTTTAGGACGCGATGTGTACACGTCGAATGCTCAAATTGGCGGGCCCAAAGTTATGGGGTCAAACGGGGTTTCTCACATCGTCGTCCCTGACGATGTGCAAGGGGTTAAATCCATTTTAAATTGGCTTTCATACGTACCTGCTAGTACTGGTGGCGCACTTCCTTTCTATCGCACTCCTTTATCGCCCGACTTTGATGATTATGAAGAACGTCATCGTGAAGATTCAATTCACAGAACGTTGATATTTGATCCTTCTGCTCAATCGCCGTACGACCCGCGAGAAATTTTGCGCGACTTTTTTGATGAGAATTCTTTCACAGAAGTTATGGCGGATTGGGGTAGAACCGTCGTTACAGGTCGCGCGAGGCTTGGAGGATTGCCAATAGGTTGTGTCGCCGTCGAGACTAGAACTGTGAGTAAAACGATTCCCGCCGATCCAGCGTTCCCTGGCGCGCAAATAGGTGAAGAGACTCAAGCAGGGCAAGTTTGGTTTCCAGATTCGGCCTTTAAAACCGCACAAGCGATTGGTGATATGAACAGAGAAGGACTACCACTAATTATTTTTGCAAATTGGAGAGGATTTGCTGGTGGCTTGCGCGACATGTACGGAGAGGTGTTGAAATATGGAGCGTGTATCGTTGACGCTTTAAGAGAATTTAGGCAACCTATTTTCGTTTACATACCTCGCGGTGGCGAATTAAGAGGAGGCGCTTGGGTAGTTATTGATTCATCAATTAATCCTGAACAAATGGAATTCTACGCGAGCGATGGCGCGAAGGGTGGCGTACTCGAGCCCGAAGGTATTGTCGATATCAAGTTTCGTAATGATGACCTTATGAAGACGATGAAGAGAACGGTGAAATCTCTTGAACATACTAGCCATCTTCAAAAGCAGCTCACGCCGACGATGAAGCAGCTCGCGGTTCACTTCGCATCATTGCATGATACTCCTGGTGTCATGTTGCATAAGAGAGCGATTAAATCAATCGTTGAATGGGAAACTAGTCGCGAATTCTTTGCGATACGTTTGCGAAGACGCGTTTGCGAAGAACGTATTAAACGATTTCTTAGGAAGGAAGCAAAGCGTGAAATTACGCTGGAGGAAATGCGTAGCTATTTATGTGAACTTGAACACGTCATCGATAGCGTTGTTGATGCAAATGACGGTCCAGTTGAGCCGGAAAAGATTCAAGCGGTTATTGAATTCATTGCAAACATCTCCTATTAGGTATGTTTTATCAAAAAATTTTTCACTTTGTATTAAAATTTCTTTATCTAATAAGACTGTATTGATTGTAACAAATTAAGACTACGCGCAATTTGTGCCCCGACTTTTGCATTGTTCTTTACCAACGCGATATTCGTACTTAAACTTGTTCCATTCGATAGCTCTGCGATTCGTTTCAAAAGAAAAGGTGTAACGTTTCTACCAACAATTTTTTTCTCGCGAGCTTCTTCTAACGCTACGGTCGTACATCTTTCAATTTCTTTCCCGGTTGTATTTTCATATTGCTCAGGAACGGGAACGGCGAATAATATACCGCTATTTAATTGCATTTGATTTCGGCAATTAATTAAATGCGCTGCCTCTAAAGAGGAGTAAACACTCGTCGATGGTTTGAATCCAGAATCGCGTGTGAAAAAGGCCGGGAATGCATCGGTCTCATAACCTACAGTGGTTACACCATACGTTTCTAATACTTCTAAGGTTTTACCTATATCTAAAATCGATTTTACACCGGCGCAAACGACACATGTGTTTTTTGCGCGCGAGAGCTCGGTTAAATCGGCGGAAATATCAAACGTTTGCTCGGCGTCGCGGTGCACTCCGCCAATCCCGCCTGTAACAAACACGTAAATCTTAAACATGTCTGCAATGAGCAGAGTCGCTGAAACCGTCGTCGCACCTAAAGTCAAGCGATTTATTTTTTTCGGTTCAATCTTTGCGTTTGCTAAAATTGGCGCTACATCGCGTCTCGAGACCTTTGCGACTCTTCCCTTCTCTCCTTCTTTACCTAATAAATCAATTTCTTCTTCGCTTAAGCCTATTTTTATGAATCCGTCGATAATAGCAATAGTTGCTGGAACACATCCATGCGATCTGATGATCTCTTCAACTTCTAAGGCGCATATCTTATTTTCTGGATACTTCATTCCATGGGAAATTATAGTCGACTCCAAGGCAACGATAGGTTTATTCTCCCTCATAGCGGCTTGCACTGCGTCGGAAATAATTACGAACGATGAAGAATAAGAAGAAGAAGGAGAAGAAGAAGGAGAAGGAGAGGAGCATACGTGTGATTTCAATGAAGAAATTCTTCTCCGTGCGGCTATTTCGTTATCATTATTCTTGTCATAATCATCAGTCATGTTTACTGCTTTTGATGGTAATAATAATATTAATTAATTACTGGCGCGTAGCAATGAGAGGAATAAATACCTAATATAATAAATTAATAATCGCTACAATTGTACAAGTACAGCACTAAATTTGTAAATCATCCATCATCATCCATCACTTTACGCACGTGCTCAACAGAAACTTTGAAGAAAAAAGAAGTCATGGAAAACGATAATAGTAATAATAGTAATAATAATACTCATAATAACGATACATATGTCGTTTTGTATAAATGGCCATCATCATCATCGTCATCGTTATCTACTACTACTATTACTAAAGAACTTTCGTTCGATTTAGAGTGTTTAAGATGTGAAACGTTCATCAGACTTGCAGAAGTTCCTTTCGAATGTGAGTCATGTCAAACACCATCTTCTTCGCCATCATCGGTTTTACCATGTTTAGAGGTTGGATATGGAGAAGATACTATTGTTGGCGGTTCGGGAGATGAGATTAAGAACGATTCAAAAGTCGCTACGTATCGCATATTGCATCACTTAAAAAACGAAAGAAACATCGATTTGAACAGAACTTTAAGTCAAACTGAAAAGGCGAGAGATATATGTTTGAGCGCAATTGCGAATGGATTGCTCAAAGAAGCGTGCGATTATTTCACGTGGACGCATGAGAAGACTTTCATTGAACGGACGCGAACACTATATGGAGCAAAATATCCGTTCCCGCTGAATAGAATCGTTCCGAATAAGATGAGAGAAAAGCGAGGCGTTTCTACGTGCGATGAAATTAAGGCGCGAGTTTTAGCCAATGAAGCGTTTGAAGTAATAGAAACCATGCTCTCAGATAATAATGAGAGCGATGTTTTCGCTTTGGGCAAGAAGAAGCCAACAAATTGCGATGCGGACTTATTTGCAGTTTTATATTACGTTGTTTCCTCATCGTTTACGGAAGAGTTACGTTCTGAGTTGAAATCGTTTACGAAAGTTATTAAATACGTCGAGGCTGTGAAACGACGTGTCCTCGCTCACAAACCGTTAAATGGTAATGACGATGAAGCAAACGCAGGAGTGGAAAGAAAAATCGACCCGACGACATGGAGAGACGGCGCGCGACGGAACAAACAACAAGGATGGACTGCAAAGGAAACAAAGAAGAAGTTGACACCGGAAGAGAGGAGGATGAGGAGACATGCAGTGTATTCTGTTCTTTTTGCGATTTCATCAGTCGTTGCATTCATAATGTTTAGCCCAGGGATGACTTTGATGGTAGAAATGGATGATGTAGCAGGAGAACGAGAAGAAGAAGAAAAGAGGAATGATGATGATGTCGTCGTCGTCGAAAACGAGAACAAGAACTAAAGAAAAGGTGATTTAGCGCTCGCAACGGTGAAACAGTAGCGATATACTTCTTACTTCAATTAGATCGGGTTATTAATTATATGAACGACTATGATCCTGGTGCTGGTAACGCGCTCGAGTTCAGGTGTATCTTGTCAACATCTTCGGCGTCAATTTGTTTTAAGCCTATAGCTAAATGTCTGTTTGGACCTATGTTTTCTTCGATTGCTTGCTTTTCTTCGTTTCTTTTAAACTCGTTATATGCTATTAGCGATTTTGGCTCCTCTCGTTTGTTCTTTTCCATAGTTCTCGTGGCATCGTTCCAATCACGAGAAACGCCAGGAAGACCTCGTGTATTCCAGATTCCTCGGTTTCGTTCAAGTTCTCTCGTTTCTTCTTTCATTCTATTGAGCATTTGAACCTGTTCGATATTTTCAAAGTCAACGCGTTTCTCAAACTCTTCTAATTTTTGTTTTAATTCATCTCTTCTCGAATCGATGACTGAAGCACCGAATACTTCCGGGCCTCTCGGTATACCAACTCTGCGATCATTCTCATCGCTATAATGATTGTTGTTATAATCAGAATCTTTTATTTTATTATTACTCATAGTTAATATATACAGTCATGGAATAATGGAGACTTTCGTTTGTTTCTTCTTCTTCTTCTTCTTCTTCTTCGCGTGATCTTGAAAAAGGGGAGAAAAACGCATTTGAAAACGCTTCTTCTTTTTACAATATCAATACATTAAAAAAAAAGAGATCTCGTCATCAAATTAAAAACGCTCTCACAGAAAGAAAGACGTTAATTAACGACTATATATAATGACAAAATCAGATTCAGAAAGCGAAAGCGACGAAGAAGAGTTTGAGAAAGGCCCTGACATCTTCGAAGCCGCGGCAGACGAAGAAATCAAAGAAGAGCATTGGTACTAATTTTTATATTTTTCACACACAATCCTAATATGAGTTACAAATTAATATACAGGGAATATCACATGCGTAAGAACATGAACGAAGGTCAAGGAGACGCCGTGTACCGTAATCTTAATTACAAACCAGTCTGTAATTGTATGCCAGTATGCAAAGACGGATGCATGAATGCGTATTGGATGTGGACGAAGAAGTAGATTATTGTTTTTTTTAATTTCGGCAAATATCGCCCTTGATCTTCACCAGCTCTTGCAGCCATGTGATTAACAAACACACAATCTATCTTTCACGAAATATCGTCTTGAACGTTGAATCGTTTTTTAATTAAATAATTATTTTTGCTGGCCAAACGATTCAGGCATCAACGACGTATCATTTCAAATAGCTCTTTCGAAAACTCTGCGTGAATTTCGGGATGCATCGTTTGTGTAATTGCGCCGCACAAGGTGATAAACAACGCACACGTTAATGTTCCGTAGAGTAATTCATATTCCGATTCTTTCAACTCCCTGTTGAATTCCCCTCTATAAATTACGCAAATGTAAAATCGAAACGCAAACATACACGCAAACGTCAACGGTAATCTTACCAATAGTGGTGGAGTCGCAGCTACATTCATTAAATGAGCTTCGAGACTAAATGCGTCACCAAACACTTGCGCTGGAGCGTACAACAAAAATGTAATAAACGTCTGCTCTAACGTCTTCTTCTCGTTTTGCTTTTCTTCGTCGAAAGACCGCATGTTATATGTTCCTTGTAACGCACTGAAACCGATCCATGTGAACTGCCACAATGTCGTTGATATCATCGAAGCGATTGAAGTTGTCGTTGGCATATCAATTGGCGCTAACCATCCTGGGAAATCAGGCGATACAGAGACTTGACATACTCTACTGATCAGCTCGAGGATCCAAAGGAGAGTTGCGTCGCCTACAATCAATTGCAAGTCGTCGAACATGATATTATTTGAATCATTATTATTATTATTATCATTATTATTATTAACTCCTCTGCATAAAACTACTATTTCATAGTGATGTTTCCTATTATTATTATTATTATTATTGTTATTATTATTGTTTTTGACTTGTCCGTAATTAATCGTGCTCCTTTTTCTACTTTGAAAAGAACAAGAAGAGATGACTTTGCTTCTTCGAGCATAATGATAACGATGAGGAGAAATCTGCCGATGTTGCATCATTTATTTAATCATTCATTATTGATTCATCTATCATTCCTCGCGTTTTCATCATACGATTAAACTCTCTCTCTTTCTTCTTTTTTTGTGTTGTTATTGTTGTTTTGTTCAAAATAAATCCTTATTACGACAGTACGTGTATTACATCGCGCACATAAATCATGTATTCGTCTATTAATAATAATAATCTCCCTATTCAATTCAGAACAATGCGTACGATGATGAATAATAGTACGATGATGATCGTTAATAGAAGAACGTTCACAGCTAAAAAAAAGACTGCGACGACGAATAAGTTCGGTGAACGAAGACAGTTTGAGAACGAATTCGAAGAAAGGAACGAAGAAAGGAGAAGATATAATAATAATAATAACAATAATAATAATAATAATAATAATAATTCTGGACGAGATGACTTTAATAACAACAGAAGATCTTCATCGTCTGAGTTCAGTCGTAGTAGTGGGAGATTCAGTTCGGCGGCTGGAAGAGGCCGTGGTGGACGACAACAATTTCGAAACGATAGCCGCCAAGGAAGAGGAAGAGGTGATGGTAGAGATAAAAAAGAACAAGGAGGGACAATAAATCCATTCAAGGTAATGGTTGGTAATCTTTCATATAGTACGACGGATGAGAGTTTAGGTCGCGCAATGGAGCGGTTCGGATTCGTTCAAAACGCACGCGTCGTACTCGATCGTGAAACCGGGCAAAGTAGGGGTTTTGGGTTTGTTACTTTTGAAGACGAAAAAGCGTCTGCCGACTGCGTAGAAATGGGACCAGGAATGCGCATTGACGATCGAGAAGTTAAAGTTGAAGCTTCAATTGATAAGAACTATGTTCCGTCTGACGCCGCGCGAACGACGTCATCATCATCCAAGGCCCCAGTTATGTTCACGAGCAGTAGCGGGTATAGCGATTCAAACGCAGCTCGTCGCGCATCCGCTCGAAATTTTTATGACGATGATGACGAAGAAAAAGACAAAGATAATTCGCCAATGATGATGCGCGTGATTAATGAACCTCGTGAAAAGAAGAAGAAGACTGATGACATGACCGATGAAGAGTTTGAGGACTGGGTTTTAGAAGGATTAGAAGACGACGATGACGACGACGATGAATACGATGGTGACGGGAGAAAAAATCGTCTGAACTCTTTAGGTGGTGATCGAGAATACGTCCCTTCGATGCTCGCTAAGTATGTTGAAGCTGATTTTGAACCGGAAATTTTTGTACGCGAACCAGATGATCCTGACGAATATTTCTTCTATTCAGGCGCAAAGTTTAAAGATATCGGAGCTTCAGAGTTGATTGTCAATGCGCTCGAAACTCGAATGAATATTTCTCGACCATCACATATTCAAGCGCAAAGCTTCAAAACGTTACTTCGAGATCACGGCGACGACGGTGTAAAATATGAAGACGATTCGAAACATGTTCTGCTCGCAGATCAAGCTGGTAGTGGGAAAACGTTGAGCTATTTGTTACCATTGTTACAGCGATTGGAAAGACTTGAACGCGAATCCGGTATGAGCGCTTCTAAACGACCTCGGGCGATCATTTTAGTCCCAACTTCTGAATTAGCGAGACAAGTCACGGAGGTTGTTAAAGAACTCTCAAAAGGTGGAGTACGAACGAGATCAATGATTGCAACTGGTGGTGCCACAGAGCGAACGAACAATAATCGCGCTGAACAAACAGAGCGTGATTTGACCGCAAAGTTTACGCAGACTCAAACAAAGACTCTCAAAGGAGGCGTCGATATTGTCATTGGAACTCCGGGTCGCATTCGATACTTGTGCGAAACAGACAGAATGGAGTTGAATGATTTGGATACCATAGTCTTGGACGAATGCGATGTTTTACTTGGAGATTCGTTTGAATTTGCTTCTCAAATCAAACCAATTAAAGATCTCGCCGCTGCAGCAAGTCTTTCAAAGAACGAGGCAAGGTTCGTTTTGGTAACCGCGACGATTCCAGATCAAGTCTTGAAAGAGCTTAAATATTTCTTTTACCCACAGGATATTCGTGTCATTCAAGGTCCTGGTTTACACCGTCCATCCGCTGGTACGTTAGAACGGCTTTATGATTGTTCTGGTGGCGATGTTTCGGACGAGCAGAGCGGTTTTTACAGAAAGTTTGCAGCTCTTCAAAAAATTTTGAAAGAAGACATCGTTATTGATGGGAAAAAGAATACTAATACGACAAAGAAAACGGCATCGCGAACGTTGGTGTTTTGTAACAAGATTGAAACCTGCCGCAAACTTGAAAACTTACTCGTCAGAAGCGACCCGAATAGTGATAAGTTCAAAGTTTTGCCGTATCACGCCGCGCTCACTCGCGAGAAAAGAGATGAAAATCTACGCAAATTTCTTGGACGAAGAACTTCAAATGAAAAGCAAAGAGGTGATTTTACAGTCGATGCCGACGATTCTGCACCACAGTTGTTGATTTGCACTGATAGAGCATCTCGTGGCCTTGATGGAAAAAAGATCAAGCACGTCGTTTTGTTTGATTTTCCGCGCGATCCGTCTGAGTACGTTCGAAGAGTCGGACGAACGGCACGTGGAGCTTTAGGAACTGGCACGGTCACTGCGCTCGTTATTGGGAGACAACTTAAGCTCGCAAGAGAAATAATGCGAAGAAATTCAAGAGGTGATCCCGTCGAAGGAACGCCTACGATGTTATAATAGATATGTATATAGATTAATTGAAATTAATAAAGAATACGCTCCGAAGCTATTCTCGAAAGAAGAAAACTTCACAGCTTTTAGAAAGCGCGAGCGAAATGTGCTATCGGAAGATATCGCTTTATTGTTCTCGGGTTCAACGAAGGATATAAGACGCATTGGCATAGCTAAGAAATTTCTGCGTAACGAGCTTTAGAATTTAGGGCATTTGTTTTCTATTCTAGTGAAGAATCGTGATTATGATCATGTCGAATCCGAATTCAGCGGCGACGATGCGAGCGACGACGACGGCGATTTCAAACATGCGCAGGTATCGTTAGAATTCGAACTTAAGAGGAGAAAGGTACAATCTGAAGACGACGTTTAAATATATAAAATTAGTTCACGTGCGCGCGTGTTATTATAGCATATTATTAGGTATGGTTGTAAGTTCGAAGTTGAAATTCAACAACCCCTATTAGGTTTAGGTGTTGAGAAAATAATCATAACAAAATCTTTTTGAGTAGAAATGTCATAAAAAACCGCTTATAATCATCAATTAAAAATGTATTAAATACAGATAATACATCTAAAATGAAGCTTTTCGATCAGAACAATCATTTACTGGAACTTCCGATCGTTGTTTCATAGTTGATCAGGTCG
>Ga0114998_10001540_pt1 | contig 17795 bp, 17 predicted proteins | sample ArcticOcean_MG_C_5_FD_87044 | JGI IMG/M metagenome (GOLD analysis project Ga0114998, IMG submission 87044) | Marine microbial communities from western Arctic Ocean - ArcticOcean_MG_CB4_138 | ecosystem: Environmental > Aquatic > Marine > Oceanic | place: Arctic Ocean: Canada Basin | collected...
CGAGTCCGAGGAAGAAGAAGAAGAACGAAGAAGATGTGGTTATTAGTGAAGCAGAGGCTATGTTTAAGTACGCCGTTGAGATAATTGCGAAAGCGCCAAAGGTGAGAGGGAGGCACGAGGAAACGTATCGATGTCCGATCGAGCGAGAAACGTTCGTTCCTCTAGAGAGAGGGGACGGTTTTAGGTCGTACGTTGGAAGAGATTCGAAAAACGTAAGTTTTAAGTGGGTTTTGGAAGAGAATTCGTATTCGACGAGGGATAACGCGGAAAAGTCGCTTTTATTAGCAAAGGAACATGGATGGAAATCAATCGTCGTGAGTACGAGTCATTTTCATCAATTTCGAGCGAAGCGCGTTCTTAAGAAAGTCATCTCAAACGAAAAAGAGTTGAAAGGAGCAAACATAGAATTGAAAATGTTGAAGCAAACGAGAGAGGCAGAACTTATGAGATATTTACCAAAAGATGGTTCAGAAAGGACTACAGAATTTTTCATAGCCGAGTTTGAATTCTTTCGCGAACTTTTAGCAATAGCGTATTATAAACTTATTAGAAATTGGATATAACGTATAATACTAGTTTTGTTAAAACAGTAAAATGTTTAGTTTGCTAAGTTCTTAATTCTTAATTGGTTGAAGCGGCTAATTTCGGTTTCTTTCACCGTCGCTTCAGCTATGACGCTACTATCGTTCCAATCGCAATTTTCTGGCAACGATATCGAACACAAGATTAATTTTTTATTCACTTGGACGCATAAGCGACTGAGAGATTGTAGCTCGTACCATTTTGGGAACGTTTTAGTCTCTTCTCCGCGACCGTTGATTTCGTTCACTTTAAAGGAATTTTTTGCGCCAGAATTTTCAGGTAAAATCAATGCGCAGCAATCCGAATGCACGAGCGAAGGATGCCTTCGATAGAGTACTAAGTCCGCTCCGTATTGTAAACCAGATCTCGGGAGCCACCCTTGTAAGCGAAAATGACACGTGGCGATACATTTTAGACCAAACGCTTCGCCACAATCTTCTCTTAGCGCTCTCCAAAACTGCTCTCTCGAAAGCTCGACGTGTCTACCGCCTTTACCTGCATAAGTAGCATAAGCATTCTCATCATCGTTGCATATTTCGTTCACTATACTACTATTATTACTATTATTATCAATATTAACCTCGCTCGCTTCGAACGCGTACACTACGAGACACCCAACAACGGCATGTAAATAAAACGAATCCTCTGGCGATAGCCTAATCGAAATCATATCCCTATGCACAAACGGCACATCCCTACTCACTACTTCTTTCACTCTCCTTCCAACGTTCAATTGATCGAACAAACTCGCTACGCGTCTCGGGGCGGATACCCACACCGCCTCTCGATGATACACTCCTCTAAACACGCAGTTCGCGAGCTCGGAAACGATCGATTCCGGGTTCCTCGAATCCCTCGCTTGCTTATGTTTCCCTCGCTTCCATTTGATCCTCGTTCCAGTATTAATCGAGGGCATTTTCTCTCTCTATATATATATATATATATATAACAGTACGTATATATATATTATTATTATTGAACTCTAATTTCTTCACCTCTTCCGTTTCAACTCTTTCTCGACGCAATGCTCTTCGACCCTTAGCTCTTGCAAACGCAGGTCTAAGAACTCTTTTAAATCCTTCAACGATCTCACGCGCGCGCGCAAGGCCTCGATCGCTCGATCTCTTTCTTTCGCCGTTGACTCGATTTTATAGCAATCCTGTTTCAAATCCTTCCCTTTCTCTTCTTCGTTATCTAACTCTTCAAATTCTTCCAATTCTTCCTCTTCGTTATCTAACTCTTCCAATTCTTCCAATTCTTCCAATTCTTCTTCCAATTCTTCTTCCAATTCTTCTTCTCCTGCGTTCTCTTGAAAAAGAGATCGTAAGGAAACAGGGAGGTCGAGCGAACCTTTTATTTCCTTACTTTTGCTCGTTCGATTACGATTACGACGAAGAGAACGAGCAGGATTAAGGTTTTGATGTTCAGTAGTATCGTCGTCTATTTTTCTCTTCGAGGGCATTTGAATGAAGGGAAGCGAGCGCACGCACGAGAGAAAGAGAAGACGATCGATCGAAGATGATTGTATCGATGTAAAATAGCAGCGATGTGTAATGATCAAGCACGTCGCAGGCACACTGCGTAGTACATAAACAAAAATATTTTCAAGCGAATAGAATAGCCGATAGCGCGCACGCGTCAGACGACGTATTACAAGAATTAATTGAAGTTTACTTTACCGGTACCGCCGGAATTGATTTTCGGAGCAGGTTTCTCGCCAGGGAAATAACCATACTTTGCTTTATAAGCTTTCTCGTATCTCGCGCGTTGTTGGTCGATCTTCGTTTGCGGGTTAAGCGTGCCGCCAGGTCTCTTATACTCCCAAAGCGCCCAAGCTCCGAAGATTAGTAAAATAGCGAGACCGATTGTAGACGGCTCGCCGCCGTCGCCGCCCGGGTTCCATCCATCGTCCTCTTCTCCATCGTCGTCGCCGTCGCCGCCGTTATTGTTGTTATTTCCCATGCCGCCATCGTCGCCGCCGTATCCGAGTTTTCGTTGTTCTTGCGTCTCCATGCGTAACGGCGCAGACCCTGGCCCGCGCGAACTATTCGAAGACGACCCGCCGCTGTTCATCATCATCGTTAGAATCAGAAACACACACACACACACACACAAAGAACGTTAGTATACAAAACTCAAAAGCTCGCTACGATAACAATCGCGCGTTCGCGAATCATCCGCAATCAATCAATACGCGAGTTCGCCATGAGCAGCCTTTCCGGTCCAATCACTCAAAACACGCACGCACACACAAACGAACACGCTCAGGAACTCGAACATAAAAAAAAACGAGAAACACGAGAGAGAACGAACCTTGGAAACCCGAACGAGTTACTCGAATCCGTATCGTTCTTTGGCCCTTTCTTCGCTTTCGCCATCGCTCGCGCGCTTTTATCACCGTTCCAATGCCTCTGCCGAATCCTGTTTCTGTCCCTAACTTGCTCGTTCTTACTCGATAGAGTCTTCGCGATTACTATTGATTTCATGGTCGACCTCTCTGATTCTCTCGAATTCTCTACTCTCTATGTATATCCCTGTTTTATTTCCTCGAATAAATTAGTTTTGTTACGCGCGCGTCGTGTTTTTGAAGCACTTCCGCGCGTTTACATTCATTCATTCTTGAAACGAAACTGAATTGGAAAAGATATCCATTTCGTTAAAAAGTTCTCTTCTTCTTCACAAACGAAAAGCGTGATTCAAATACACTCGCGGTTCATAAACACGTCGCTAAGAAATCTCGAACCTCGTGCGTGTGCGTGGTTTCTTCTTCGAGGCCAGAGAGTGAGTGAGAGTGTGTGTGTGATATCTGCGGCCTTTTGTACTTCAATAATACGAACAACGTCAGAGATAATTCAATACACTCGTACTGGACGTAATTTATATCTAAAACACTCAATAGTTTCTTTCGTTGGCTTAAAGCGAGCCTTGACCGAGACAGAGGTGATATCTGTAGCATAGTTCAGAGAAGTGTTCAGTGGTTCCGTCGAGCGCGGTTATCTATCGCTCGTGAGTCTTGTTCACAGGCACGCGTTGAAACGTCTTCAACTTGATTAGTTTTTAGCCCTGAAAAGAACAGGGGAGGAAGAGCAGAAGCTGCTTTGATGATGGAGCGAGCTGTATCTGCGAGCAACCGCGCGCGCCTGAACCCTGTCCAGACCGCGCTTAGATCACGCGGAAGGAGTCAGGTAAGGACGAAGATGATTGCGAGGATGACTGCGAGTGGATTCGCGCGTAGGACGACTGCGATTGAAACGACGGCGATGGAGAAGAAAAGAACGCGTAGGAGCGAAGGAGTAGACGCGAGGGAGAAGATTTTGATGATCGATAGAGAGGGCGAAGAAAAGGAAGAACACGTGAGAACGAGGATGACGATGATGACGATGACGATGACGATGATGATGATGATGCAGACAACGCAAGAAGCGTTCGCGGATGTTGAGGCAGTAATGAAGCAATCTGCGGCTAATCAGACTTTAGAGAGCGTGAGATTAGGAATCGCGGTGACGACGTGTGCTTTAATTTTGTTCCAAGGCCCAAAAGGCGACGGTGTAGTGAATACGTTGTCCGAGAAAAGGGTGTTTTCGAGCGCGAAGAACGCGAAGAGCGCGGTTGATTACGTCACCTATGCTCTCATTGGGGGGTTCATCGTGCTCAGCGGAGTTTTAGCCGTCGGATGATTATTGACGTTTATTATTTTATGCACAACGCGTATTACGAAACGCGAGCGCGAGCTATCTATCTGTGTATATATTTTCTACGCGTCATCTATCAACGTCTTTGCTTTTTCTTTCAAGGTCGCGCGCTTGAGAGGTTGCTTCTCTTTCGCTTGCGAAGCTTTTTTCTTCTTCTTCGCTTTGGGTGTTGTTGTTGCCGTTGTTGTTGTAGTTATCGTTTTCTTCTTCTTATTCTTCTTTGAAGAAGGCGATTGGTTGGTCTCGATGTCGTCGTCGTCGCCGTCGTTCTTGTTTATAGCGACAACGTGATGAATTTCCGGGAACACGATACTCGAATCAAACTCTTCGCCTTTTAAATCCGCAACGGCGAGCGCCAAACGCTTCGATTTAATCTTTGTAAAGCCTTCAGAATTTTGCACTAACGCCGTGAAAAAGTCGCGCATCGTTCGTTGCTTATACTTTTCGTTTCGTTCCTTGATTTTTTCGTACATTGGTCTGACCGTTTCAGTCGTGAACTCGTCGGGCCAATTTAACCTTTCGCGAAAGAATTCGAGAATATCGTTCTCCATAGGCGAATGATCCCAAACGAAATTTTCCTCTGAAGGATCAACTTTCGGCTCGGTGTACGCTAAGCGAACTATATTATCTGGGAAATTATTCGGGAATTTCCATGACAATTTGCTCGTTTGATGTTGCTCATAAAATCTCCTCCTCGCGGCGGTGATATTTTTATTATCCGCTTCTTCGGTATCATCAATAATAGCATCATCCGCTTCTTCTTCTTCTTTCTTTTCTTCACCATCACGAGAGGCGACGATCACGATATCATCGTTGTCGTCATCATCGTCGCCGTCGTCGTCCTTCTCTTTATCCTCCTTGTCTTTCAGCAGTTTCATCTTCTCCAAATGTCTACGAACTTTTGCTCCTTTGGGCCCCGGTAAACTTAGTGTCTGATTTTCCGACCATTTCTTGAAAGCTACTAAACCTTCCAAGCCTTCTAAATCCGAAAATCCAGCCAAGACCTCCATCGCGTTTACAATCCCAATACCGTCAATGCCGACCGTATAATCCGACCCCAATAACATGGCCAATTGAATCATCCTCTCACGAGTTAAGCCCAACTGCTTCTCAATTCTTTCAGACTTGTACATTTGAATTTTCTTCGTGTTTTCGAACGCGTTTCTGAACACGAGAGTCGCCCCAAACAGAAAAACGTCGCTATCGTTCGTGAAGACTCCATCAACTTTACCCGTCGCGTTGAGATGCGCACACTCAGCTTCGGCTTCCTCTGGAGCCATTACAAACGGAATACCAAACAGAGACAACATCTCTTGTACCTCGCGATACATTTGCGTCGTTGGTTGTTCGCTGTATACTTTTTGCGCTTTTCTACGTTTCGCTTCCAAGTTTTCGCGTTCAATCGCGTTCTCTTCGAGCATGCTATTGATTTTTTTACGCCTCTCGCTTTCATCGATTATCTTTTGCGCGTCTTCAAACATCTCTTCATCTTCCATCATATCGCGTTCAATCTCCTGCTCTATATCTGATTTGATGCGAAACTTTTTGAAAAACTCGTTCTCGGGTGTATCCGTATGAAACGAGGATGGTGTATACACTTGGGGAGGAGCGAGAGGAAGAGAATTTATTTCTTTCGTTTTCATCTGTAGTTTTCCACCCTCTTCCTTTTCTTCTCCTTCTTCTTCTTCCTCTTCTAAGAACGAAACCATCTTTTCTTTCCTCTTTTCGTCGATTTTCTCCACGACAGCGGCGGCAGCTTTTGCAGCTCCTTCTTCCAATCCAAAATTCTTCTCAACTGTTTTTTCTTGAACAACTAAATTTTTCTTGATCTCTTCGTCTTCTCGTTCTTCGTCGTCGTAGATTTGCGTTGATGATCGTTTTCGACGACGAAACCCGCCAACGCGACCTGGACGGTCTCGTTCAAGCGATAGAAATATCGCACGCTGTAACGCCTCTTCGTCCTCCTCCTCATCATCATCATCTGTAGCAACAGCAGCTCTATCTTCTTCGTCGTCATCATCATCGACGAGGTACTCTTTTTTTTCTTTTTCTAATTCTATTTCTCTAAGTTCTACTTTATCCTCATCGTCAGATGAGGAGGAAACATTGACAAATTCTTCTTCTTCTTCCTCTTCTTCATCTTCAATTTCTTCATTTTTGACTTTTTCAACGGGCGCCGGCAAAGCTTTTGGCGCTTTCTCTTCTTCGTCATCTTCATCCTCGCCGTCGCTATCCCACTGTCCTAAACTTTTCCCTCGAACAAATCCGTGCGTACCGGAGTAAACATCACGCGTCGTTTTTCTCATGACACCACCCTCCACTTCGGTTGGATTCTCACCATCTTCTTCTTGAATTTTCTTCTCCTTTTTTTCTTCGAGAACGCGTTCAATAATTTTCAAATGTCTCGCCTCTTCGTCATCTTCAACGTCTTCCCATTCATCTTCATCTTCATTTTCTTCTTCTTCTGTTATTTCTCTTAATTTATCACGTTCCTCGTCTTCAAACATTGGATCGACTGTTTTCATTTCCTCGAGTTCTTTTTTCGATATCTGAATTCGTAACTCTGACGATAGGTGTTCTTGCTTCTTCCTACCGTTGTTCAATTGCTCGACAAATTTCGAAGGATCGCGGTGCGGCATCTCGGCAACAGACCTCGCAATTGTCGGTCCTGGTAAATGTTCGTTCAATGCGGACGAAATAATCAACTCCTTTCGCGGTGCCGATAGATCCTGCTGTCCTTTTCTACTTTTTTTTTCTTGGTAAAACGACTGCACTTGCGGTCGATTATTAAGTAGTTTCGTGACGCCGCTTTGATAGGATGCAAAGCCTCTGTACGAATCTTCGAGTAAATCTCTCGTTTGCCCGTTCGGCAAGGTTCTATTATTATTATTATTATTACTATTATCGTTGTTGTTATGGTTATTCCCATTTCTTAATGATAACTGTTGGTGTTGGTGTTGTCTGTCAGAAGAAGCTCCTCCTCTATGAAAGACGAATTCGACGCCGTCTTGCGCTGCTATTTTCCTCGACATGTCTCCATTCTCAAACTGTTTCCCGCTCTTCCGCATGGCCACATCCATTTCTTTCCTCAACTTCGTGCTTTCCAAGTACTGTTCTATTTGTAATTGCGAAAATCCTGTCGAATCCTTCTCCACGGCTTGAAATTTCGCTCGATTTTTACCTACGTTTTCCTCTCTAATACGTTTCATCGTTTCGAGCTGCATTGAAACCGGCAGAGCGCCTAACACGGCTGGATCTATTTTCCCTTCTTTATTCGTTGGAAGTTCAACGTCCCAGGCGGAAAAATCCTCATCTGGATCTGTCTCCTCATCATCTTCTTCTTCCTCGTCATCATCGTCAACAACGTCTATGAATTTCCTCCTCGTTCGCTTCTTTCCGCGAACATCATCATCGTCAGCGTCATCGTCAGCGTTCTCAGTAACTACCGTCAACGCCTTCTCCTGGACGCCTACTACTCTCAAACGCTCCTCCTCGCCCTTAACCACGGTGCTCTCCCAAAACTCCTCGTCTAAATCCATCTCTCGCTCGACTTTCCGCCCTAACTGTTCCTCCAAAATCCCTCTCTCTATTGAGTTCATTAACAACGTCTCCGCCGCTTTCCTTAACGTAACTTTTTGTTCGTTCGATTTCATCTTCCTCAATCTCACGCACTCTCTCTTGATCTTCGGCGCGCGTCCATCGAACACGAACACTGGATATACTCGATAGTGCATCAATCGAACTATTCTTTTCAGGAAACCAAGAATGTGTGCGTTCGCAATCGCTTCCCCGTTATCATCGCGCATCGCTTTTATGAACTGTATCATCCATATCGACGCATCGACCGCGACGCGCTTGCCAGTTAAGGCCTCGATGTTTACTTGTTCAGCGCTTGGTTCTAGAATCGTCCACAGATCTTTCACGCCCATCTCTTTTTGTTTTTAGCGCTGATTCAATCCAATCTATATCTATATCTATATCTACTCGTGGATCAGTACAAACAGCGTACTCAGTAGTTCTTTGTTTGTTTGTTCGTGTCCTCGATCAGGGCACAATTAAAGCTCATTAATACTGCCCATGGTCAACTCTTCGTTTAGTTGCCGGTAACATTCGTTGCCGTCGTCGTCGTCGTCGTCGTCGTAGCACGTGCGAGATACTAATAAACAACTTGTGATGAGTCAAAACCGAAAACACACAAAAATAATAGTAACGCCTAAAATTGTAAGAAGCATTGATGATGATCCAATCGAGTACCGACCCGATCGATACTTCGCGGCTTTAAAAAAAAAAAGGTAAAAGGTGAACGATTATGAACCCTAAATAATAGCGCCGCGTGTTCTCTTCTTCCCGTTTTGTCGTTCTTATCGCGTGCGAATTTGGAAAATATTTTAGCATTTGTTTGTTGCCTTTTGACCATCAGCAAAGCTTTTATTGAGAAATGCCTCACATCATCAAAAGAGAGAGAGAGGGAATAAAAATGGACGATGATATGGCGCAAAACCGGATTAAAAGAAACGAACTAAACGCGCGAGGGATACCGAGGACCGATAGTTATCAGCAAATGAAACGAGCGATGGAGTCGTTTAATATCGAGGATAGTTTAGTGCGTTTTTTTCCAACCCTTTACACGTTTTCTTTGCTGACGATGAATTTGAGGATTGGAAATCAGAAAAGTGGGATTTATGTTTTATGTTTTATTGCGTAGTGTGTGCGTGCGTGCATATGATTGAGAGAGAGAGAGAGATTTGTTCCTTCGTTCGTTTGATCGATCGGTTGTTCGTTTGTTATTCTCTCGATGTCTTCGTGATGTGCGTGATGTGCGTGATGTTTGTTGAACAACCAAGCAAAGTTGCCTCTCTTCCCTTACTTCTCTCTTTTCTGTGCACTGAACGAACGATATATCTCTCTTCGTAAACATATCTATATACGTATATATAGCACTTAACGTCGTCTCCGTTACACGATGCGGCAGAGGAAGACGATATAGAAACGATAAAAGCACTGATAACGATTGGCGCGAATGTGAACGAGACGGATGATTCCGGGATGACGCCTCTGACTTACGCGGCGACGTGGGGACATTCGGCGGCGTGCGCGTTGTTATTAGAGAACGGAGCGGACGTGAACCATAAGGATAAAGTTGGGGACACTGCGTTGCATGAAGTGTGTAGAGGGGATATTTCGGAGAACGAGGAGTATATAGAGTGCGCGAGAGTTCTTTTGGAAGATAAGAATTGCGATGTTGATGCGAAGAATCAGTTAGGGGCGACGCCTTTGCATGTCGCGAGTCACGCCGGGAATACGGAAATGATAGAGTTGTTATGTGATTGGGGAGCTTCAGTGATTGGGGAGAAGGCGGAAATGAAAGGCGGGTATTCGCCGTTGCATTTGGCCGCGAAGAATGGAAGTTCGAGTTCGTTATCAGTGCTGGTCGATCATGGAGCGAATATTCGATTAGAATCGAAAGAACCGATGATCGGCGCCTCACGGGGCGGCGACGATAGAAGCTTACGCAGGAACGATTCAGCGACTGCTTTAGATATAGCCGAACATAATGGACAATTGGATGCAGCGAATGTTTTAAAAACTGCATCGGAGCGCGAATTTGAGCAGAGTGGATTATTTGGCGAAAGTTCTCAAGCCTCGAAGAAGCAACCGACTTTTTCGGGAAGGAGCAAACAACTAGCCGCTCGAGCTTCTTCAAGCGACGAGAGCAGCGATAAACTACCGAAAATTATTAGGCCAGCTTCGAGACTCAGTCAGAAGAACATTACGAGGAAACGGGGTGATCCAGACCTCGATTTTTGATCATACAGTATATAGCAAATATTTTTTTTATACTATTTATTTGTAGCAGGTGTTGTTGTTGTTGATTTGTTGATTTGTGTATGTGTAAGTTCAATATTTAATATTATTATGCGGGAACGTTTTACTGATATAAACTCTTCGGCGGTTTAATTCGTGGCGGTTGCGGTTTCCAATTTGCTTCGTCCTCGGGTTTTCCTAACTGCCCACAGGCTGCCATTTCTTCGTCGCCTCTCGATTTCCGAATCGTCGCCAAAACTCCGTTATCTAATAAATAGTTCCTAAACGCCAAGATATGTTCTTGATTTGAACAGTAAAACTCGCTTCCTTCATGCGTGTTAAAATAAATCAAATTAACTTTGCACGGTATCGTTTTCGCTATTTCTATGATACGGTCTGCATCTTCGAACGAATCGTTAACGTTGGCTAACATGATATATTCGAAAAAAATTCTTTGTTGTCTGCGAGATTTCTGGCTTTCTTTTTGTTTGTTGTTTGCCTCATTACCTCTTTCATCGTCAATTGGCGGAAATCTTTCCCTAATTACTCCTAACAAGTCTTCTAATGGATATTTTCTATTAATCGGCATAATCCAATTTCTGATTTCGTTCGTCGTCGCGTTTAGCGAAAGTGCGAGCATGCAATCGGATTCATCTAAGAACCTTTTAATGCCAGGGATTAAACCGGACGTACTAACTGTGACGCGATTTTTCGAAAACGCGAGTCCTTTAGCGTCGGTTAAAATATTCACCGCTTTTAAGACGTTATCCGTGTTATGTAACGGTTCACCCATACCCATGAACACGACGTTCGTCACTTCATCACCGACGATATCTCTCGCATTAATCACTTGCTGCACTATTTGATTCGCGGTTAAATTTTTCCGCAAGCCCATCTTAGCCGTGAAACAAAATTGACAGTTCATTGCGCACCCCAATTGACTCGATACGCAAACAGTCGTCCTCCGCCGCTGCTTGTTATTATTATTACCATCATCATCATCGTCTTCTTCCTCCGGTAACGGAGGAATAATAACCGACTCCACGATCCCTCCGTCCATTAATTCGTACGTTATCTTCCTCGTTCCATCTTTCGCGATATTAATCGAATCTAACTTTAAATCCCCCGAAAACGATGCGCAGCCCTTAATCTTCTCTCGAAACTTCTCCGACACCGTTTCACTCATTTCATCGATCTCCGCGCGATACCTATTCGTCCCAAAATCTCGCCTATACATCGCTTCAATGATTTGCTCTACTCTGCTCGATCGTTCGTTAATAGATTCCAGGAATAACGCGATCTCTTCCCTCGTCATTGATTTCAAAGCGACCTTTTTATGCTTCGACTGAATCGTCGTCGGCCATTCCTTCTGCCGCGCCAGCATCGTTTGATGATCATCATCATCAAACGAAGACGACTGATTATTTACTGATTCAAAGTCAGCAAGTGCGGCTACGGAAAAAGGAGAAGAAGAAGAAGACGATTGCGATTGCGATTGCGATTGCGATTGCGCAGTAGTAGTAGTAGTAGTAGTAGTAGTAGTAGTGCTTTTCTTTCTGACTATTCGTTTAATAGTAGTCATGAACGTGCGCGATGCTATCGAAAGCATTTTTTGTTTCTTCGTGTTTTATTATTATTATTATTATTTTATGAAGCCCATTATTTATTGATGAGGCACATCAGGTATTAGTACTCACCACCGCGCGGGACCTGCGTTCGATGATCTATGAATCTATGATCTATGAATCTACGTATGCATAAGTAAACGCTATGAATGCTATGAATTGTAACAGTGCTCGTGTTCTAATCCTCGCCTTCACGCTCAAAAAAGTCTATGATCTACCGATGGCTAAAGCGGCTTTTTGAGCGCATTCTCGGAAAACGCGAACAAAACGGATCCGTCTCGTAGATCTACTCGTTCGACTTCTACAGCCGCTTCGACTCGTTTGTTCGAAACGTTTTCTGATGAATTTGTTTCATCATTTCTTGATGAATCTTCGTCATCGCCGAGCGCTTCGTCGTCGTCGTCGTCGTCGTCGTCGTCGCCGCCGGCGCTTCTTCGAAGATCCTCCCTCGCCTTTGCCGCTCTCGAAGACTGTACCGTTTTCTCGACGTCATAAATAACCGAAGTTTGACCAGCCGGTACCCTCAAAACGCCACCGTTCCCTGGACTGCTCACATCGAAGAACCTTCCCCAGCTCTCCCATGGTAAAAACCCGCCGCATTGCGTACACTTCCTCTTATTCGAATACTTCCCTGCGCGAATCAAACCGGTTCCTGAACATAACGCGCACCTTTTCTGTATCAAAATTCTCTTTCCGAACTCATACGACGCGATCACGAACGGTGCTAAACCGACAACGAAACCGAACCATAATTGCCACGGTTCAATTCCTGCTTCACTTAAGGACGATGCGAACGATTGCGATTGGTCAATCGATTGCGTGTTGTCCTGGAAAGTTGTTAAGAGCACTACTGCGTCATCATTCATTTCAGTCGATGAAGACGCTAATTTCGGGCAATATCTCGCGCGTTTGAACGATTGAAACGATCGAGATTTTTTTCGTGAATGAGTATCTCTTTTTCCTGTGCAGTCGTTGTTACTGTTTCCATGACGAACGGTGTTGTTGTTTTGTGCGCGAGTGCGTTGTACGGTCGCGCGCGCGTGCATGATATTGAATAAAGTTTTCCCCAAAATGGGACCAAAAGCAGCAGCAGCAGCTTTTCCCATACTTTCTTCTTATACGCTATAGAGAGTAAATAGACCACAGCATCAGCTTTTCCTATACTTTCTTCTTATACGCTATAGATACCGTATGTAGTACCTAGTAGTACCAGTACTAGTACCAGTAAATAAATAGAGTACATACATTATTTGTTGAAGAAGACCATGGAGAGCAAGAAATCGACGACGAAGATAGCGACTAAGGAAATAACTACAGAAGCCGTAGTACTCTCACCGACACCTTTAGCACCACCGATGGTAGTAGTGCCCCAACCGCACGAGATCACTGCTATGACGGCGCCGAAACAAACAGATTTAGTTGTCATGACTGCGATATCGTTCAACTCTAAGTATTTCGCGGCTGAATCGATGATGATTTTTGGGGCAACGCCGTAACGGAAATCGGCTAAGAGTATCGAAGCAGCCATGGCTTGTACGAAACTTACCAAAGATAAGATTGGTAAGGAAATCATGCAAGCGAGAACGCGAGGGATGACTAAGTAATCTATCGGGTCCGTGTCCAATACGGTCAATTGATCGATTTGTTCAGTGACTTGCATCGTGCCTAATTCAGCGGCTATAGCCGATCCAACTCTTCCGGCTAAAACGATCGCACAAATCACTGGTGTCAATTCGCGAGCGAACGCTAAACCGAGCAAACCGCCAATGACGTTCTTTAACCCAATTTTCGAAAACTCTTTACAAAACTGAATCGTAAACACTAAGCCAACGAACGACGAAGTCATCATCGCAACGCCTAACGTTTCTGGTCCTATTTTCGCAATCTGTTCAATAGTTTGATTAATATTAATTCTCTTACTCATCTTCCCCGGTTTCAAGATCAACCTATAGCATACGTTCCCGGCTAACAACATCGTAGCCGCGGTTCGCCATAAAAATTTAGGCGGCGTCCAAATCTCGCAAGTATCGACGACGAGCTTTAGAACTTTCTCGCCAACTCCTTGCGGATCTTTCATTACTTTCTCTGGATCTCTCGCAGTTTCGTCGATGAATTGTTTGAATCTTGTCATCGATTCTTGTCTAAATCTATCCTCTTCCTCCTCATCCATCGATTGAAATCCTCTCTCTCTCTTATTATAATCATCCGAGTCGTTTTCGTTGCTCTTATTTAAACCTGCCGTGTTATTATTACTATCATCTCTAGCGTCCCAATTCTGACTCACGCTTCCTGCTCTTAAACTCCTACTCCTACTCCTACTCACGACTCGCATCGATTCTTTTCTATCCTCATCATCATCATCACTCATCACGCTCCATATCCCCCTTATTCCTTTCTTATAAGTAGTACTACTATCGTCCTTTTGTCTCAAATTTCCTCGTCGCAGTGGCAGTACAAAAGAATTCGTTCTTCTCCTCCTATTATTGTCCCTAAAACTAGTACTACGCACGCTTTTATGGCTCCAACGAGGAGTATTTGCAGCGGCAGTAAAATGCATCATCGTCATCGACAACTGATAAAACTTTATCGTAGTACTTAGTATATACTGGTGATATGCGAACGAGGGCAAATTCAGGGGAAAACTTCTGTTTCTCTGAAACCCTAAATCAAGTAAATCTCCCCCCTTTTTTTAAGATAGCGATTTTCTCGCTTTATAAAAAAAACACGCGCGATACAAAAATAAAACAAAAATGATTGCTACTCGCGCACTCGTTACTAGTAACCAAACGATGATGACGATGTTAAAGAGCTCGCGCGCCTCCTCCTCCTCCTCATCATCATCATCATCATCATCATCATCCTCTTCCTCTTCCTCTTCCTCTTGTTCTAAAGTCAGCCTTAAGAAATCGTTAAAGAAACCAATCATCGTTCATCGAGCAGGAAATAATTTCTGTGAAAACTCTGCATCTTCGGAATCTGACCATGGACGAACACGAACACGATCGAGAGAGAACAAAATCACGAAAACGATCGCAACGATCGCGTTAACGGCGAGTTTACAGTTTAGTGGCATGCAAATCGATGCTCGAGCGTCCGAGATTGAGATTTTACAAACACCGAAACCGACCAGTGGATACATCGTGGATGATGCCGGGATCTTGTCCAGGGCAGCGGCTGGGTCGATCAATAAGACGTTACAGGAGTTAGAATCCGAAACCGGGTATCATTTGAACGTGATTACGGTGAGGAAACTCGTGTTCGAGCAAGACCCGTACGCGTTCGGGGATAAAATTCTCGAGACTTGGTACCCGACGGTAGAGGAGGGGACGAATAAGGGGAACTTTTTGTTGGTCAAGACGGCGAAGGAAGGCGCTATCGTTGGAGGGCCAAAGTTCTTGAAAGCGGTCGGGGACGATGTTTTGGAATCTATTTTATCGAAGAACGTTCCGATTAACCTCGAATACGAGAAATTCAACGAAGCTTTGACGTCAAGTGTGGACAGAATTGCGGCAGTGTTGGAGGGAAAAGCAGACCCTGGACCGCCGGCAAAATTTGAGAAGGATAATTCGAGAACGTATAAAACGAGGAAAGAAACTGGGGAAAAGAGAGAAGCGTTCTCGAACGTCGTCGTTGGTCTGTTGGTGATTTCGTTCGTTGTACCTATGTTGCAATACTTTGGCTATGTCACCGGTGACCCAGATTTCGATGATTAATAGTCGTGCATCCGAATTGAATATTACATATATATTAATTAATAAAGAACAAAGAAGAAGTGAAACTGTGATTATACGTACGTTTGCAATTTTATATAACCAAAACTACCTACTACTACTATAAATTATTATCTTCTGCTAATACTACTACTATTGATAACTACTGTATTAAAAAAATACTTAATCCTTCTTCAAACTCCCGAGGAACTCGAAAACTAACGTCGTGGCTTTTTTCTCGCTCGCATCTTCAACTTGACGTATTAGCGGCATATTTCTTTTCAATTCGTCGTCTTCATCTTCTTCGTCATCGTCATCGTCTTCATCCTCATCATCGAATTTTGTGTCTTCGTATACGTACCCAGGAAAATCCGACGAATCAAAAGGCACCTTTGCCTTTAACCTAAACCTACTCTTTTCCTTTTGAAACCAAATCTTCTCACAAATTAGAGTCGTCATCGCGGCGGGCATGTCATCAAAACACGTCACTCGTAACTCACCCCTCGTCTTCAACAATTCACTCGCTCTCTCAAACGTACTTTCTAGCAATTGCTCGTTCGCAAGTAACGTCGGCGCAATCGTCGACGCTCCAAAGCCGCAATCTGGAAAATTAAAATACACCAAATCGAACGATTTCATCTTAATCGCCGTTTGTTTCCGATCGATTCTATCGGAACAATCGAACCGATGTACGACTGTCACATCTGCGTCTAACAAAGCTTCGACTGTATCGAAATCATCGTTTCTCACTCCCTTCCCATTTTTTCTACTCTTTCTACCAATAACTGGCGGTTCACTCTTCGTCGTCGCCGTTAAGTTCTGTCCATCCCCATTCGCGCAGGTCACTAACGCTAAACTAAAACTGAAACCGCCGTCGCCGATAGTGAACGTTTTCAGACCTCCGTGATATCCTTGCGGATAGGCCCGATCCCCTTTCGCTTCTTCGAACTCTCTTCTGCGTTGTCTCTTCTTTTGCCACTCCGATTGATTAATCGCGCGCTGTTTCCCATCTTCACCGGTGACGTTTTTCCCGAACTCCTTCGACGGCCTTTTCCTCTCCCTACGCTTCAACGCCTCGGATTGTTTCGTTCCGTTTACTTTGTGTAAGGTGTTCAGGATTCTCGCGGCTCGGCCCTTTTTTGCCATCTTTTTGTTCTATCGATCCTCCGATGAATTCGTTTATTTATTTATTTATTTATTTATATCGCTTTCAATGCGCGTTATTTATTACGCTAAAGAAGATGCAAAGAACGAAAAGAACTGCTGCTGATGGCTTGCACGATGCGCACAAAAATACGAAGCGCATTGAAAGCGATCGTAACTCGTAAACAGGATACGTGTACACATAGCAATGCACGGTACGTCTCTTTCTCTCTCTCTCTCTCTGTGTGTGTGCGTGTGTGTATGTGTTTGTTCGTTATTTCATTACAGGTTTCCTCGTACGGCCGCGTCGGACGTCTTCACCATTTTTCCTACTATCAATCAATCACTCTCCGTTCCAGTTATTTCTCTCGCTCTCTCTCTGTCTCTCTCTCTCTCTCTCTCTGGCATCTGCCACTCTCTGTTCCAAATTCGGCTCACCGATCGATTTCGCTCTCGCCTCTTCTTCCTCCCGCGAGGTTTCGCATAGTACCGAAACTCCACTCGCGCGTTAAGCGTAGACAAACCGAAACTATTTTCAAGCAGTGTATCGATGAAAATACCTTTTCGTTTCTTTTCTCGACAGGTAATGAAAGCCAAGTTCTGATCGACCCTGATATCTGTGCTCTCGACCTTTCAATGAGAGCCGAACATTCGATACGGCGTAAATCTTTGAGTTAACTGACGACACTTTCGATTCCGCGAGAACATCTCATTGGCCATCAGTATTTTTTTTCGTATCGAGACATATCCAACGGCATATCAAACGAGTGATACTACAGAGAGAGAGCGCATCACGAGCGAGCTTTTGATAGACGCGGTCTCATCTTTTCCAACGAAATATCATAAAGTACGTCGAACGAATCGATATCGCGGCTTTTAAAAGAGCCGCGCGTTCGCTTAAAGTGTTAAAAAACTGTAAAGGTCGAACTCGCTTTGTTTTTAGGTATTTTGTTAAAAAACCTACTTTGAGCGCGGCGAGCCACGATAGAGCTCCAATCACTAGAGCTTAGTAGGGTAAACAGTGCTGAGTTATGGCGCGGAACTGGGTCGTACCGGTGCCGGTGCGGGTTCAGCGTGGTTTGGTTTTCGTCTCCGTCGTTGTTTCAACATTTGTTTAAAGGGACAAACACGATTTTATCGGCGTCACAAAAAGCGCGGCATGAATAAAATCGATTTGATTCGATCGCAGATACACACGTAAAGCGATGATGTTCTCTCACAATCGATCGAGTCTCGAG
>Ga0114998_10001544_pt1 | contig 17786 bp, 18 predicted proteins | sample ArcticOcean_MG_C_5_FD_87044 | JGI IMG/M metagenome (GOLD analysis project Ga0114998, IMG submission 87044) | Marine microbial communities from western Arctic Ocean - ArcticOcean_MG_CB4_138 | ecosystem: Environmental > Aquatic > Marine > Oceanic | place: Arctic Ocean: Canada Basin | collected...
CTTCTGGCGGCAACATGATTATTCATTCTGCTTTGACAGTTGCCAAAGCTATCAATGATGGCGATGTGTTCCGTATTCCAACGGGTGACTTAGACATCACGGCAAGCTAATGTCTTTACGCTCAACATACGGCTCTGGGGATTTTACCTCTGGGCTGTACGGAGAGCCGGAGACGACGCAGGCGGCGGCTTCTGCGTCTATTGGCGTTTCTGTTACAGCCTCTGCCGTCACTGTCGTGTCGGCGGCGGCTTCTACGTCCATAGGCATTGTTGCGTCTGAGCCGACTGGTGTTCGCATTGTTGACGCGGCGGCAAGCATTAGCCTTGGCGGAATTGCTAGCGTATCTGCTATCACTTACGAGGTTATACCGGGATTTAGACCGGGTTACGGCCTTAACACTTACGGCTCGTATATCTACGGCGAGAACCAAAGCACTGAAGATGCAAGCGCGAATACAAGTATTGCGTTTGCTGCAACTGCTGCTGGTCAAGTTACTCGAAATGTTTCGGCATCGGCGGCGGTTATATTTACGGCAACGTCAAACGGCGTTTACGATGTAGTTGCCTCTTCTACCGCTGCTATTTCAATTTCTTCTAATATAGAGTATATCAGGATTAGAAACGTTGCGGTTTCCGATAATCTTGGGTTTACGCCTGTTGTAAATGCACGATATAAGTGGGAAGACGCACCCGACCCGACAACTACATGGACAGACGCATCTGATCCATCAACTACTTGGACAGAAGCAGACTATTTAGAGAGGGCCGCGTAATGGCTACGAACACAACCAATTATAGCTGGAGCAAGCCAACAGTCGGTGGCGACGAGGATGCTTGGGGCGGCTTTCTTAATGGAAACTGGGATAGCTTAGACACGCTGCTTGGCGGCGTTACTAATACTGAGTTTGAAATTCTTGACGGGGCTACCCTTACCACGATTGAATTAAACTACATGGATGGCGTTACATCTAATGTTCAAACGCAGTTAAACGCAAAAGGTACGGTGTCATCACTGTCAGACCTTAGCGTAACGGCTACATCTACCGAATTAAATTATGTTAGTGGCGTAACTTCCGCCATCCAAACGCAGATCAACACAAAGATTACGGCTGACGTAACAGGCGAGTTTATAGCTGATAGCTACAACGAAACATACGCCGCTGTCACATCCACAAGCAACGCCACCACAGTTAACTGCGAGACAGGCAACACGTTCAGCCACACACTGACAGAGAACACCACATTCACATTTAGCAATCCACCAGCGTCTGGCACGGGCTACACCATGTCCATTGAGATTATCCAAGATGGGTCTGCGTCTGGCTTCACAGTTACATGGCCTGCATCTGTTGATTGGCCCGCTGCTACTGCTCCTACCCTGACAGCCACAGCTTCAGCTAAGGATGTGTTTGTGTTCACCACCCGTGACGGTGGGACTACATGGTATGGATTTACTGCTGGTCAGGCTCTAGCATAAGGAGTTTGAATAATGGCTACTAAAAAGAAAATGCTCGAAGCCGCTGCTGGTGGTGCTGGTGGTGCTGGCCTTGATATTACTGAGGTGTTCAGCACTTATTTGTATGATGGTACGGGTCAAGCACTAGCGATTAACAACGGCATTGACCTTGATGGCGAAGGTGGTTTGGTTTGGGGTAAAAGCAGAACAGACAATGGTGTTCATAGCTTGTATGACACGGAAAGAGGGGTTCAAAAACCACTTTTTTCAAATGCTACCAACGCTCAAGGTGATGATAGCGGTGGAGGGTCTACAAATGGTTTATATCAATTCAATAGTAATGGCTTTAATCTTGGGGCTGATTGGGCTGGGAATATAAATGTATCTGGTCAGGATATGGTCTCTTGGACATTTCGGAAGGCTGAGAAATTTTTTGATATTGTTACATATACTGGGAATAGCACAGAAAATAGAAAAATATCTCATAATTTAGGGTGTGAAGTTGGGATGATTTTTGTGAAACGTACCAGTAGCGCCCAAAAATGGGTAGTCTATCATAGGGGTAATACTGCTGCACCAGAAACAGAAGTGCTTTATCTTAACTTAACAGACGCAACATCTGATTTAGGGTCTGCTTGGCATGACACTGCGCCAACATCTACTGAGTTTACGTTAGGAGATCAGGTAGGTGTTAATAAAAATGGCGAAACCTACGTTGCCTACCTATTCGCACACAACGATGATGACGGTGGGTTCGGCCCTGATGGCGACCAAGATATTATTAAGTGTGGTAGTTATACGGGTAATGGTTCTACTGATGGCCCTGTGATTGACTTGGGGTTTGAGCCTCAGTGGGTGTTGATAAAAGCTGCAACAAGGCCCGGGGGTGAAAACTGGGTCATATATGACAACATGAGGGGCATATCTACAGGCGGTGGCGACCCTGCACTTTTCCCTAATGACCCTGCGGCAGAGGATTATGGTGGGAGCGCAGACAACAGTTTAGATTTGCTACCTAATGGCTTCAAGATAACCAGTGCAAGTGGTAGGGTAAATGATTCTTACACCTACATCTACATGGCAATCCGCCGTGGCCCTCTTGCTCCACCTGAGGCTGGGACTGAGGTTTTTGCTATAGACAGCGAAAGCACAACTGCACCAACTCCACCAAGTTACAATACTGGGTTTGCTGTTGATATGTTTTTGTCTAGACGTAACGTAACTACGAGTGGTAGTTGGTATTTATATGATAGACTACGCAAATCTGACGTTGGGTTGATACCTGACGCAACAAACGCAGAGTTAGCTTCAGGTGGGGCATACAGCACAAACGATAGAAATGATGGTATCGGCTCCTATACAGGCACAGTCTATTCAAATAAAGCATATGGTTGGATGTGGAAACGTGCGCCTTCCTTCTTCGATGTTGTGGCTTACAGCGGAAATTCAAGTACCAACACACTAAACCACAGTCTTGGTGTTGCACCTGAAATGATTATTTATAAAGCACGAAACGGCGCTGTGTCATGGCGTGTTCATGCTAATATTACTGGTAGTGGGTATGATCGTTTAGTTTTAGACTCATCCTCATCAAAAATAGATACAGAGGTATACGGTTCAGGTAAGGAACTTGCTAGTCAACCAAGTGCAACGGAATTAGTGCTAGGAAGCGGAAGCGGAACAAATAATAGCTCATCTTTTAACTACATAGCCTACCTCTTCGCAAGCCTAGATGGTGTGAGTAAGGTGGGGAGCTACACGGGTACTGGCGGTACACCACAGAATATAGACTGTGGCTTTACGTCAGGTGCTAGGTTTGTGTTGATTAAAAAGTCCAGTGGGACAGGTGATTGGTGGGTCTTCGATACCGCCAGAGGGATTGTTCCCGGGAATGATCCAGCCTTAAACTTGAACACTACTGACGCTGAAGACAACAGCTACGACATGATTGACCCCTACAGCGCCGGGTTTACTGTTACCGATGCTGGATATGATATGAATGAAAGTGGCTCAACCTACATCTTCTACGCAATCGCATAACTACATCAACGGCATCACGAAAGGATCACTCTGATGGCTGAATACAGACACACAGAAACAGGCGAAGTCAAAACCCAAGGGCAATGGCGGAGCCACTACAGCAACGTCTCGCTGCCTCGCACATGGAAGACTGCGACACTTGCTGGCCTTAGCCTAGAGGCTGTCCTAGCTTCACCAGCGGCTACCACAGGCGCATATCAAACGTCTGTGCGTGACGGCGTTGAGCAAGACGCCAATGGCAACTGGGTTGAAAAGTATGTTGCCAGAGATATGTTCTCTGACACTACAGAGGATGGCGTAACAACCACCAAGGCGGAGCATGAGACTGCTTATCAGGCTGGCCTTGATGCCAAGGTAGCCGAAAGCAATCGCACTAAGCGTGATGGCTTGCTGGCTGCAACAGATTACTTTGCTTTAACGGATGTAACTATGGACGCGGCTATGACAACATATCGTCAGGCTTTGCGTGATGTTACCAGCCACGCAAACTTTCCAAATCTAGACGATGCCGACTGGCCCACGAAACCTTAAAAGGGGAGAAGGCACATGCCGTTAATCCCTCTTAACATACCCGCGGGGCAGTATCGCAACGGCACTGAGTACCAATCTCAAGGTCGTTGGCGCGACGCTAATTTAATCCGTTGGCACGAAGGCGCTCTGCGTCCCGTCGGCGGCTGGCGTCAGCGCGGAAGCGTTGATCTAGACGGCGTTACTCGCACGATGGCTGCTTGGGAAACCAACAGCGGCAGTCGGTTCGTGGCATTTGGAACGTACAATAAGTTGTACGCCATGACGTCTGGCAATGTTGTAAGTGACATTACGCCTGCTGGCTTTACGGCTGGCCGCGTGGACGCAACCTCGTTTACCAGCTACGGCGGCGGAAATTACGGAACCAGCCTTTATGGTTTGCCGTCAGAAGATACTGGCAACCTTTCCCCAGCTACCACATGGAGCTTGGAAAACTGGGGCGAATACTTGCTGGCCACAACAGCAGACGATGGCAAGATTTACGAATGGCAGCTTAACGGTGCAACACCAGCGGCAGTATTATCTAATGCTCCGGTAGACTGCTCCGGCATGATGGTGTCAGAAGAGCGGTTTGTGTTTGCCTTTGGCGCAGGCGGAAACCCTCGCAAGGTTGCATGGTCTGACCGTGAAAATAACAACTTGTGGACGCCAGCGGCAACAAACGAAGCTGGTGACATTGAAATTCAAACCAACGGCATTATCCTCAAGGGCCTTCGCACACGCGGTCAGTCTCTTATCCTAACGGATCAGGACGCCCACACCGCAACTTACAGTGGCCCACCATTTGTCTATGGCTTTGAGCGTGTAGGTACATCTTGCGGGTTAATCGCGGCCAACGCTGCTGCGTCAATTGACGAGGGCGTAGTCTGGATGGGCCAGCGTTCATTCTTTATCTACGCTGGCGGCTCCGTCAAAGACTTGCCATGTGAAGTTTCCGACTATGTGTTTAGCGACATGAACAATGACCAAAGGTCAAAAGTTCATGCCGTAGTAAACAGCCGCTTTAACGAAATCTGGTGGTTTTATCCCAGCGCAAGCAGCATAGAATGCGACAGCTACGTTGCCTTTGACTACGCTGAAAACATTTGGACTACTGGCACGATTGACCGCACTGCGGGTGTAGACCGTGGCGTGTTCCGCCAGCCGTTCTGGATCGCTGCCGACGGTATTCTGTATGAGCAGGAAATTGGCTTTAACTACGGAACCCAAACGCCATACGCCGAAACTGGGCCAATCGCAATCGGCGTTGGTGAGAACGTAATGGCTGTGCGGGGAATGATACCCGACGAAAACACATTGGGTGATGTGACTGCCACGTTTAAGACGCGCTTTTATCCAACTGACACTGAGCGTGATTATGGCCCGTATAATATGGCCAACCCGACCAGCCTTCGCTTTACCGGGCGTCAAATTAGAATGCGCGTAACTGGTAACGCAGAGTCGGATTGGCGCGTTGGCATCATGCGACTTGACGCAGTGGCGGGCGGTCGTAGGTGAGTAGAATGCTTCCCCCGATTACGCTGGACATAAACCAGTGGGCCGAAAATATGCGGCGCTACCTTGGCCGGGCTTTAGATCAGCTTGGCTTTAAGGAAACTTACTCTTCGGCCTCTCAGCCCGGCGTAATTCTGTGGGATAATGTGAACGGTTATCCGGTGGTTTCAAAAGGTGGCGAGTGGCGGCAGATTGTTTTGGAAGATGGCCACGCTAACTTCATCAAGACTGCCGACGTTACCGCAGCCTTAGCTAACACTGCATACAAAATAACCTATGACGCCCCGGTGGGGAACTCTGGCATTACGCAGGGGACGCCTGCATCTCGCATTGTATTCGAGGAAGCTGGGGAATACGTCTTGGCGTTTTCAGCGCAAGTGTCATCAACTTCTGCCAGCACCGTACACTTTTACTTTTGGCCCAGCATAAACGGAGTTGACGCAGCCAACAGCGGCATGGCGACTGCGCTGCATCAGAACAACGCAACCTTAGTTACGTCTCGCACCCAAATCTTTACAGTGGCTGCTGGCGATTATCTTGAGGTCAACTATATGTTTGACAGCACCAACGGTTTTTTAAATTACACAGCCGCAGCGTCGCCAGTCCCAGCAATTCCAGCGTCAACTTTGTCAATTACGAGGTTACATGGATAACGAACTAGAAAGATGCAAGCCTTGGATTGAAGCTGCCTTAGACTACTCAGGCGGCACTCACGACTTTATTGACGTGGCTGAGGGCATTTACAAAGGCACGATGCAGTTGTGGCCGACGCCAAAGGGGTGCATAGTAACTGAAATCGTGGTATATCCACGAAAGAAGTTGTTAAACGTATTTCTTGGCGGTGGCGAACTGGGTCAAATTTTGGATATGCACGACGATGTGATAGAATGGGCCAAAGCGCAAGGATGTGTAGCATTGACTATGACAGGACGTTTTGGCTGGAAAAAACCATTGGCGAAGCACGGCTGGAAGCCACAGCATTCGTCTTACGTTAAGGAGTTTAAATAATGTCTGGCGGAAAAGGTGGATCAACGTCCTCATCGGTTACAATACCAGAATACATTGAGGCCGCAGCGCAGCGCAACCTGAACAAAGCTGAGAAAATATCACAGCTTGGTTATGTGCCTTACTACGGTGCAGATGTTGCTGCGTTTACGCCTATGCAAGAAGCTGCGTTTCAGAACACGGCTGACGTTGCTGGCGCGTTTGGAATGACGGCTCCCTCATCTCAGCAAGACATTATGGGTGGAATGCCTGCCGCGACTACATACGCCAACGGTGTGCGTGGTTATTCCGCAGCCCCACTTTATGAGCAATCCTTGCAAACATTAGCTGAGAAGCGACCCGGCCAAAAAGATTACATTGATAGCTTCTTCATTGACCCGTTTACTGGCGCTGCTGGTTCAAACGCGCAGGCTCCAATTGACTATACATCTTATCCAACAGGCCCAGCGGCTCCCGTAGCTCCGACAGATAATGGCGGAGGCGGAGGCGGTGGTGGTGGTGGCGGTGGTGGTGGTGGAAACATTACTTATGAAGTTTCAGACCAAGCGGCTGACCCTAGCTTGGCTGCTCAACCTAACGCTGATATTTTTGCAAATACGCCTGCAAACATTCAGACGGCTCAGCAAATACTTGGAACTGACCCAACAAACCCAAATTACAACGACGCCTTTCAGGACGTTTACGCTTGGCAATCAGAGCAAGCGGCAAACGATCCATACGGGCAATCGACTGGTTACGGGATTACTCCTGCGGTTGTTAATGCTACTGGTGGGATCGGAAATTGGCTGCCAGATCAACAAGCAAGTGGCGCAATAACAAATCCGGCTGCTGGCATTACCAATACGTCTCCGGCTGGCGCTGGCACTCAAATGATGAACGACATTAGCGAACTTGGGACGGGCCTTGCTAGTAACACTCTTGCAGGAAGAGTTTTGCTTGGCCCATCATACAATGTTGGCGGAGCTAATAACCCAATCGAAGCGCCAACTGTTTCAGAGATGATAGCGGCGGCTCCGGCTGGCATGAATTACGATATGTCGACTGGTTCTTATATCGCAAAGGATAATGAGAATGTTGATTTGTGGGATGCTACGTCATCAGCTCCAACAACTTCTCCTAGACCAATTTCCAGAAGCGACGCAGAAAACGGTGCAGACACGGGCGACAGCGGCGGAACAGTCCTCTGCACAGCATACGCAAGCATGGGCTACCTTCCGGCAGACATTTGGTCGCTGGATACACGTTACGGCATCAAGCGTTTCCGCCAACACCCAGTTATGGTTAGCGGTTATCGCCTGTGGGCTTCACCAATTGCGCAATTTATTAAAACTGACACGCTGGCTGCGAAAACGGTTCGCGCAGTATTGTGGCCAGTGGTTCGAGCTTGGGCAGAAGAAATGGCTCACACAATGAAGCCTGAAAAGTACAGCGGTAATAAGCTGGGCAAACTAATCATGGCGATGGGCGAGCCGTTCTCATACGCAGTCGGCGCGACTTTCTTAAAGCGCAACGCACAGAAGGAATTATAAAATGGGCGGAGCAGCACCAGCACCAACAATGGCAGCGCAACCAAATGCGATGCCAAACGCAACCTACCAGCCAGCGCCAATGGCTCCACAACAGGGCTTCAACGTAAACCAAGCTTCTGCTGGTGCTTTGCAAGGCGCGCTAGGCGGAACTCAGCGCGCAATGCAAGCGCCGTTAAATGTCGGAGCTTATGCCAATCCTTACACTGGCGCAGTTATAGATAGAACGCAGCAAGACATTGCCCGTCAACAGCAAATGGCATCTAACCAGCTTGGCGCTCAAGCCACAGCGGCCAATGCGTTTGGCGGATCACGCCAAGGTGTTGCTGAAGGCGTCATGGCTGGCGAGTATGGTCGCATGGCCGGAGATTTTGCAGCGCAGCAGCGTCAGCAAAATTATAGCCAAGCGTTGCAGGCTGCAATGGCAGACCGTCAAGCCAGACTTGGCGCAGCTAGTCAACTTGGTGGCTTAGGCCAGCAAGCATTCAACACTGGTCAAACCATCCAGCAAAACCAGCAGCAGCAAGGCTTGTTGCAGCAGGGCATTCAGCAAGCGCTTATCGACGCCGCAAGAAACCAATACGCTGGCTATGTCGGCTCGCCAATGCAATCGCTTTCTGCGCCGTTGGCCGCTCTGGGTGCTACGCCAATTCCTGAGACAGCAACTAAAACGGAAGACAAAGGTCTGTTCGGCATGCTGCAAGCAGCGGCTGGGGCGGCAGGCGCGCTTAAAGGTCTTGGCTTCTGCTGGGTAGCCCGTGAAGTTTACGGCGAGAATGATCCAAAGTGGCTTCAATTCCGCGAGTGGGTTATTGGTTACTCACCCAATTGGTTTTACAAAGCTTACAGCAAATATGGCGAAAATGTGGCGGGCATTGTTAATAAAATGCCAATTCTTAAATCCATCATACGCCCATTTATGGATGCCAAGCGTAAGGCACTGGGGTATAAGTAATGGCTAAAGGTTTTATCCCACTAGCAAAGCAAATGGACTTCCTCTGGAGCGAACTTCAGGGGAAGGAAAAGGCTGGCTTTGGCAAGTTTCTAACTGCCGGGGTAAATACGCCTGAAGACTATGCTACCCTTTGGGATCAAACTTACGAACGCTCTGGCGGAGCTGGCGATGCAAAGGCCAGAGATTATGCCGGGAGCGTTTACGCTGCAATGGCGGGTGGCAATTCAAACCAAGAGTTAATATCGCCAAATGCCAAATTCACTTACGGCTACCTAACTAATAAGGGCATGACGCCACAGCAAGCCGCCGGTGTCACTGGCCGCTTGATGGCTGAGAGTTACGAGGAAATGAACCCAGACGCCCGCAACACTATGGCTGGCGGCAATGGTACATACGGCGTTGCGCAATGGCGCGGCAGTCGGATGAATGATTTGGCTAACTTTGCTGGCGTTGACGTTGGCGGCATTACATCACTGCCAGCGACTACACCCGGCGGCGGATTACTTACATCAAGCGGAGGGGCAAACATGATGCCTATGGACCCAACAAAGAAACCGTACATGATGGGCGGGGACCAAACTTATAGCTTTGACCCGCAAGCGTCACAGCAAGCGGCTCAGCAAGCTCAACCACAGCAAGGTGGTCTTGGTGGTTTGCTTTCCTCGCTAAAAGACAAGGCAATGGCCGTTGACCCGCAAACTGGTTTAACTGGTCTTGAGCAATTTGCTGTCGCACTTGATCCGTTGATTATGACAGAATTGCGCGGTGGCGAAGCTATCCAGCAACGTGGCGCGCAGCGGGTTTCTGCTGGGAACAAGAACAGGACCATTGAAATGTTGCGGGCCAGAGGTCGAGGCGACTTGGCCGACATGGTTGAGCGCGGCATGATCTCCATTTCCGATGCGGCTGGGCAGTTGTTAACAGTGCCGAAAGAAAAGGGAAGAACCGTTGACGCAGCAGCATTGCGCAAAATGTTCCCGGGCGCTCAAATCGAGGATGGTCTTTACAATTTGAAGCCTGACGGAACAGCCACCAAAGTTGGTGGCGGCGGCGTAAATGTAAAAGTCGGCGGCGATGAAGGTGTAGAAGCGTTTGACAAAGAGTTTGGCCAGCTTGACGCAAGAAAGTTAGCGGCTATTGATAATGTCGGCTCCTCTGCATCAAGAAGTTTAACGCAGATCAACCGGCTTGAAACGCTTTTAGGCAATGTGCCAACCGGCATGAGCGCAAACATCAAGCAGCTTGCTGGTAACTTCGGCATCCAGTCAGAAGGTTTAGACGACATTCAAGCCGCAGCAGCCATTATAAACGCACTTGTTCCAGCGCAACGGCCACCCGGTTCTGGGCCGATGTCTGACGCGGATTTGGAACTGTTCAAGCAGTCTTTGCCCCGCATAATCAATTCGCCCGGCGGCAACCAGATGATTATCGACACGATGCGCGGGCTTGCGCAATATGACGCAATGGGTTCTGAAATTGTACAGAGGTTTCGCGCCAAAGAAATATCAAAAGTTGACGCTTTCAAACTCTTGAATAGCCGACCAGACCCGTTTGCAAGCTTTAAGGCTTCAGTGGGTCCAGTTGAAACTGACATGAGCGGAGAAGACGCGCGAAAACTTTTAGAAAAAACCCAATAAGGAGCCGATCATGGCAGAGACAATGACATCGGCCAGCGCATCTCAAATACTCCAAGCCATCAAGGTTTTGGAAGTATTGGAGGCAAACGGCACAATCAGCGCCGGTGAGCAAGCCGCATTGGATCGCGCACGGGCTAAGCAAAAGCCAGCCGAGCAAGCTGCCTTGGAAACTCGCGCCGCATACGGCGGCTTTACGGCTGGCGCAATGATGAATTTGAACGACGAAGCTCGCGGCGCATACAATTTTGCCAACAAGCTGTTGAAATCTGGTGACATGGAGGGCGCGAAGAAGGCTTACGCAAAATATCGTGACCTTCAGCGCCAAATTGACCAAGCGTTGCAAGTTGTCGCGCCAGAGCAATACGCCAGTGGTCAAACCGCTGGTGCAGTTACGAGCATGGTTGCGCCGGGTGGTATAGCATTTAAAGCTGGCTCAAAATTGCCTGTGCTGGGCCAGATAGCCACGTCTAGCGGCGTTGGCGCAACCGCAACAGCTCTCCCACAGTTTGCGGGCGGCGAAGATGGCTTCACTGCAAGGATGTCAGAGGTTGACCCATTGACCACCGCTGTAGGTGCCACACTTGGCGCGGTTGCACCCGTCGCTGGCCGGATGGTTGGCGCTGTCACTCGCGGCGCGCAAAACTTATCCCGCAAAGGCGTTGACGGCTACGGCGGCGCAGCATCTCGCAGGGTTGCCAGTACGCTGTCAGGCCCGCAAGCAACCGGGCAAGACATTCAGTCATATTTAGACAGCCTTGGCCCAGAAGCCATGTTGGCCGACGTACCGGGTCGCCCCCGTACAATGGCCCAAGGCTTAGCGACAATACCGGGCGAGGGCCAAGAGGTTTTAACCCGTGAAATTGGAGCGCGAGGAGCAGGCTCCGGCCAGCGCATTGAAGATGTAATGACGCAGCGGATTGACCAGCCCAATGTTGGCTTTGAAGAAACTTTGGCTCAGCAACAGCGCAAATCGGGCGTGCTTGGGCCAATGTATGAGGCAGCAACGCAGAGCGACAAGACATTTGACGTTGACACGTTACGCAGCGCATTGGTTCTGTATGGCAAGGACGCCTCACGATCCGTGCGCGCCCAGATGAATGCCGTCCTTAAAGATTTAGGCACGACAGGCGCAATCAGCGCAGAAAAGATGCACAACGTCAGATCAGCCTTGAGCGATGTAATATTTAAAGAGGGTGGCAGCGTTGCTGTGAACTTAAAGCCATTTTTGCACAAAATGGATGACCAGTTGGATGAGCTTCCAACCTATGCGGCGGCCCGTTCTGGTTATTCTGAGGCATCCGCCATCCAGAGGGCGGTTGAAGACGGTGAAAAAGTATTCACCGGCGGCAAAACATCTGCGCTTTCGCCTAGAGAATTGGAAACAAAACTTGCAAACATGACAGACATGGAGCGAGCTGCTTTCCAAAAAGGCGCAAGGGATTACATTGGCGCATTGATGGGAACATCTCGTAATGACGCTTCCGCAGCTTGGGGCGAGTTTTCAAAAAGTTGGAACGCAGAAAAACTTAAAATGCTTGTTGGAGACGCTGACGCTCAAGCCATTACTCAGCGCTTGCTGGCTGAAAAAGAGTTTTCCAAAACTTCATCTGACGTTCTGGCTGGTTCGCAAACTGGCTTCCGCTCAGAGGCCGCTGCTGGCTTGCGCGACCTTCGTGACCCTGACAGCCTCGCCGCGCCGTCTGTTGGCCAGCGCGTCAAGGCTGGTTTGTCTGCGCCGGTCAATAGGATCATGGACGAAATCATGTATGGCACAGGAAATATTCGGCGAGAAATTGGCGAAATACTTACGCTGCAAGGGCCAGAGCGTGACGCAGTGGTCGCTCAGCTTTTGGGCGAGGCATCCAAGCTGCAAGACAAAACCAAGCTGCAAAACTTAACAAACATGCTTACGCAAGTTGGTTTGATGGCTTCCACGCCAGCGATTACAGGCGAATAAAGGGATTAACATGGAAATCAAACCAAAATCACGCAGAGAAGTCGAAAGCATTGTCCAGAACGCAATCTCAGATGCGGTAGACTTTGTTGAAGGCGAAATCAGCGATGAGCGGATCAAAGCCCAGCGTTACTACGATGGCGAGGTTGATCTTGGATACGAGGATGGCCGAAGCAAAGTTGTAGCCACAAAAGTACGGGATACTGTACGCGCGGTGAAGCCAAGCTTAATGCGGATATTCCTCAGCACAGCCAAACCAGTGGAATATGTTCCAAGCGGTCCAGAAGACGTGGCAATGGCTGAGCAAGCCACTGAGTTTATGCACCACGAGTTTACCCGGCTAAACGGCTACCGCGTGATGAATGACGCCTTCCAAGATGCGCTGGTTAAAAAGCAGGGCATCGTGAAGGCTTACTGGATGACTTATCCAGAAGCCGAAATCTACACGTTCTCTGATTTGTCAGACGATGAATATACTTATCTCATAGACGATGACGATGTAACTGTAATTGAACACAGCGTTGAAGTTTCCATTGAGATAGACGAAATGGGCGTGGAAATGGAAATGCCCATCCACAGCGTTAAGCTTAGCCGCCAGAAAGAAAAGGGCGAACTGTGCATTGAGAGCGTTCCGCCGGAAGAGTTCTTTGTAAATAGTGAAGCTCGCAATCTTGCCGATGCTTATATCGTTGCTCATCGCACCGATATGCGCGCTGGCGATTTGATTGCTATGGGCTACGACCCAGATGTTGTTCTAAATTTGGATAGCTTTGAAGACGGCACAGACATGACCGAAGCCGAAGTTCAAGAGCGGCGCGGCTACGGCTTGGATGCGTCTGATGAGGACATGCAAGACCCATCAATGCTAAATGTCGCCGTGACGGAAGCCTACATGCGGATTGACGTTGACGGCACTGGCATTCCGATTTTGCATAAACTTACATGCGGTGGCACGGCATATGAGCTGCTGGATTATGAACCATGTGATGAGTTGCCGTTTGCCAAGTTTGAGGTCGATCCAGAGCCGCACACATTCTATGGCCGCTCATTGGCTGAGATTGTTATGGATGACCAAGACGCTGCAACCTCTGTGCTGCGCTCTATTCTTGACAACGTGGCGATGACGAATAACCCTCGCCTCGGCATTGTTGAGGGTGCAGTCAATATTGATGACGTCCTCAACAATGAAATTGGCGCGATTGTCCGCATGCGCGCACCCGGCTCAGTTCAAGAATTGACTGTACCGTTTACCGCCGGGCAAACACTTGGCGCGCTGACTTACTTAGATGGCCTCGTAGAGACGAAAACAGGTGTGTCACGCGCCTCAATGGGCTTAGACCCAGATGCAATGCAGTCAACCACAAAGGCCGCTGTTCAGGCAACTGTTCAGGCCGCGGCGGGTCAAGTAGAAGTTATGGTTCGCAACCTTGCCGACGGTATGCGTGACTTATTTGGCATTATGCTGCGCTTGATGAGCAAGAACGTAGACGAAGAGCAGATGATGCGGATGAACGGATCGTTTGTTCCTGTGGACCCACGGGTTTGGGACGCATCCTTCGACGTTAGCATCAATGTTGGACTTGGCACTGGCCGTGAAGAAGAAAAGATCATGGCGCTAAACCAAGCCCTGCAAATGCAGACTATGGTTTATCAAACTTACGGTCCAATGAATGGTTTGGTCAGCATGACTAATATCCGCAACACATTGGCTGACCAGTTGGCAATTTCCGGTATACGGAATGCAGACCGTTACTTTGCTCCAATTACACCAGAGATTGAAATGCAAATGTTGCAAATGCAGCAGCAAGCTCAAGCGCAGCAGGGTCAAGCACCTGATCCAAACACTGCATTCTTGCAGGCTGAGCAGATGAAGTCCCAAGTCAAAATGCAGTCTGACCAGATGAAAATGCAACTTGACGCACAGAAGGCAGCGGCCAACGACGACCTAAAGCGTGACCAGATGGCCCAAGATTTGCTGGTAGATGCAGCTAAAATCTACGGCGAATATGGCACGTCGGTTGACGTGGCCCGCATTCAGGCTGAGCAGGACAAGATGCGCATGATTGGCGGCATGGCCCAAGGTGTGCAGCAATGACAACAGAGATACGCATGGAGGCCGAAGAGGCCCGTCGTTTAAAGAACGACACTGCATTCCAGCAGTTTGTGCAGAGTGTGCGCGAGAATCAAATGCAGATTTTCGCAAACAGTGGTGCGGCTGACGTAGCCGCCCGTGAAGAGGCGCATGCAATTATGCGCGCGCTAAACCAGATCGAAGTGACCCTTGACGCTGCACTTGCAGCAGAGACACTTTTGGATCGCAAGCAAAGGACGTAGTACCGATGGAATCGACTACCCTAGAACAAGCAGCAGAAAGCCTGCTGGTACCCGCAGAAGACAATTCTGGCGGAGATAATCTTGATGAAGCTGTAAACTCAATGATTGAGCCTGACGACGGTCAGTCTGAAGAAGTTGAAGTTGAGGACGAAGATCAAGATGACGTTGCGGCATCCGACGACGATTACGATGATGTCGAGATTGACGACGAAGACCCTGTAGAGGCACAAGCTGAAGACACCAACCTCATCTCCGTTAAAGTTGACGGCAAGGAAGAGCGATGGACACTGGATCAGTTAAAGCAATCTGCTGCGGGACAAGCGGCAATTAATAAGCGGTTTCAAGAAAACGCTGATGCGCGAAAGCAAATTCAGCAACATGCAGCCGCATTGCAACAGCAACAGCAACAAGTCTTGCAGTTGCACCAGCAAGCGCAAAACGGTGGTTTGCAAGTCCCAACCCCGCCAACACGCGAGTTATTTGAAAGTGACCCAATTGGGTACATGGAAGAAAAGCTCAAGTATGACGAGAGTAAGGCACAATACGACCAGAATATGTTCCAACTTCAGAATGTGCAAAAGCAACGCGCGCAGGCTCAGCAAGAGGCTCATCAGACCTACCTTCAAGAGCAAGCACAAGTGTTGACGCAGTTCATTCCTGAAATAGCTGATCCTAAGAAGGGTGAAGCTATTAAAAACGCATTGGTTGATACTGGTGTCTCTTACGGGTTTACGCCTGAAGAGATGCAGAACGTGACCGATGCTAGATATGTGCGAGCGTTAAATGACGCGCGTAAATATCGTGAGTTGGTAGCTAAGCGCAAATCAACACAATCCAAGGGCGAGAAAGCCCGACCGATGGTAAAAGCTGGTGCAAAAAAACGACCTGATAGCAATGCTGACACTCGTAGAAAAGCGCAAACGCGCTTGCAGAAAACTGGCTCAGATGCAGACGCATTGAGCTTGATGTTCAAACAGTAAGTCTTTGAAAGGACACACTAATGGCACAGCCAGCAAACCTATTTGACACCTATGATTCTGTAGGTATTAAACAAGACTTGAGCGACATAATTTATAATGTTGACCCAAGTGCAACACCCTTCTACTCCAAGTCGAGCAAGACGAAAGCAAAGAACACTCTCGTTGAGTGGCAAACACAAGCATTGCGCGCATCAGCCGTAAATGCTCACATTGAGGGTGACGCAACTTCTGCCGATGCCGTCACTCCAACTGTCCGCCTTGGCGCACGCACACAGATTTTCAAAAATGCTGTAGTCGTGTCCGATACGGATGAAGCCGTAGACAATGCAGGTCGTGCTAAGGAATTGGCATACCAGACCTTGCTCATTGCTAAAGAGCAAAAATTGGACATCGAAAAAGCTTTGTTTGCCAACCAAGGCAACGTAGGCGGAAGCAATGTTCTTGCTCGCAAAACTGGCGGCGTTCCATCATGGTTGATTACTAACGTAAACTTCCAAAACGGTAACGGCGGTGCAAACCCAACTGGCGACGGTTCAAACGGACGTACAGATGACGGCACAGCAACTGCATTCTCGCAGACCAAGTTTGACGACGTTATGCAGTCAATCTGGGAAGAGGGCGGCAAGCCGGATACGGTTTATCTGTCAGCATTCCAAATGAATGTAGCTCTGGGCTTCACTGGTAACAACAACCAGCGTTCAGCAGTACAAGCTAGCGATGAGACTGTTGTTAAGTCACTTGCAGTGTACGTCACACCTTGGGGTACTGTTGAGTTTATGCCGTCACGGGAGAACCGCAGCCAAGACGTCTTCATTTTGCAAGACAATATGTGGGAATGCGCAGTATTGCGTGGAACCAAGAACGTTGCACTTGCTAAAAATGGCGACAACACAACTCGTCAGGTCACAACCGAATTGGCTCTTTGCTCTAAGAACGAAAAAGCTAACGGCGCGATTTACGACAACACAACTTCGTAATATACTAACTAGAGGGGCGGGTTACTGCCCCTCTAACTCAATCGGAGAAATGACATGAAAAAAGTTTTAGTTGTAGGTTTCAAGATACACACGTCTCTTGGAAAGCTGGTCAAAGATGACATAGCAGAGCTGCCCGACGCAGAGGTTGAAACCCTTCAGCGCGTCCGTCCAGATGCACTTAAAGTGCTTGGCGACGTTGAACCAGCTCCCGCACCCGCACCAACCAAACGCGCCAAGAGCAAATAAGACATGGCCAAAATTTCAGAAAAAGTTAGCTTTGAGGGTGACAACATGGTCATCAAGCAACGCCACGACGTGAGCCAAGCTATGAAGGACGCGGAAATAGCCAAAGCCGCTGGCGTAGGCATGTCTGGCGAAAACCGCCTTGTCGGTTTTTTAGACCCTGCCGTGCTTGGCGCATGGCTAAAGGAAGCTGGCGTGTCTTGGTCTGATACGGAAGCTGCCAAAGAAGTTGTCAAGCGCAAGATGATGTCTGGGGACTTTTCCAAGTTCCGCGTTTGGGAAGGCAGTTACTAAAATGGAAATGGACGCAATCTTGAATATACTTTTTGCCGTCGTAATCAGCGGCCTTGGCTGGCTTATTAAAACCCAAAAAGAGGAGCTTGACCGCGTCCGTATCCTACTTAATCGCACCCGCGAAGAGATGGCAAAGGAGTACGTTACGAAAAATGATAGCTCTCAAGTTCTCTCTCAAATTATGAACAAGTTTGATAAGCTTGAAGAGAAAATTGACAAGTTAATGGCGAGGTAAGGTCTGTATGGCCATAATCGAAACCATTATGGCAGCTAACGCCTCATATGCAATTTTGAAGCGCTGCTTTCAGAACGGCTCAGAGGTTAAAGACATGATTAGTCATGTTGGCAAGTTCTTATCCGCCGA
>Ga0114998_10001563_pt1 | contig 17683 bp, 18 predicted proteins | sample ArcticOcean_MG_C_5_FD_87044 | JGI IMG/M metagenome (GOLD analysis project Ga0114998, IMG submission 87044) | Marine microbial communities from western Arctic Ocean - ArcticOcean_MG_CB4_138 | ecosystem: Environmental > Aquatic > Marine > Oceanic | place: Arctic Ocean: Canada Basin | collected...
AATAAAACGGGTTAAAACATAAAAAGTAAGTTAACGATTTTCTTGTTAACTTTTTCTTGGTCCCGGAAAAAAACGGTTTGTCTGCTGTTGATAGTCTTTGTAGTCGGGTCTTTTCTGCATTGAATAATATTCAGAAGGCACTGCTCCTGTCGTATAAACTAAAGTGGCGTACATGAATTTGGAAGCCAGCAGAAGGCCTAGGCCTAGTAAAAACCATACCAGGTCACTTTCGGCACCTCTAAGTGAAAACCACGATGGAATTGCCGCAATTACAAGGCCATTCCACACCATCCACTCAGAAAAATAATTAGGGTGCCGGCAGTATTTCCACAGACCAACATTGCACACTTGACGCTGTTTACCTGCTTTTTTCATTTCTCTAAGAAAATCAACCTTCTGCAAATCAGCAATAGATTCCATTGCAAATGCGAAAATCCAAATAACAAACCCCACTATTTCAAGTATCGAAAATTCTTGATTGCGGTTTGAGGCAATAATAAAAATGGGAAAAGCCAAAAATGAAGCGTTGGCTAAACCCTGAGCAATCGCATCTATCTGCAAGGCTAATGCTATGTTATTTTTACCTTCTTCTCTCCATACTATGCGTTGGTATTGATACCTAGGAAACTCTTTTTTCAATAACCCCAAGTTCCACATTTTTAACGCGCCTAAGCCCATACGAAGCCCAATCAGAATAACGACACTGCTAACTATAAGAGAGCGCAACCAGTAACCTTCGCTAAAGCAAAAGCTGATAATCCCAAGTAAAACTAACCCCCAAGGCCAGCCTATATCGACGTAGCTCATACGACCGGTACGCCAAATTGGTATACATACCACCACAGTGAATAGAGCACCCTGCCCAAGACTGTTTAAAAGAGCTAATTTGAAAAAAGTTGCAGACCATAAAATCAAACCCAACCCAAGTAAAAAAAGGTACACAGGGCGAAAATAGTTCATTTCATATTCCCACTCAATTGATTCACAGTTTGAGATCCTTATAGAAAGATTGTTGAAGAAGTCTAAAAAGCATTTGAGAGTGGGATATCCCCTATGGCGAAACGTATAAAAGTCTTTAGATCTGCAGTGACCCTCGTAATTCTGGTGAGGCCTGGAGCATTTACGGTATGCCAAGGATAAACAAGTATGAAGCGTAATAGACTACAACCCTCTCTCCATGAAAGACAATAGTTAAGGAAGCATCTAGACATTAAGCCGTATAAGGCCGCTCCGAATAACGAAGAATTACCGCTAAACGAGTCGGAGAAGGAGTACTAGCTTATTCATAAACTCTAAGCACATGTTCCTAAACACTGAAAATCGCGTGTTAAGCAAACATGAAAGGCTTGTCACTAATTCTGAACAGGAGATCACAAACAGAACAGGTGCAATAAGAAGCAGTAGGAATCTGAAAACGTTGTAGAAGCTAATAACCACAAAAAAATAATGTGTTTTAAAAATAAATTTTATTTCAATCCCCACACAGCATTTTTCTTACTTGCGAAAGACAAATTTACGCAATTTACGCCAAAATCCCTCGCCTTCACCTGATATGGGTTTTCCACCACTTAAACCCTCCGCCGGCTCTTTCCTTAAAAGGTTATTTAAGGTTTCAAGATGATTCGCGTTACTAGTATTTTTAGAGACATATTCATGCACTTCCTTAATCTCAACTTTGTTTAATACCGAAAAATAACAATTTTTAAAATTGGAGGTAACTGAAATAGCTTTTGCCTTATCACGCGACAAGGTGGGGGCAGCACCAAAGACCCCAATGTTTACTACTTTTAATTCTAGCCGAAGAGAGTCGATTAACTCCCAATCCAAGTTTTTTGCAAAATTTTCATTATCAATAATCAGTATCTTTCGCTGGATGCTTGAATCTAAAGCACCTAAAAGGGATATATCAATACACTCTAGCTCTTTATTTATAATTGCCGCCAAATCATCTCCGAATTTTGGATCGAAGTACAACAACTTAATTTTTTCTTTAACCTTAAGATGATCTATTACTATTTCTTTATAGTGCTCACCGTAGGATGCAATTTCTGATCCCAAAAAACAAAATGGAGTATTAGACTTTAAACAAGAAATTACATCGCTCGTCATCGATTTATGTCGATCAGCAAGAAACAAAACCTTTTCGTCAAAAGGTTCCAAATAGCTTGAGTTTTTCCCATCTGAATCTGAAGATATTTTTTCTGCCATTTCCGATGCAGGCTTTTTAGCCTTCTGTCCAATCAACGTAGCGTTAGTAGAATTATTCTCACCTTCAATAACTGATTGTGATGGCTCATTAGACGCCGCCGTAACCACCACAGGCTTTTTCTTTACGGCGGACATATTAGGACTTCCCCCCGACAAGGCATGCTCTCCTGATATAGCGATCTTCTTCTTCATACTTTTATCGGTAGCCAAATTCCGTGTTTTAGAAGTTTTTTCTGACGTTTTATCTGACAACAGACTATCTCCTTTTAGGCAAGATGGTTTTTAAGTCATTTTATCAAAATTAAAGAAAATACTTCATTTAAATTCAAATGAATTTGTTCTATTGAGTACTTTTATTCATTCAATTTGTTTCCACTTTCATCAAAGCTCATTTCAGATGGAATGTTGAGATTTGGTTTTTTTACACTTTGACCATTCTTATTAAATGAGTTGAGTTTAAAAACATAGGCTATAACTTCGGCTACCGCTTCAAATAATGCTCTCGGAATATCATGGTTAATTTCAGTTGTAAAATATAGTGCTCTAGCTAGTTGAGGCTGCTCGAATATCACAACACCCGATTCCTCTGCCTTCTCTCTTATTTTTTGAGCCATGAAATCAGCGCCTTTGGCAATAACTTTAGGAGCTTCATCGGTGCCAACGGCATATGAAAGAGCAACAGCGAAATGAGTCGGGTTTGTTACTATAACATCAGCCCCACTAATTGCATCTAAAGTAGATGCCATCGCAATTTCACGTTGTTTCTGGCGAATCCTTTGCTTTACTTCCGGCTTACCTTCAGAATCTTTGTATTCATCTTTAATTTCCTGAATCGACATCTTTAACTTATTCTTAAAAGAAATCATTTGATACGGAACATCAATAGCCGCAATGACCAATAACGATAGAGATGTAAGCAAGACTCCGATTCCTAGAATAAAAAGTCCTTGCCTAGTAGCGGTATATACGTCTAGAGATGTTAGGGTAAATATTTCCTCGTAATACAGAGATAATACGGCCGTAACGGTAACGCCTATAAGAATCAACTTTACCAACCCTTTCGATAATTCTACTAAGCCTTTTACCCCGAACATTCGTGCCAAGCCTTTCAATGGATTGAGCTTAGATGCCTTGGGGAAAAAGCCCTTAATTGAAAACCCTATCCCGCCAACCAAAAATGCGGCCCCAAATGCAAGAAAAACCGTCACAGCAAAAATAGGAGAAATAGACAATAGCGCATCAAACAGAAGCGTACCAAATAAAGGTAGGACAAGTGATGAGTCCGTAATAACTCTGGAATCAAATATGAACGCTTCTTGCAACACGGATATCATACTGCGTCCCATCTTCCCACCAACAAAATACAGTATAATAGCTACACCAATCGTCAAAGCCGCGACTGAGAGATCCTGCGAGCGAGCAAATTGACCTTCTTCTTTAGTCTTTTCGAGTTTCTTAGGTGTCGGCTCTTCTGTTTTGCTATCGTCTTCAGACATTACAATCTCTCAAATAATTCGTTCAACACACTGAAGCCCTCACGCCAAAAAGAATCTATTCGCACCACCATTCCAGGGAGTACTAAAATTAGAATTATAATCCCGGCCATTAATATTGCAGGAAATCCTACTGATATAATATTCAACGCTGGCGCTGACCTCGTAATCATGCCGAGACCTGCATTCACGAGAAGAACGGAGATAATAATAGGTAGAGCTAGCAACAACCCCCCCATAAAAAGCAGCGGAGTCCACTCAAGAAGTAGCTCATAAATAATATTCAGGGAAAAGATTTGATCTACAGGGAAGATAGTAAAACTCTCCATAAGTATCTGAATTAATACTAAATGGCCATCTGAGACCATAAATATTAAAGTTGACAAAATAACTAGAAATTGCGACACAACTGGAACATTACCTAATGTAGGGTCAATCAAATTCGCCATTCCTAAACCCATGGCGTTAGAGATGGCCTGCCCAGCAACAGTTATTGCTCCGTTAATTACTTGCAAAATGAAACCTGAAATAAGCCCCAAAAATAGTTGAACTAAAAGGAGTGTTATCAATCTATCTATACTTAGTAATTCAGCGCTAAATTCAACTAAATCAACTGCCAATACAGTCAGCACAGTGGCAATTATTATTCGAAATCTAAGATTAAAAGCATTAAGACTAAACATTGGTGCAGTAAGAGTGAAAGCCGAAATACGGACAAAGGGTAGAAGAAAAGCATAGAAATAGGTAGCTATTTCCGAGGCTAGTATATTTATCATTGCAAATAAATTGGTATATTCATGAGCAGATTTTGAAAATGTGCTACTAAAACGCTTATCTGCCAATTTCCTATTAGAAACAGCAGCAAAACGAGAATGATCAATTTTGGTATGAAGCTTAAAGTCATTTCCTGCACTGATGTTGCCGCCTGTATTAGCCCAATTGATACGCCAACTACAAGAATACCTAATAGCAAAGGTCCAGCTATTAAAGCGGCTACTAGAAGAGCATCCTGACCGAGAGTTATAACATCCGAAGAATCCATTAGTTATTTTCCACCATATAAGTCTTTGTCAAAGAGCAAAACTTGATGTCAATGACTGCATAATGAGTATCCAACCATCTGCCAGAACAAATAGCATTAGTTTAAAGGGCATAGATATCATCATTGGACTGAGCATCATCATTCCCATGGACATTAAGACACTTGCAACAATAAGATCAATAATTACAAATGGTATGTATATTATAAAACCAATTGTGAAAGCAGTTTTTAGTTCTGATGTCATAAAAGAAGGAATTAAAATAGTTAGCGGTATATTCTCTTCTACACCATCATATTCATATCCCCCGATATCGGAAAATATTATCAAATCGTCTTCGCGAGTTTGAGTAATCATAAATGTTCGAATAGGATCTAGAGCAGTGTCAATAGCTTGCTCAGCGGGAATCACCTCATCTATATAAGGAATAATAGCGTCGTTATATACTGTTTGTAAGATAGGTGACATTATAAAAAAAGTAAGAAAAAGAGATATGCCGACAAGGACTATATTTGGTGGAGTTTGAGCCGTTCCAATCGCTTGACGAAGCAACGACATAACTATAATAATTCTAACAAAGGACGTCATCATTATTAACAACGAAGGCAATAACGTTAACACAGTCATTAAGATAACGACTTGAAGTGTTAAGCTATAATCTGTTCCGCCAGCGGGATTCTCATTTATGTTTAAAAGTGGAACCCCTGTTTGAGAAAAAACGGGACTGGTGGCTAGAGTAAAAAACCCGATAATAAATAGTTTGTAAATTATCGCAGTCTTTTCTTTGATCGACTTAAAATTTAATGGAAAAAAATAAGGGTTTATTATTCTCATTTAAGTGACTCTCATGAGTGTCGAACATCTTTGTTAGACAGTTCATTAATATGTTCGGTCCATAAATGTTCAATTTCTTCGCCAGTTACTGCTACCAAAGATTGACGATCACTAACTTGAATGAGAACTAAATACTTATTTGCGTCTAGATATATCTTATCTAATATTTCTATTTTCCCTGTATTTTGAGAAAATCCAGCCCCTCGAGTTTTACGCAAGTAATACAGAAAAAGAAGTAACAATAAAAATACTACGATTAGAGAAAAAATAACCCTAACTGTACTTGAAATATCCATTTCTTATACCGATGATGCTTTAATTTTGCACTATACAAATGACATTATTTAGGAGCGCTTCTCTGTAGTAAGATCTAATACGAGGTTATTCGGATGTCTCCGCAAGTTTCAGTCTGGCACTTTTAGGCACAATCTGCGTTAGCCTGATACCGTATCTCTCGTTAACAAGTACAATCTCACCTTGCGCTACAAGGGTATTGTTAACTAATAAATCTAAGGCCTCACCCGCAAGCCGATCCAACTCAACTACAGAGCCCTGCGTAAGCTGCATCAAGGACTTTATGGGTAATGAGGTTTTTCCCACCTGAACTGTTATCGTCACCGGGATGTTTTTCAATAGGTCTGAGTCCAAACTTAAATTTCTGAAAGACTCAGCACTATCTCCTACCCCATCGGTATCAACGTTTTTAGCCCCTCGAAGCAATACGTCTGATTCACTGCTATCCTTATCATTATCTTCTGACATTCTTTATTCCCCAAATAATTAAATAAAATTAGTCAAATTCACTAATTTTAGTTGTTCTCAGCTCTACAGCAGCCTTCCCATCTATCTCCCCAATTGCGCCCCTGAAGGCCGGTGAGCGATTAATATCGACTTCAGCCCATTCAAATAGCTCAACAGGTAATAGTTGGTTTATCTCCAAGGACTCAAGCTCACCAAACGTTAAATCAAATTCTGCTATTTTTACCGAAACTTCTAACGGTATGTCTTCGCAGGCATCACGAAGATCTTTACTCCATTTCATTGTTTGTTCGTTTTCGTCATCTGAAGTAACGATCCTACTGCGCAAAAGGTCTCTGATCGGCTTCAAAGTAGAAAACGGCTGAATAATCTGAATGAAACCTTCTTCCTCATCCTCTCCTAAAATGAAATCGAAACTACTAACTAACATTGAGTCAGTATCATCCGCTATTTGAGCAAAAGCCGGATTAACCTCCGTGCTTACTCGATGAAAATCTACGTGAAGGATCGGCGCCCAAGCCTCTTTCAAAGACCCCAAAATAATATTCATTAACAGATTTATGATCGTATCTTCAGTCGGCGTAAAAATCCGCGTGGCTGAAGAATCAGTTGAAGCCCTCCCAAATCCACCAAAAAAGCTATCTAGTGTCGAAAATATGATCTTTGGGTCAATAATAATAAGACTGAGTCCTCTGAGAGGGTCCATCCGGATCGTACTTATAGCTAATGGTGCAACTAAGTTCTGGGTACTCTCTTTAAAAGTTTTATTTTCAACTTTACTAACGTTAATTTTAGGAGTCGTACGTAAAACTTCTATTAAACCCATTCTTACTTGACGGGCAAACCGTTCATTAACCAAGTCTACGGCGGTCTGATTGAAACCTAGAGCGCTATCTTCTCTTGCCAAATCATGACTGATCGCCAACGAACCGCCCGAAGCATTAATTACATCAGAAGCTGGTTCAGACATAGAGTCGGCAATCGCTAAAAGCTCGTCTTCTGTGAGGCCTGCGCCTTCATTTGTCATCTTGATTCCTAATATTTGTAAATCACTTTGCTATTATTGCATGAGAAATTCAGTGAATAGTAGCCGTTCAATACCACCGAAACCTGTATTTCTTTCAAGCTCAGCATTTATGACTAACACCAGTTCTTCGCCTACTTTCTGGCGAAAACCGACCTCCAGTGTTTCCTCTTCCGTTATAAAGGACAGATGTTCCAAAATTGCTGATCTAACGGCTAATTCATGTTTTATAACGTTTTCAATTACCATCTGGTCATAATGAGTGCTTGCCGTCAAATTCAGCTGCATGACTTTTCTGGAATTCGATACATTCACTGTAAACGCGGGCATGAACTGATGATATAAAGTATCCAATCTATTAGTGTCAGGCAGTTCAAGCAACTGCGGCCCATCCTCATTCGCTTCTGGCTGAAAACGGGCTATCTCATCACCGCCCTCTATTGCATTCAGCCGCTGAATAATATCATTATCGCGATCAAAAGCTCCAGTTAGAAATAGAATCCCGGTTATAAGCGCTGTCACTATCAATATCGAACCTAGGCAAGCTGCAGCTATTATCACCAGTGTTTTCCTACCAATCTTATCTCCATCTACACCTATTTCATCAACCATAATACTTTCCCCAACTACTAATTATTTGATTTTTAGCAAAGCTATGTTTATACATATGTGTCAAGCCCATCACCCGAACCTACGTCTAGATTTTCCTGGCGGTGCATAGCATCGGATTCTACTAACTCTCCAGAGCCGGAATCATTTTTTACGCTATCTCCAGAATTCTCATTCTCTGACCTATTATTTTTATTACCAAACCCTTGAGAGTCTCGATTACCATTTAGATTGACAACTAATTCACTCAGCTTCTCATTTTGTAGATTATCTCTTAAGCTCGGAAGATTTTGCTCTAGTATTCTTGTGGCTTCGGGGTTATCTCCTATCATATTAATCTTCAGGCCTGCATTTTCCGAATAGCTAATTTCTATACTAATTTTTCCAAAATTCTCTGGATATAGGGCCACTTTGAATTTCGTGACGCCGTTTACCACTTTAGTGAGTTGGCCAATAATTGTTTCCCGAATTTCTGAATTGAAGTTTGACACTGAAACTGGCTTTGGCAATATTTCTGCCCGATTCAATACGGGGGATTTTTCTTGTTGGATCATAGAAATTAACTCATGATCAGCTGATTCTACATTCTCATTCATTATAACATTTATATGAGAGTCAATATTTTTCTCCGATAAATTAGGGCCTGCTTGAATGGGTTTTTGCAAATCAAGCTTGGCTATTGTTTTTTCATTTTTTACCAAACTTTCAACGGAGTTGTTTATTCCATTTTCAGTAACGTTTTTGCCTGACAATCCTCGAAATTCATATTTCCCCCCAACCTCTGCTGCTGACTTGCTTGCAGCACCGCCATGATTAGTTCCTGCAGAACCATTAATCCCATCAATTCCTAGGGTTTTCTTTCCAGAACTTAGTTTAATAGCCTGAGTATTTATTCCATTTTCAGCAGTATTTCTTTCCGCAGTAACCAACCGACTGTGTAGGCCCTGATTTCTAAAAGCTTCTGTAGAGCTCTCAATCTTTTCCGTAGACTTAGAAGAAACCGTTGCAGGTTTATTGGTTCCATCAATTTCTAGATTTTTCTTTCCAGGATTTAATTTAACAGCCTGAGCGTCTATTCCATTTTCAGTACTGTTTTTCCCTGACAACCCTTGAAATTCATATTTCCTACCAATTTCTGATGCTGACTTACTTTCAGAACCGTCATTATTTGAATCTGCAAAATTATTAGTTCCATCAATTCCTAGATTTTGCTTCCCTGAATTTAGTTTAATAGCCTGAGCGTCTATTTCATTTTCAGTACTGTTTTTCTGAGACAATCCTCGAAATTCATTCTTTTCGGCACTAACAAGCTCGCTAGTTCTTAATATTTTGAATCGACTGGGTGGGCCCTGATATTTTGCAAATTCCGTAGAACTCTCAATCTTTTCCGTGGATTTGGAAGAAGTCACTGCAGAATTATTAATTTCACCAGTTCCTGGATCTTCCTTTCCAGTATTTAGTTTTAAAGCCTGGGCATCGCCTTGATAATAATTAGGCTGGGCACTAACATATTCAGGCCCAAGTATAACTGGCCTGTTATGGTTAAGAGTAGTGACTCTTAATAGCTTCTCACTGACCGCCATTTCCTTTTCGCCTGAGTTACCAGACTTGTTATGCCCTATTTTAATAGTGTTTTCTACTTCTATCGACGACATATTTTTTAAATGATTTAAACCATCTGAATCTTCTTTTGAAACTAATTTGTTGCTTAAATCACCGCCTATTTTATCTTCAGAAGTCAATTCAAGCGAGTCAGAAAGTACCTGACCCCCAAAAAAAGAGCCTGACAAGGCTACATCTACGTTAGATTGAAATTCACTAGCCAGACTATCAACCGACTCGTTACTGTTCTGGTGTATTTTCTGAAGAGCGGAGGCGAAATCTGGCGAACTCTCGCCACTTTCTGCCACTTTCACCTCCGTTTTTAAATCTGGGCTATCTTTGACAGCTTTGGATAATAACTCCTCAAATAAAGCGCCTCCTTTGTTTTCAGCGCCCGAAGTATCGCCTTTACGGGATATGTGGCTAATGACGTCTGCTATATCGTATTTAGATAATGAATCCATACTAATAAATACTCTCTATATATTCGAATTTACTGCCGTATATTAGAATAATAGCAATTATCGTACCAATCTCTCAAAACCCGAATCAAATGACTCCTGACTAGCGGCCTATTTCATATCTGCAATGAAATTGTGCAACGCAATAGCATCCAATTCCTTGTCATCCTTAATTTTTTCACTTAAAAAAATCTGTTTTTGGTGCCTTTCTCTGACTTTATTATATTTTAGTAGCTCGACTTGGTGTCCAACAATTTTATTAGTAACAATCCTTAAAGCTTCGCCACACTGCCGGTCGAAAACCTCAAGATCACGCTTAGCCGTCATAAGCTGCGTTATCATTTTCATTATTCCATTGATTTTTTGCACTCCATACTCGAGATCACTTTCGTTTCGCAATCTAGACGTATAATCAAGAATATATTGATCTATATCCGCAATACGGGCAATTAATTTTTTTTTCTGTAAAAACAGCGACTCTTTTCGCTCTCCGAGCCTCATAAGCTGAGCCGTTTCTTTACCAGCTAGGCTTTTCCAAATATTATTTTCATCCATCATCCTACGATAACCTTGTTAAGTTCGTTGATCGATTCACTCATAGTTATGACATCAGAGCTATCCTGTCTAAGAAACTCATCTATTGCAGGTTTTAGTCTTATAGCTTCGTCAAGCTCAAGGTCAGTATTTGGGGTATAGGCTCCTACTTGGATTAGATCTTGTTTTTGCAAATATAAAGACCAATATTTACGCAGCTTCTGAGCCGAACGAAAATGATCTGCAGCAACCAACGAAGAAGCCACCCTCGAAATTGATCCCTCTAAGTCAATTGCGGGATAGTGAGCAGCATCGGCCAAAGACCTAGACAGCATGATCTGTCCATCTAAAGTAGCTCTAGACAAATCAACTATAGGATCACTGCGATCGTCGCCCTCGGCTAAAACTGTGTAAAACGCAGAGATAGACCCAACTCCTCCCAATCCCACTCCGGCTCTCTCAATTAGCTTCGGAAGTAAGCTGAAAACCGACGGTGTATATCCTTTAGTCGTGGGGGGCTCACCGACTGCCAAGCCAATTTCCCGCTGAGCATGCGCTACTCGAGTCAAACTATCGAAAAGCAACAGTACGTTTTTCCCCTTACTACAAAAATATTCAGCTACCGAATGCGTTAACTTCGCAGCTTTAATCCGCATTACTGGAGAAACATCTACCGGCGCTGCTATGACTACGGCTTTTTTTAGCCCTTCATCACCAAGTGTTTTTTTGACGAACTCTTGAACTTCTCTTCCCCTCTCACCAATAAGACCAATGACAACCACATCTGCGTCAGTATTTCGAGTGAGCATACCCAAGAGCACACTTTTACCTACCCCAGAACCTGCTATTAAGCCCATCCTTTGACCTTTACCGAACGTAAGACAAGCGTTTATCGATCTAACGCCGGTGTCTAACACGTCCGTAATTGCGCCTCTCGCCATAGGATTAACTGTATGACTTTCTAAGGGCATTTGAAGCTCGTAATTGATAGCGCCTTTCCCATCAATTGGCTCACCTGAGCCGTCAACCACCCGACCCAACATAGCATCACCGACACTGCAGGTTGTCTCTGATTGTTCAAGTCGTACGACACTTCCAGACTTAATCCCCTCAAGAAAATGAATCGGCATCAAAACGATTTTTTGTTCGTCAAAACCGATTACTTCTGCTTCAATTTCTCGACCTTTTCCTTCTATTTCAATTACGCACTGAGAGCCTATTTCTGCCGAAATTCCTGACGCCTCAATAGTCATCCCTACAACACGTGTAACCCTACCGAAACGATTCGTATTCGGGGAGTCGAAGCCGCCAGAAAGGTTGTTTATTTGATCGAGAAATGTATCTGCTGCCTTCATTCTTTACCCACTTGTTTAGTTTTTACTAGGCTCTATGCTATTTGCACTTGCTATTTTTTTCCGCAAAGGCTTTGTTGCTTTTTTCTTATTCTCACCTAATATCTGATTAACAATATGGCTCACCCTATTTTCTTTCATACTCTCAATAATAGAATCTCCCATAACAGCTCGCACGCTGCCTCTAGTCAATCTATGGTCAGACAACATTTTAACGGTGGACTCAGAACTGAATTTCACATTTTTTAAAAGAACCGCATCGTTCGGATTAAGAAACAATCTAATTTCACCGTCCGCTTCAATTTCCATCTCTTCAAGAATAGTTGAGACGATTTTAGAAATAGAACTTTTACTTTCCACCATTTCTACTTGCATTATTGATTCTATCGCTTTTACAACTAGCTCTCGTATAGGGTCATAAAATTCATTTAGGTCCACATATTCTGTTTTTAATGTGTCGATTAGCACACTAAGCCGCTCAAGCCGGTCACTGAATTCTAACCCCTCATTTTCTTTACATGAATTATATCCACGCAAATATTCAAGCTCCCCATTTTCTTTGTATTCGATAGGTGTGTATCTGGGAATTAAATTTGGATCGAGAATTTCTTCAGCTTGAATCTCATCAATTTCATCAACTCTGTTAGAGGAAAAATACTCAACATTATTTTCATTCTGCGAAGTTTCTACATCAGCAACTAATGGTGCTTCACTTGTTTTTAACGTGGATTTATTTTCTATGTTTTCTAGATTTTCTTGACTCCCCGTCTCAGAATATTTACGCTCAGTAAAGGTTTTCACATTACTGGTCGGGAAAGTCCACGGGATAAATTCTGGTGCGCTAGACAAAATCATCTCCCCTTCCGGCTAGAACAATATCACCAGCATCTGACAATCTTCGAGCAATACGCAAAATATCTTTTTGGGCTTCCTCTACTTCTGTAATTCTCACCGGACCCTTATCTTCCATATCGTCTAAAAACATAAGTTTAGCGCGTTGCGACATATTATTGAGGAATTTTTCTTTAACCAATTCAGTAGCACCTTTGATTGCGATCATTAGCAAATCCCCATCAATACTTCTCATAAGTGTTTGCACACTTCGATTATCTAGGCCATCGAGATTTTCAAAAGTGAACATGTTGTCCTGTATTTTAAGGGCCAACTCTTCATCTCTTTCAGTGATGCCTCCAAGGATAACCCCCTCCATATCAGTCTTTGTAAAGTTCATAATCTTTGCGGCAGTTTTAACACCTCCAAAGCTTGAAGCTTTTACCGATGCGCTAGAACTAAATTGCTCTTGCATAACTGCCTCAAGTTTTTTCATCGCATTTGGATGAACAGTTTCTAAAGCGGCAACTCGGTGAACAACTTCGGCTCTAACAGCAGGATCAATAAAATTTAATACGTCCGCAGCAATATCATATTCTAAAACTGATAATATAATTGCAATAATTTGAGGGTGTTCATCTGTAACCATTTCACCAATAGACCTAGCATCCATCCACTGTAAAATATCTAAACCTTTGCTAGACGAGCTGGGCATAATACGCGCAAGAACAGATGCTGCTTTATCAACACCTAATGCCTTTGTGAAAACACTGGTCACATATTCTGCTGTTCCCAACCCAATACTCGTTTGCTGCTTAATTGTCGAAACAAAATCATCTAGAACGACATTTACCGCTTCCTGGGAGAGGTCAGCAACGCCAACCATATGTACGCCCAGTGCCTGAACCTCTCTAGGAGACATAAAAGTTATAATTTCAGCAGCTTGCTCTTCACCGAGAAGCAAAAGAATTACTGCTGCTCGCTCTACTGGTAGCAGGGTTTCTAGCAGATCATCTAAATTTTCTTCCGTTGTTACGGCATCTTCAGCCATTTTATACTCCTCGCTTTAAATAGATTTTGCAGCAACCATCTTTTTAAGAAGACTGGCAACACGAGATGAATCTTCGTCTACCAACATTCTCACGATATTAACCTTGTCATCGTAAGTATTTGCCGTATCAAACATGTCAGCAGAAACGTTAGATTTCCTTGGCTTTAGCCTAGCCTTTATTTCTTCCAGAGACTCACCAGTTTCTTCGGCTCTAGCCTTAACTTCATCTTCGGTTCGAAGAACTTTATCTCCATCTTTGAGGATCTTGTAACCCATTTTTTCTAAGGTTTCATCATCAAGTTCTGCGTCGTCTGTGCTGCCTTCATCGTAATTCATATTCCCTAGTAGATTAACAGGTTGCTGTGTTGCTGGCTTTCCAAAGATATTGATCACTAACGGCTTAACTATTGTTTGTAGAATAATAATAAGCCCTATCAAAGCCGCAGCCATTGTCGCATAATTTCGTATAGTTTCGTTTTCATACCAAATAACAAATGGATCAGAGTCTTCCTCAATGAATTGAGACACTAAAACCATAATTGAATCACCGCGGGACTCATCTATACCTACCGCGCTAGCGACAAGACTTCGGATTCCACTTACATCAAAAGCATCTGTAGAGGCGTCATTACCAAGAGTAAGCGCAGATATAGCATTCCTGTTTAACACTACCGCCACGCTTAATTTTGCTATGTCTCCCGATGAGCTTTTCTGATATTGAATTTCGCGATCGACTTCATAATTTCGAGTTGTTTGACTGCTTCGTATATTTGATGTGTCACTATCAGCTGATACAGCATTAGCATCGACTAATACAGTATCTTGTGGCGCTACATTGCTAGTTTCACCTGGAATTCCTGTAGCGGGCGTTACTGCTGAGGTATCAACAGAAAGCATCTCCGATCTTGTACTCGGCCCTGTTCCGCTTCTATCAAATATTTCAGCTGTCGATTCAAATTCCGAAAAATCAACAGTGATATCTACGTCAGACCTAACATTATCTACGCCTACGATGGGTGATAACAAACGCATTATTTTATTATGGTATTCCTCCTCCAAATTACGCTTGAACGCAGCCTGCTCTGTAGCTTCAAGCAAGCTTGACTCTTCTTTATTCGATAACCAAGTCCCCATTTGATCTACAACTGACACATCATCAATAGATAAATACGGCACGCTAGAGGCTACTAGGTTTACGATCGCTTGCACTTGAGAAGTACTAACGACCCTACCCGGATAAGTTTCAAGTACAACCGATGCTTTAGCAGGCTGACGGTTACGAATGTAAGAGCTTTGGCGAGGTGCTGCTAGGTGAACTCGTGCAGACTTAATTGTCGAGATCCGCATAATACTCTTTGCTATTTCGCCCTCTATTGTAGCCGTATACTGAGCTTGTTCCATAAATTGGCTTGTCGTCATAGACGATGCAGCGCTCAACGAATCAAGTGCTTGTGTGCTTCCATCACTAGGTAAGCCGTTTGCTGCTAGTAGCATTCTTGCTTGGTAATATTCGTCATTAGGAACCATCAAGGTTCCAAGATTTTGATCAATATAAACAGGGATAGTAGCCGCTTGTAATTGCGCAAAAGCTTCGCTTCGATCGGCCTCAGACATGCTAGGGTATAACGCCCTTGAGCCAACGGCGGTCACAGAAAAATATATTGTTAGAAATAGCAGCACGCAAAACAAGCCAATCATGGCTGGAATTGTCCGCTTAACAAGAGGCCGGGCTAAAAACTCAGATACAGCTGATGACTTCATTAGTGATGGTGGCTGGTGATTGCTGTCGCTGACACCTCGCGTTATCACTTCATTATTTCCAACAAGTGTTGCTTCATTTTTTTGAAAGACCCCTTGAGGGCTTTCTAAGGCCATGCTGTCAGCCATAACTAATTACCTTTTAATAATTTGAGAGGTTAGTAGTACTATATGGGCATATTTATTATTTCTTGATATGCAGTAAGTACTTTGTTTCTAACTTGGACTGTCGCCTCGAATGCGAGCGATGCTTTTTGCATATTCATTACCACTTCTGTCAGAGGTATATCACCACCCATTTGAAATTCGGTCTGTGATTGGACTGAAATATCTTGTAAATTATTCACCTCATTTATAGCACCAGTAAATGCTTTGCTTAATTGACTTGAAAATGTCGGCGCTTCAACCTCATTAATCACTGGCGATACGTTATTAATTACCGGTGAAATTTCAGAGCCTATTTTGGAGCCCTCTATTTTATTTTGATATTCTCTTATTTGAGAAAGTAGAGACTGGGCGCTAGCGTTAATTTCCATTTTCATTCTCTCTAAATTATGTTCGTGCGTATGGACTTGGAACCGGAAGTCCTGCTTTTCTAAAAGCATTAAGCTTTTGACGTAAAGTTCTTGAACTGATCCCGAGTTCCCGTGCTGCACTATCGCGCGTAGAATGCATTTTTAGCGCACTAAGTATTTCGTTTAACTCTGAATCAGCCTTCCATTCTGATGTTTTTTTAAAATTTGAGAAAGAAAAAACATTGCTATCTTCAACCTGCCGCTCACAAGAAGGCTGAAACATGGCTTCAGTTTCGTCCTCAGGAAATTCATCAAAAGCAATGTCTTTTTCCAATATTTCGTCATTTTCAGATAAAATGACTGCTCTTAATATCACGTTTTCTAATTCTCTGACATTTCCCGGCCACGTATGAGACATCAATTTATTTATAGCGTTACGGCATATATCAGGACGAATTGTGTTTGCATGCTTTTGTATAAATATTCTCGCTAGTGGCTCTATATCACCGGGCCTTTCCCGCAATTTTTTTATGTTTAGAACAAACCCGCCAAGTCTAAAGTAAAGATCTTCTCGGAATTCCTTATTTTTGATGGCACTTTTGATATTGACATTCGTCGCTGAAACTATTCTGACATTCACATCTATCGGTTTAGTCGCGCCGACTCTATAAATTTGTTTTTCCTGCAGCACTCTGAGCAGTTTTGATTGAAGGTTCTTAGGCATTTCACCTATTTCATCTAGAAATAAGGTGCCTCCTTCCGCTTCTTCAAAAAAGCCCTTGTTGATTTGCGTCGCTCCGGTAAAGGCGCCTTTTTCGTGACCAAACAATGTATCTTCAACTAGATTCTCAGGAATTGCCGCGCAGTTTAAGGCCACAAAAGGATGATTCGAACGCATCGAGGACTCGTGCAACACGTGTGCGAGGACTTCTTTGCCTACCCCAGATGGGCCAGTAATCATTACTTGTATGTCGGACTTCGCAACTTTCGAAGCTAGTTCAAACAAATCCACACTTTCTGGATCTACAAAGACAAACGGATAGTCATCTGTAATGCTATTCATAATTAATCTACTAAAGTTACTTTGATTTATTGATTCTTATTTTAGATAAAGCAATTAGTAGGCCAGTATTTATTTAGTCAATAGAAACAATTACTTAACCCAAGTATTGTTTGAAATATGACAGCGTGGCTATCAAAAATAGGCTCGAAAGGAGGAATAGTGTTCAAAAACAAACATAAAAACTTCATCTGCGGGAAGTACAACAAAAAGATAGGGGTATTTGCTCAAGGACATCTAAAAAATTAGACCTTAAGTCTTAACTATTAAGGGCGGAGGTAGAACAAGAAAGCATTTGGCCCAAGGTCTTCGGGGAAGGAGGTCAGAGGTCTAACCCCTAACACCTTGAGCCAAATTTGGATGCCGGTGCCACTTTAAAATCGGGCACTAGCGAACATCGTGTCTAGCTGGCAACTCCTGACCTCTAACACCTACCGTGAAGCGGCCAGCTAGACTTAATAAACCTGTTTGTCTTCATTACTCTCTTTTCGAGTGTTTTAAATAAATATTTGGCCCAAGGTCTTCGGGGAAGGAGGTCAGAGGTCTAACCCC
>Ga0114998_10001566_pt1 | contig 17668 bp, 14 predicted proteins | sample ArcticOcean_MG_C_5_FD_87044 | JGI IMG/M metagenome (GOLD analysis project Ga0114998, IMG submission 87044) | Marine microbial communities from western Arctic Ocean - ArcticOcean_MG_CB4_138 | ecosystem: Environmental > Aquatic > Marine > Oceanic | place: Arctic Ocean: Canada Basin | collected...
CAATCCGAACTGATCGATTACCTCATTTCCTGCAAGCAGCACCTAGAGCAATTGATTATACCTACGTTAGATTACAGCAGCCTCGAAGCTGGAATCTATAATTGTACTGAAGAATCGTTTGATGTGAATATCATCCTCAAAAGTATAATAGCCATGCATGCTCATCAAGCGGCAAGCAAGGGCTTGCGGATATGCATGAGTCCAACTGAAGTGCGGAACAACTGGATTGGGGCAGTCACACCACTTAGACAGATACTCATCAACCTAGTATCAAATGCGATTAAGTACACCACCAGCGGGTCTGTGAGCTTACACTTGAGCTATCGGCAGCTTGAAGATAATATCACTGCAACTTTCAGCATCAAAGATACTGGACCAGGAATTCCAATGATCCTAGAGGATGCTATATTCAGACCACTTAACCGCCTAACAGAGAACCAAAATAATCAGCCCGGTTCTGGAATGGGACTTTCGATTTCTCGAAGGATTGCGCAAACCCTGCATGGCACGCTTAAGCTCAAGGAGCCCGAAACTGAAAGTGGCGCCGTCTTTGAACTGAAACTCCCGTTCAAATTGGGTACCGCCATTAATGTAAACTCCAGCGTCAATAAAACTAAACTAGTCCTTAACAAAAAATCGGTGTTGCTCGCCGACGACATGGATTTCAATCGCTACGCATATCGTATTTTGCTCGAGAGAATGGGCGCGATAGTCGTAGAGGCGGGTAATGGCGAACAGGCACTGGAAAAACTACAATCTGAAAACTTCGACGTGGTTATATTAGATATTAATATGCCGCTTATGAATGGTATAGAAGTTGCCCAAGAGTATTTTTTAACATCCACGGTCAACCCTCCCTTATTTATCGCGTATAGTGCTTTAACCGATTCAGAAACTGTAAAAAAATGTCTAAGTGCCGGGTTTAGCCACTTCATCGAAAAACCTCTCACGGTTGATAAAATAAAAGTCCTATTTAACTCCAAGAAACATAAATCGACTCCACCTCAAGGCAGCTTACTGGATTATCTCGGCGGGGAAGATGCCAATAAGACTGCGCAGCTAGAGCTGCGCTATAGGCGATCGTATGCACAAGGACTAGCAGAACTAATGCAGGTCATTAAGCTAAGAGACCAAATTGCAACAGGCAGTTGCGTGCATAAGCTGCGAGGTCTTGCCTGTCTGCAAAACAATCCAAATGTAATGAAGACACTGGACGCGATTGCAGTTTTAATCGCAGCAAATGCGGCACCGCATGAATATACCCAACTACTCGATCAATTAAAAACTTATGTGACCGATGATGCGGTTGCCGTGAGCAATTAGGCTTCGCAACTGTTAGCAATTATAGACATTCTAGTCGAACCTTCGCGCCGCGAGTCATACATACCTTAAAGCCCTCTAGCCTGCATCAATCAGCTTCTTTAATAGCTGATCCAGCATCGCAGGATTTGCCTTACCTTTAGTGGCTTTCATCACCGGGCCCTTCAAGGCGTTCAGCGCTTTTTCGTTGCCATCTTTATATTGGCCGACTGCTTTGGCATTGCCAGCAATCGCTTCACGGCAGAGCACTTCAATCTCGCCAGTATCGTTGCTTTGCTTTAGGCCCTTTTTTTCGACGATAGCGTCGGGCATGTCGCCGCTGGCAAACATATCAGTAAAGACTTCCTTACCGATCTGTTTAGAGATGACGCCCTGGTCAATAATCTTAGCCAAAGTGCCGATGTGGGCAGGTGTCAATTTCGAGCGGGTCACACAATGCGCACTTTCGCCATGCTCCGAGACCGCGGAGAGTTCGCGCAATAAATCGTTGGTAATGTAATTAGCAATCGCCTTGGGTGCGTTGTGCGTCTCTAGCGCAGCTTCGAAGAACTCACTGAGCTCGCGGTTTTGGCAGAGCACTGACGTGATGGTAAACGGCAGGCTAAAGTCTTTCTGGTAGCGACGTTGCTTGTCCAATGGACGCTCTGGCAGCTCGGCTTCGAGCTCAGCTAGGCGTGCACGGTCCATCTGCACAGGCATCAAGTCAGGATCGGGGAAATAACGATAGTCGTGCGCCTCTTCCTTACTGCGGAGCGAGAAGCTGATGGCTTTGTCGACATCCCAGCGGCGGGTCTCTTGCGTGATCGTACCGCCCTCTTCCAGAATCTCAGTCTGACGTTCGATCTCGTATTCGATCGAGGCCTTCACATTGGACATGGAGTTGAGGTTCTTCATCTCAGTACGGGTGCCAAGCTTATCGGAACCGACTGGGCGGATCGAGACGTTGGCGTCGCAGCGCATTTGGCCCTTCTCCATATCACAATCAGAGATGCCAGCGTAGATGATCATATTGCGCAAACAGTTGAGAAAAGCGACGGCTTCGGTGGATGAGCTCATGTCAGGCTCAGTCACGATTTCAGCGAGTGGTACTCCAGCACGATTAAAATCGATCACAGTTTCGAAGGCCTCGTGCGTGAGCTTACCAGGATCTTCTTCAAGGTGAATACGGTTGAGGATTACCCAACGGTGCTCACCCTCAACATTGCGCGATGGTCCTGGTAGTTCGATCTCGACCTTACCACCGATGCAAAGTGGCTCTTCGTTTTGTGTCAGCTGGTAGTTCTTCGGTGAATCCGGATAGAAATAGTTTTTTCGGTCCCACTTGCAGACTGCTGCGATCTCGCAGCCGAGCATCAGACCAAGCTTGGCGCACTGCTCGATGGCGACGTGGTTGAGCACTGGCAGCGTTCCAGGCAAGCCTAGCACCACGGCGTCGGTTAGTGTATTGGGCGCAGCGCCATAATGGTATGGTGCGGCGGTAAACATCTTGGTGCGGGTTTTAACCTGCACGTGAATTTCGAGTCCGATGACTGCTTCGTATTCCATACTGGAGTAGTGACGCGCTTCGCGCGAAGTGATGGTGAAAGTGAGAGTGGCTTAGGTTGCGTGAGTTTAAACCGTAGAGTTCGCGGAGAGCGATAAGTGAAACTAGTAAGAATTAAGAAAAAGTGAAAGTTAAGGCTCAAGTGTTTCGCACTCTTCACTATCACTTTCACTCGTCACTCTACAAAGCGGGAACCGCTTTGTAGTAGTTGTGGGCTTGCTCGAAGGCATTCGCGACGGCGAACATTTCGGCTTCGCCAAAGGCTTTGCCGATCACTTGCAAGCCAATCGGCAGACCACTTTCGGTGAACCCGCTGGGTACCGAGATCGCCGGCAAGCCAGCGAGATTGACCGAGATGGTGTAGATGTCGCTCAAATACATGGCGAGTGGATCATCGGCGCGCTCGCCGCGCTTGAACGCGGGTGTCGGCGAGGTCGGTGTAAGGATCGCATCGACTTGCTCAAAGGCGGACTCGAAGTCGCCAAGGATCAAGCGGCGGACTTTTTGCGCGCGCAAATAGTAAGCGTCGTAGTAACCGGAACTCAGCACGTAGGTGCCGAGAATGATGCGGCGCTTCACTTCATCGCCAAAGCCTTCGCCGCGGCTCTTAGTAAAGAGTGTGAGTGCATCCTTCGCTTCTTCGCTGCGGTGCGAGTAGCGCACACCGTCGAAGCGAGCCAAGTTGGAAGAGGCCTCCGCAGTTGCCACGATGTAATAAACCGGCACGGCCAACTCGGAATGCGGCAGCGAAATATCCACGATCTCGCAGCCTTGGCTCTTATACCAGTCGATGGCTTGCTCGATGTTAGCCTTCACCTCTGGGTCGATCCCTTCAGCAAAGAATTCACGCGGCACGCCAAGTTTCCAAGGGCCTTTCTTTTCCTTTAGAGCTTGCGCGTAATTGGTGTCACCTTGCGGCGCGATCGAAGTGGAATCGAGTGGATCTTTGCCGAGCATCGCTTGCAGCAGCAAAGCAGCATCTTCGACGCTGCGCGCAAAGGGACCGACTTGATCGAGGGACGATGCAAACGCGACTAGGCCGTAGCGAGAAATGAGTCCGTAAGTGGGCTTCATGCCAACCACACCGCAGAGCGCGGCAGGTTGACGAATCGAACCACCCGTATCGGTGCCGAGGGTAGCGATCGCCTCGCCAGCTGCCATCGCAGCGGCACTGCCACCGGAGGAACCACCGGGGATGGTCTCGAGGTCCCATGGGTTGCAGGTAGTATGGTAAGCGGAATTTTCTGTGGAGGAGCCCATCGCAAACTCGTCCATATTCAGGCGCCCCCAGATCACGGCACCGGCCTCGCGCAACTTGACGATACAAGTCGCGTCAAAGGGAGAGACATAGTTCTCGAGCATCTTGGAAGCGCAGCGCAGCGGCTGATCCTTAACGGCGAGCGTGTCTTTGATACCGATGGGAATACCATCAAGCGGCCCAAGGACCTTGCCAGCCGCGCGGCGCTGATCAGAAGCCTGCGCTTGCGCGAGTGCGTCGTCGGCGTCGGACGAGAGGAAGGCTCGCACTTGGCCGTCGACTGCTGCGGTGCGATCGATCACTGCTTGAGTGATGGCAACCGAAGTCGTTTGACCCGCAGCGAGCATCGCGGCGAGTTCGGAAATAGTTTTGAAATGGAGATCGGACATGCGACAAAAAAACTCAGGACATGTGTAACTTGAACCACGAATGGACACCAATTAGCACGAATATTTTTTAGAAATTATATATTAAAAATGAAAGTCCAACCAAGGATACTACAGTCACTCACCATGTATGATTCGTGTGTATTCGTGTCCATTCGTGGTTTTACTAGAATAGAGTGCACTTATTCGACGACTTTGGGCACGACGACTTGATTGTCGCGTTGCTCGGGAGCCATGTTGAGCAACACTTCGGGTGCGTAAGTTGGGCCAGGCTCATCGCCTTCGCGCCAGACGTTGAAGACGCGATGTGCGTGGGCCATCGGTTCGACGCCTGCAACATCGACAGCGTTGAGCTTGTCAAAGTAGCCGAGAATATCGTCGAGTTGGGTGCCGAGCTTGGACTTTTCGTCGTCGGAAAGATCGATCCGCGCTAGGTTGGCGACGTAGTCGATATCAATGTGTGGTGTTTCGCTCATTAGAGACTGAGGGTGGAGGTTTCGCTGAGAGTGACTAAGTGTGATTCAATTGATACTGTACACGCAGGCACCGCACAATAAATCACAGCAAAAAAGGACCCCATAGACAAAACAGCCTCGAGCGCCTCGCGCAACTAAGAATCGCTGATCAGCGGCTAAAACCTGAGCACGCCGACGCCGTGCCAGCGTAGCGTAAGCAACAGCACGCTGTTTCGAGCGATATTTCGCGCTTAAGTTCGCGCTTTAGTTCATGCTATTTAGTTCAGCAGGCCTCGAAGTTTTTAATGTTACCCGCCACTGGGCGCCATCGCCTTAAATTACCGCAGCAAACGACTGCACTTCATCGTTGGTGAGGTAACGCCATTCACCGAGAGGGACGTCTAAAGCAATCTCGCCGATTTGCTCACGATGCAAAGACACCACTCGATAACCGACCGCTACGAACATGCGCTTGACCTGATGAAACCTACCTTCGGTGATGGTTAAGCGCGCTTCTTTCGGGGCAAGGATCTGTAACTCTGCCGCTCGCGCCAATTGCGATTCACCATGTAGGTGCAGTCCTTTTTTAAACTGTTCGATCAGGTCTTCCGAAAGCTCACGAGAGAGACCGACACGGTACACTTTCTGACAATTATTCAATGGTCGTATAATATCAAAGGTCCAACGACCATCGTCGGTGATCAGCACTAAACCAGTGGTATCAACATCCAAACGCCCGGCCACATGTAATTCTGAGACCTTCTCGATCTGCAAGGAATTGAAGAGCGACGGATAACCCTCATCGACATTCGAGCAAATCGTGCCCAAGGATTTATGCATCAACAGGTAACGAAATTCCCGAGCCTGCAAACATTCGCCATTGAGCGTGATCGTATTATTCTCATGCACCTGTGCAGCCTCATTCATGATCGCCGTACCATTGACCGTAAGCTGGCCAGCATGAATCAATTGAACAGCCTCGGCCTTTGTGTATTCGGTGCTTTTACAAACAAATTTATCTAGGCGCATGAGACGCTCATTAAGTTCAACTGCCACCGAAGGGGTCAACGCAAAGTGTACACAACGTCTGCCTTCGGCGAGCTCAGGACTTGCCAGCAAGCAACCCCCCTTGCTGCATATTCTCATACTTAAGCCTGGATGCTGTGAATTCAGACTGCGCACATCGCGTATTTACCCGACATTAGAGGGCTATGAGATGCGTCCAAGGTATAGAACGCGGTTCTTTGCAGCTGTTTCCTGCATAGCTTGAAAAGCGACGCGGGAATCAAAGGCCGTGTAGAGTTTCAACGAAAACTCGCCCTCTTCCACCGACACCTAAGCTACGGCGGACATGTCGTGGCCACCTGCTAGGATCTGAACACTCGCGCTTCAACTGGAAAATCACTATGGAGTCAGCATTCTTCCCTGGCGCTATGCCGCGCGTATACATGCTATTCATCATATTTCCGCGAGAATGTTGCCCTTACTCCTGCAAATACAGGATACAAGGTTTACAAAAAAATGTTACTATGCAACACTCACACTACTTTTCAAGAATCCACCGATTGCACCTCATGTCCCAAGCTCACAGTCCACTTAAATCCACGGCGATCTTCGCAGCCCTGCTTTCGATCGCACTCGCCCCGCACGCCCAAGCCAAGGCCGACTTTATGCACAGCACAGTGAAACAAGCCACCACGATCGATACCCTCCCTGCGATTCAAGACTGGCAACACGCTGCCAATGGCGTCTGGAGTGCCAGTATTGGCGACATGTCACAAGAGCTGCGCTATACCGATCTGGCAGCAGAGCCACCACGTATTGAGCGTTTGAATACACTCGGCGATCCAGAGTTCCCATTCAAAGCAGATGCGATTCGCTACTCAGTCAACCCCGATGGGCGGATCATGGTGCGTATCCCCTGCGGCCCGGATGAGAAGCTCTACGGCTACGGGCTACAGCTCGACAAGGTCAACCAGACCAGTCGTGTGCTGGAGCTCAATGTGGATCACTGGGGGAAAGGTGGTGGCCGCACGCATGCGCCGGTGCCATTCTATGTTTCCTCTAAAGGCTACGGCGTGTTCTTCAACACCGCGCGTTTTCTTAAAGTTTTCAATCAGATCAGCAATCGCAAAGACGCCACCCAGCGTCCACCGGAAGTCGATCGCAACCCGCCAAAGGACGAAATCGCTAGCCAACCCGGCAAGTGGCAAGCCAACCCGATGGGCGACTCTGTGGAAGCGGCGATCAGCGGCAGCGGCCTAGAGCTGATGGTCTTTGCTGGCGACTCGATGCTCGAAGTCGTGCAGCGCTACAACCTCTACTCTGGCGGCGGCGCATTGCCACCACTTTGGGGACTCGGTTTTTGGCATCGTGTGCACGCGCATCACAATGCCGAGCAAGTGGAGGCCGAAGTGGCCGAATATACCGAGAACAAATTCCCACTCGACGTGATTGGCCTAGAACCGGGCTGGATGACGAAGTCCTACCCTTGCACGTTTGAATGGCAGACTAAGCGCTTTCCTGATCCGCAAGCCTTCACGCACGGCCTACTCGATCAAGGCATCCGCCTTAACCTATGGGAAAACCCTTACATCTCCCAAAACGCAAAACTCTACGAGGACATGTTTCCACTGTCTGGGTCGCATACGGTTTGGCTCGGCATCGTGCCCGACTACACGCTGCCCGAAGCGCGTAACTTGCTAGCAGCGCAACACAAAGCCGACCACTTCGACATCGGCATCAGTGGCTATAAGATGGACGAAGTCGATGGCTACGACCGATGGCTGTGGCCCGATCATGCGACCTTCCCTTCAGGCAATTCCGCCGAAGCACTGCGCCAGACCTACGGCATGCTGTTACAGAAGATGCTCTATCAAGATCTGTTTAAAGCCAACAACCAGCGCACCTACAGTCTCGTGCGTGCCAGCAACGGTGCCGCCTCTGGCTACCCATTCGTCATTTACTCGGACTCTTACGATCACGAGCAATACATTACCGGACTCTCAACCGCTAGCCTCTGCGGCATTCTATGGACACCGGAAATCCGCAGCGCAGGCAGTTCCCGCGAATGGCTCAACCGCATGCAGACCGTCTGCTTTTCGCCGATGGCCAACCTCAATGCCTGGGCCTCTGGCGTAAAACCATGGGACTTCCCCGAAGTCACCGACGCAGTGCGCGACGTGATCGAGCTACGCATGCGACTACTGCCCTACTTCTATTCCGCCTTCGCCTCATACAATCGTGACGGCATTCCACCCGTGCGTGCGATGATTCTCGAAGGCGACTTTAAAGATACAGCTGCCACAGTCATCGAAGGCGAACTCGACAGCGAGACCAACCCGTATGCGACAGGCGAGATCATCGAAAAGAACGATCAATTCATGTTCGGCCCCAGCATAATGGTTGCGCCGTTTTATGGTAAGCATGCGACCGAGCGAACAGTGCAACTTCCTGCCGGCAATTGGTATGACTTCTACACTGGCGAACTGGTTGGCAACAACACCAGCATCACAGTCACCGCAGCGGAGCTGAAGGATCGCACGCCACTGTTCGTCAAACAAGGCGCAGTCATCCCGATGTTCACCGAAGCGCCGCTCAACAGCACCGCCGCCAAGGGCCAAGACATGATCGTGCGTCACTACGGTAATACCGCCGGCAGTTGCGAACTCTACGAAGACGATGCCACGACCTTCGACTACCAAAGCGGCTCCTACAGAATCCGCACACTTTGCGTCGATGCCGATGGCGCGCTCGAAGTCAAAATCGAAGGCAACGGCCCATCCCTGTTTGGCGAAATTCTGAACGTCGAACAAATGACGGAGTAGACGATAGTTCCAGCACACGCACTTTACCACGTCATTTAATTAGATACAAAAATTAGATCTCGCGCAATCAACACCACGAACCTGACATTTTCAAAGTCAACCTTTGAAAATGTCAGGTTACGAGGCGTCGGGAAGCAAGAATAAGAGGCTTGATCGCAGTTCGCCTAGTCGAACGGCAACTACTTCACCTGCGCTGGCTCATGCCAATCATCCTCGGCTTTATAATCCGGATTCTCAGTCGTCATTACCGCGCCTGAATGGTCACGCCAGTCGTTACGATAAAGGCAACTACCTCAAGCTCAGTCGCATCATTTCCACTCAATGTTGGCGACCCATTTGTCGGTATCGACCCAGACACTGGCATGCTCAAACTCGCGAGTGAACTCCCATCCCTCTGGATGCACCCGCGTATATTTAGCCAGCGGCTGTCCCAGCGGCTGATGAAATTCGGGATAGTGTTCCAAAGGGCCGCCCTCCAGTGTCCAGTTCCAGTTCCACTGAAAGTAGGAATACGGCTGCGCGCCGATCAAATAGAGCGCCAGATAAAGCTCCAACTGTTTTTTAGATAGGTCTGCATATTCATCATGTGTTAGACGAGGTCGTTTCTGCCCTTCATCAATCGCTTCCAGAGGCAAACTCCCCTCTGGCTTCGCCCCAAATCGATAGACGCAAATCTTTCCCGCATCGGCGATTTTCTCCATCAACTTCCAATCGTTGAGCAGCTTCTCTTTGGTATGTGTCGCCGAACGGTTGTAGTGCTCGAACATAAAGGCGTCCGAAACGGCAAAGACCGGTTCGATATGCGCTCCGTTATTGGCGAGCAGAATCTTATCCGGCCCGATCTTGGCCTTTAGTTGTGCCATCATATCCCCCACGCCATCAATAACAGCTTGGTTCTGCTCCACAGGGTGCAGCCATGCGAAGCCATGCATCTGATCAATAAAAATGCCATCCGCATTGCCCACTCGCACCATATCCGCGGCCGCATCGGACCACCAGGCACGCATGTCCGGATTGAGCACATTGTAGCCATATAAGCCACGTGTTATAGCCAGTTCACCCGTCTTCGAATCTGTCATCAAATAAGCCTTGATCTCTGGGTGCGCCTCAATCTTCTCCTCAGTCAGCATTTTGGTGTAACGGGTAAACGGATAGGTCAGCGCCCCGTTTAGATAGCCAAGCACCTTAATGCCTGGCTTCACCTGTTTAAATGCCTGATTTTCATGCTCCAAGCCCAATACCGCATCCCCAAGCGACTGCAGCCCGTGGTTCTTTTCGATACAGATAAAATCCGTCTCAGAAGCTATTTTATGGACTTCGGAATCCTTCAGGAGGCGCTGACCATCGGCGAACATCATATACACCGGCACCTTGTCCCAAGAGAAGGCCGGATAATGCTTCGGAGCCACAAAAGGAACTCCATTGCTAGTGACTAAAGGTTCTTCTTTGACGGATGACGAACCGTCGCCGTAAGCACGGCAACCTGCAAGGAGCACCGCCATGATGAGAGCGCAGCTGAAAAGAGTGGTTTGAACCAGCGGGGACAGTTGTTTCATATATTTTTCTTTGATCATTCAAATTGAACGCTCCACTGAACCTCCGTAGTGGTTGCGGTTGTTAGTATTAGCACCGCGATGCCGTTGGCCAGATCCTTCCAGCCGCGAACGGCTTCGCCAGTTGACGCCGAAACAGACACCGGAGTGCGTCCATTACAAGCCAATACCAACTCGTAGGCATCATTCGCGACCACTTTCGAGGTGCCTTTCAAGTGCTTCTTCCAACCACTCCATTCCGGCTTCTTCACGATATCCAAATACCCCTGCATGACGTGACGGTTAGTGGCAATGAACTGCGGAACCTCCTGCACCGAAAGCATGCGTGCCTCACCACCGCGTAGTTTCTGTGTGAGCGTATCCGTGCCCTTCAGCTTGCCGGGGAAAATATCGTTCCAGAAATCATACAGATAGTAGTTGCCCTCAGGGTCGAGCCCAAGAGCGCCGTCAGCACGGTCACCACTGAGCGGGACCTTCACGATCGTGGGCTCGGTGGTGCTCTGTCCGTTGTAGAGACAGAGCTGATGCCAGTCGCTAGTCACGTCGAAGTCATACACCATCGGCACATCCCGCAACAGCAGATCAATCGGCCGCGCGCTCTTGCGTGCGGTATGATATGGAAAAGTGCGTGACAGATCGTGCACCATCGCTGGGCTCATGTTGGCAAAGCTGGTGCCCAGCAACAGACGTCCGCCACCGGTGCGTAGTTCAGGAATCCCGCCTGTTTTGCGATATCAATCTCCTCCACGCAGGTCGGTGTGTTATTACCAGCATCGGGGTTCTGCTCGTAAAAAGCACCACCCGCTCCATGAAAATAGCCGAACGCATACCAGGCGCACACCGTCGGAAAGGTATACGCTTTCACCTGCACATCGTTGGCAGTTGCGACCGACTGCCCATATGTTTCAAGCGCGATAAAGGGATCCGCGTGCGAGGCATCCAGATAGTATTTGTCTTCCGGCGTGTAGACTTTCCCGGCATCCACCCGGCGCCCGACTGGATCTTCACTGCGCAGATTTATCGTGCCCTTATCGATGGCGGCGATGGTGGCAAAGTCGCGATACATCAGTCCACCGAAGACCAACGAGTGGCGCGCGCCCTCATCTTGAAGGTATTAAGCAGGTTATTGTAACTCAAACGCGTGTCAGCGTAGGCCTCGCAACTGCGGATAACTGGCTCATCATCAGTGTGAATAAAAAGGCGATAGTATAGGTAAGTTTTAAGTCATTCATGTTCTGTTATATTCTGTTACTATTGCATCAACGCACTACGACCACCATCCACCAACAAGGTCGTGCCTGAAATAAAGCCGCCGTGTGGACTGGCGAGAAACGCACACAAGGCGCCGATTTCTTCCACAGAACCAATTCGTCCGACTGGGTGCGAGTCCTCAGTGCGTTTGCGCTCCGCAGCGGAATCCGGAAAAGTGTCAAACCAGGCATCATTCCCTGGAGTGTCGATGAAGCCTGGCGCAATGCCCGCGCAACGGATATCTGGCCCCCACTCGATGGCCAGCGATTGCACCAGCCCCAGCAATCCGGCCTTGGCTACATTATACGGAAAGCATCCGGGAATGGTATTGTGCGCATGATTCGAACCGATGATCACAATCGAACCCGGCTCGTCACTCTTGCTGTTGCGCAGCAACGGCAGCGCCTCTTTCGACAAACGCCAATGCGACGCGAGGTCTAGGTTCATGCACTCGTCCCAATCGTCCTCCGAGCACAGCTCCGCGCCCTTGAACACATTGCGCCCCGCATTTGAAATCAACACGTCCAGACCGCCCCACTGCGCCTGCACCACTTGCATCAACTTCGCCGGCGTTTCGGGTTGGGATAAGTCGCCCTGCACATACAGCGCCTGACGCCCATGCCGCTCGATTTCGCGAATGAAGTTGCGCACGTTTTCGTGGTCGGCAGCCGCCATGCCGCAACCGGCCACGTCGCAACCGGCCTGTGCCAACGCGCGTGCAATGCCAGCGCCGATGCCGCGGGCACAACCCGAGACAAAGGCTTTCTTGTTTTCTAAATCAATGGTGAGTGGCATAACGATTTCTTAAACGTAGAAGTTGTCTTTTTCTTTCAGGCCGCGAATACCGGGATGCTTTTCCAGTTCCTCTTCGATCAAATCCACGCCAAGGCCCGGACGATCGGAAAGATGTAGGAAGCCCTCGCGCACATCGAGTGGATGCGTGATCACTTCGTCGCGCCAAGGCACGTCGTTGACCATGAATTCGCAGCGGAAGAAATTCGGGATCGAAGCACAGACATGCGCGCTGGCCAGCGTGCTGAGTGGCCCGTTCGGATTGTGCGGCGCCACCATCACACCATAGGCTTCACCCATCGTAGCGATGCGCTTCATTTCAGACGGCCCACCACAACGGGTGATGTCCGGCATAATCACATCGCAAATATGCTTCTCCAGCACCGGACGGAAACCGTGGCGGGTATAGTGACGCTCACCCACGCAGATCGGCACATTGCTCGGCAGGCGTTCACGAAAGGCGCGCAAAGTATCGGAATTTTCCGGCCCAGCGGGTTCCTCATACCAAGTCACGCCCAGCGGGGCAAGGCGCTCGGCCATCTTGACGGCCACCTCGAAGTTGAGCATGGCGTGGGTTTCAATCATCATATCGAACTCAGAGCCCACCGCTTCGCGCACTGCCTTAGTCACTTCGAAGGCAACATCCTGCTGTGCAGGTGTCAGGCCGAGGTCGGTGTTGAGATCCTCGCCATACAAATAATTAGTATGCGCAAAGGGGTCGAACTTCAAACCGGTGAAGCCCATGTCTTTCACGCGCTTGGCTTGCTGCGCATAATCCTCAGCGGTATGCCCACCACCGGTGAACCAGTAGTTCGCGTAGAGTCGGATCTGCGTGCGAAACGCACCACCGAGCAATTGATAACAAGGCATGCCATAGACCTTACCCTTCAAATCGAGCAGTGCCATATCGAGACCGCTGATCGCACACATACTGGCACCAAACGGACCAATCCAGTTCAGATCGCGATACAGCTTTTGCCAGATAAAGTCGGTGCGCAACGGATCAAGCCCGACGATGCGCTCACCTGCATGACGCGCCGCCGCTTCGATGATCGGACTGCCCGGCCAGTTGGTCGCCTCACCGACTCCCGTGTGACCGGTATCGGTGAAAATTTTAATCATGGTCCAGTTGTATTTCACACCTTCGACCAGCCATACTTTAACTTCTGTAATTTTCATAATTTTAAATTCACTATTCTATCTCCAGCATGCCGTATCCTAGATTCCACTACATAATCCCGAATTTATCCCAGGCTGCTTGCGCACCCATGCCGCCCTTGATCGCTTCAAACACGCGCTTCTCACCATGAGCTTTTTCCCACGCCGCTTCGATGACTTCTTTTTCGATCTGTTTGGGAATCACACAGACCCCGTCCAGATCGCCGAAAATGATATCGCCCGGCTGGATCTTGACCGCGCCGATTTTGATCGTGCAGCGCAGATCCACCACCTTACCGCGTGGACGCTGATCCTGCGCATAGCGTCCATAGGAAAAACAGGGGAAGTTCTGCTCCAAAATGCCCTTGGTATCGCGAGAGTAACCATCGACCACCGCACCGACCGCGCCGCGGTTGATCGCACAGGTGCTCATCAACTCGCCCCACAGCGCATAGCTCGGCGACGAACCGGTGCACACATAGACCTCATTCTTTTGCAGATCATCTAAAGCGCGCAGCATCAGGCCGAAGGGTTGGTTGAGCATCTCATTGGCCCGTCCGGGACCCTCGCCGCCATCATCGTCGGCTTCCAGCACCGGCATCGCTCGACCCGCCACGATCATGTCGTCGCGCAGAGGTTGCACTTCTGGTGGCAGGAATTGATGCGTGTAGCCCATCAGGTCCATCACATCACCGATTACCGCGCTAAACAGTTCGTTGCGGCACAGTGCCAAGAGTTCGTCGTCGTTGGAATACTTCATTACGAACCATTCTACCCGAAAAAACATCGCTTGACCATGTGTGGAACGCTTTTATTTATGTAGATATCGGACATTAAAAAAATGAAAAACGCACACCAAATCCAGTTTCTGCACCACGGCTCCGAAGAATCCGGACTGGGTCGCATCACGACAGTGGCTCGACTCGAAGACAGCGACGGCACGCCTGGCACAAAACGACGCAAGCTCGGCAGTTATGCACTGGTCTATGTGCAAAGTGGCAGCGGGACGTATGAAGACCCGCAGCAGATATTGGAAGTCAACGCAGGCGACTTGATCCTACTGCGCCCGGAGGTCGAGCACCGTTACAAGCCCAACGAAAAAACGATCTGGAATGAATACTTCATGCTGTTTGAAGGCCCACTGTTCGAACTCTGGGAGCAACAAGGCCTCTTCCCGGCAAACCGCCCGTTGCTGAAGTTAGATCCAATTGAACTCTGGCTCACCCGCTTCAAAGAAATTTACGCGTCTGGCACCAGCCCACTGCAACAGGTTACCCGTCTGCAGGACTTCCTGGCCGAAGCGCTCAAGCACGACCGCTATCAAGTTGAAACGCAAAGCACTCAGGTGTGGATTGACCGCGCCAGACATTTCTTGGAGCAGCACCTCAACGATAGCGAAGGCGTGCTGCACTCCGCACAAGCCATGGGTCAGTCCTACGATGCCTTCCGCAAAAAATACACCCGCCTGACAGGCCACGCCCCGAAGCACACCATGCTCAACTACCAAATGGAACAAGCCGCCCGCTTACTGATAGAGACCAACCTCAGCAGCCAGACTATTGCCGAACAACTCGGCTTCTGTGATCAGTTCCATTTCTCGAAGCGCTTCAAACAACACCTCGGCATCACTCCTTCTAAATACCGCAAGCGCCTTAAAAACATGCGATAAGAATGGCTCCCCAGCCATAGAATAAGCGCTACGCTGATAATCATGATAGCGCCTCCTCAATAACTTCGCAAAGGTAAGTTATTTAATTTTCTGATAATCTGAACTCGCGGTCAAGCCGCTGCTCTTGACGTTCATAAACCATGCGGTCGTTCCTGCTGGGAGGGTTGCCGAAGCAGTCCACGCAGAGTCGTCCTCTGTCAGCTGATTATCCTTATTCTTATCCTGAGTATGAAAGTGATCCAGGCCTATTCGCACCAATAAGTAGTGATGGCGCGACAGATGGGAACGGCATTATTTCTTGTTCCTTGCGGCTCGCTTGTTGGGATTGGTTTTCAGCACCTTGGCCAGGCGCTCGGCAATCTCCGGATACTGATCGATTAGATTGTTGGATTCGCCGATATCGTCTTTCAGGTTGTAGAGTGAGGGCCCCTTTGATGCACGGGTGGTTGCTTTCACCTTGAAGATCTCGCGGGAATGGTATTTCCAGTCGCCCTGACGAACCGCCGTTTGATCATAAAAGAAATATTCATGCGGTGTTTTAGCACCGCTCTTGGCCAACATCAAGTCGATGATATTTTTACCATCGAGTGGTTGCACGGTGGGCAACGCGGCACCGGAAACAGCAGCGAACGTCGGCAGCAGGTCCATAGAGAGCGCCATCTCGTCGCAAACCGATCCGGCGGGAATATTGCCCGGCCATTTCATGACGCAGGGCACGCGCTGGCCGCCCTCGAAGGTGGTCATCTTTCCCTCAAAAAGCGGCAACGCGCTACCTCCGTTCTCTTTCATGATCAACCAGGGGCCGTTATCGGAGGTGACGACCACAAGCGTGTTCTCCTCGATCTTCAATGCCTTGAGCTGATCCAGAATGCGCCCTACGTTGTAATCGATCTCTTCGATCACATCGCCGTAGAGGCCGCCTTCGCTTTTTCCCTTAAAGTCGGGCGATGCGAACAGCGGAACGTGAGGCATCGAGTTGGCCAGATAGAGGAAGAACGGCTTTTCTTCTGTTACGCTCTCGGCAATAAAGGCAATGCCCTCGTCGGCGAACCGTTTCGTGATCGTGGTCTGATCCGCGGGAAACTCGATGCATTTTTCATCGCGCATCAGCGGCACTTTATGCTTCATCGCGCGCGGGGTGCCTTTTTGCAATTTGCCGGCGAACGCTTTTCTAAGAGTCGCTAGACTCTGCCCGTCGCGAAACAGGCAGGCGTCTGCGTATTTCATGCTCAACGCGGGAAACATATCGTTGCTATAGGGGATCCCATAGTAGGAATCGAAGCCCTGATTGGTGGGGAGATATTTCGGCTCGTCACCCAGATGCCATTTGCCGACGGCCTTGGTTTTGTAGCCGACGGTCTTGAGCATTTCAGCGATCGTCACCTGCTTCGGAGGGAGACCGCCCTGATCACGATTCGGGAAAAAGACCCCCGAAACCCCCACACGATTCGGATAACAACCGGTCAACAACGCGGCGCGCGATGCGGAACAAACCGGCGAGGCTACCATAAAACTGGTGAACTTCATCCCCTCTGCCGCCATCTGATCGATGCGCGGTGTTTTGATGTCCGGCGAACCAAAGCAGCCCAGATCCTGATAGCCCTGGTCATCGTTAAAGATCACGATAATGTTTGGTTTGTCATTCGCGGCTGCGGCAATGCCACACCCCAGAAACGACACCATGGCCGCGATCACAATGATTGCTTTATTATTCATAAGTTCTTTCCATTCGTGTTCTGTTCGACGGGAACTCGCGTCAGGTATGCGAGCTGTATCAAATTTCCATATTAATCGTTCGGGTTGTCAATTTTCGGCGTTTCGTAATCCTCCGCGCCATAACATCCGAAGGCCTCCCAGCTGACATCGTCGGCCATGATCAAAACGACGTTCGGCTTCTGGGTGTCGGCACAAAGAGGCTGAATGCAAACCAGCATTCCCGCAATGACACCACTGGCTATAGTTCTCATTTTGCTTACCTTATTTTTGCTTCGTCGATTTAACTTTGATCAGTGATTTTTCCGTTTCTATAGGATCCAAATCATCCAGTTTCGCGAGCCTCGAATGGAGCTGTTTTTTTAACTCCGCGGCCACCGCGTGATATTCTGGGTTGTTGATCTCATCCTTGAGTTCATCGGGATCTTTTTCGAGATTGTAGAGCTCATACTCTGGTCGATGATGCAGCTTGCGCACCAGCGGGTTCGTCCGAGATTGTTTCACCCAGGATGACGCGACATCCCTTCCCCCTTCGGATGAATTGTCCAGCATCGCCAGTGCGCTATCGATCGTTACGTTAGATGTCTGACTTCCGTAATTTGGATTATAGATTAAAGAAAACGACTTGCTGCGAATGACTCGTATCGGGAAAATCCGTTCTTGGCTGCCGATAATGTTGCAGTTGGAGAAGGCGCCATAGACATAGGGATGCAACGTTTGTTTTTCTCCCTTGAGCATCTTCA
>Ga0114998_10001578_pt1 | contig 17622 bp, 15 predicted proteins | sample ArcticOcean_MG_C_5_FD_87044 | JGI IMG/M metagenome (GOLD analysis project Ga0114998, IMG submission 87044) | Marine microbial communities from western Arctic Ocean - ArcticOcean_MG_CB4_138 | ecosystem: Environmental > Aquatic > Marine > Oceanic | place: Arctic Ocean: Canada Basin | collected...
AAATATGAAAAATTTTAGCTATCAAAATACATGGAATAATATAAATCAGAAAATTATATCTGTTATTAATGAAAATAGAATTAGCAAAAACTGAAATTATACATTTTGTTGGTATAGGTGGAATTGGTATGAGTGGCCTTGCGCTCATAATGAAAAGAATGGGCTTTAATGTTCAGGGAAGTGACATGCTTATTAGTAAAAATATTGAAAGACTAAAGAAAGATAAAATTAAAGTTAATATTAAGCATACAAAAAAAAACATAATGAGTGCTACCATTGTGGTCATTTCATCTGCTATAAAAAAAAACAATCCAGAATTAATAGAAGCCAAAAAAAGACAACTTCCAATCTATAAGCGTGGAGAAATGCTGGCTAATATAGTGTCTTTGACTAAAAATATTGTTGTAACGGGGTCTCATGGTAAAACTACCACGACATCTTTACTAGCTGCAATTTTTACAAAAACAAAATTAGACCCAACCATTATAAATGGTGGAGTTCTTAACGAAATTAAAAATTCTGCAAAGCTTGGAAAAAGTGATTGGTGCATATTAGAAGCAGATGAGTCAGATGGTAGTTTCATCCATGTACCGCCAACTTATTCTATTATTACAAACATAGATCGTGAACATATGGATTATTATAAATCAATGAATGATCTTAAAAATTTATTTATAGAGTTTATTAACAAAATTCCCTCTTTTGGAAAATCATTTATTTGTATTGATAATAAAAATAATAAAGATTTATTAAAAAAAATAAAAACAAAAAATTTTTATACATACGGAACGAGTTCAAAATCACAATTTCGTATCAAAAATATTAAACAAGTAAAAGAGTTTTCTGAGTTTGGTCTGGCAATTAATTTACCAGGAAAAAAAAATATAGTTATTAATAAAATCAGAATACCTCTTCTTGGAATTCATAACATTTTAAATTCGACAGCAGCTATTGCAGTAGCGTTAACAATTGGAATTTCTAAAAAAGTTATAAAAACTGGATTGAAAGAATTTAAGGGAGTTCAAAGAAGATTTAACAAAATCTTTACTTATAGAGAAACTACATTTTATGATGACTATGCGCATCATCCAACAGAAATTAAAGAAGTTTTAAATGGAGTGAGAGCTGCCTATAAAAAAGAAGAAATTATATGTGTATTTCAACCCCATAGAATATCTAGATTAAAAGATCTAAAAAAAGAGTTTAGCTTATCATTTAAAAAAGCAGATACTGTAATTCTATGCCCAGTTTATGCAGCGGGTGAAAAAATAAAACTAGGATTTAATTATAGTAACTTTGCAAGAGATATTATTAAAAACTCAAAGGTCAAATTATTTATGGTTAATGATCAATATGAGTTATCAAAATTAGTAAAAAATACTATCTATGGAAAAAAAATAGTTGTTGGAATGGGCGCGGGTACTATTTCATCATGGATGAAGGAACTACCAAGTTTAATATGATGTTATCAAAAGAATTAAAACAATTTTCAAATGAAATTATTAGTAAAATTTATTTTGATTATGATTTAAAAAAATGTAATTGGTTTAATATTGGAGGTAAAGCTAAAATTTACTTTAGACCTGATAATTTACCTGATCTGATATTATTTAAAAAGATTTGGAGATAAAGAAAAAATTCATATTTTAGGAGCAGGATCAAATATACTCATAAGTGACAATACATTTGATGGTGTAGTTATAAAATTGGGAAAAAACTTTTCCAATATTTCAATACTACCTAATGGTGTAATAGTTGCGGGTAGTGCCTGTCTTGATAAAAAACTATCAGATTTTGCTACAGCAAATGAAGTAGGCGGTTTTGAGTTTCTAGCATGTATACCAGGGACTGTTGGTGGTGGGCTAAAGATGAACGCAGGTTGTTTTAATAAGGAGTTTAAAGATATATTGATCTCAATACAGGCCATTAATAAAAAAGGTATAATTTTAACAATAGCAGCAAATAAAGTTATTTTTAAATATAGAAATAATAATTTGTCAGATGATTTAATATTTCTAAGTGCTTCTTTTAAAAGTGAAAAAAAAGATAAAAAAAAAATTGAAAAGAAAATTTTTGAGTTAAAAAATAAAAAAGATAGCACACAACCAACAAAAATTAAAACAAGTGGCAGTACGTTTAAAAATCCAATTAATCAATCTGATAAAAAGGTATGGCAATTAATAAAAGAATCAGTGCCATTAGACACATGCTTTGGAGATGCTTGCATTTCAGATAAACATTGTAATTTCTTCGTAAACAAAAATAATGCTAGCTTTGAAGACATGAATAAACTGATAAAATTTGTTCAAGATGCAGTTCAAAAAAAAACAGGTATTATTTTAGAAAAAGAAATTAAGATACTGGAATAGTTATGAAAAAAAGAATTTTAGTACTTTGTGGAGGAATATCCAAAGAACGTTTAATAAGTTTGGATACAGGAAAACAAGTAGCCAATGAATTAAAAAAAAATAAATATATTGTTATAACCTGCGAACCGGATCATGCTTTACTTAAAAATATAAAACTATTTAAACCAGATATAATTTTCAACGCATTACATGGACAGTTTGGAGAGGATGGTTATATTCAAACAATTTTAGAAACTCAAAAAATTCCGTATACTCATTCAGGTGTGATTGCTTCTTCCATAGCAATGGATAAAGAAATTTCAAAAAAAATTTTTATTCAAAATCAAATATTAACTCCTAAATATATTAAATTTGATTTCAAAAAAAATAAAAAAGATATTATCAAAATTATTGAAAAAAAATTAAAATTTCCTGTTGTCATAAAACCAGTAAATGAAGGATCAAGTGTACACGTATATATTTGTACCAAAAAAAATATAATAAAAAATTTAAAAGCATTAAGGATATACAATCAAATCTTGATTGAAGAATTTATTGCAGGTAGAGAGATACAAGTAGCCATAATGGGTACTAAAACATTGGGTGCGATTGAGCTGAAACCAAAAAGAAAATTTTATGATTATGAAGCTAAATATAATGCAAATGCAAAAACAAAACATATAATCCCAGTAAGTATTAGTAAAAAAGATTTACATAAAATCATAACCATTACTCATAAGGCTCATAAACTTATTGGCTGTAAGGGGGTTACTAGATCAGACTTCAAGTTTTATAGGGGAAAATTTTATTTATTAGAAATCAACACTCAACCAGGAATGACAAAACTTTCATTAGTGCCTGAAATTGCAAACTATAAAGGTATAAGTTTTATAAAATTAATTGAATGGATTTTAAAAGATGCATCAATTGATAGATAAAAAAAATAAAATAATAATATATTTATTACTTTTACTAACATTAAGCACAACAAATGGAAAGTTTGCAGAAAATCAAAACAACTTATCTTCTACAATTAATCATATAAATATTAAGGGACTTTCAGAAATTAATAACTCAAAAATTTACAATGAATTAAATAATTTATTTTATAAAAATATATTATTAATTGGGAAAGAGGAAATTCAAAGAGTTATAAGTAAATACAATATTATAGAAGAATATAATATTAAAAAAATTTACCCTTCAACAATTAATATAAATATTAAACCAACCAAGTTTGTTGCTAGATTATCCAGCAGCGATCAATTAATTGGTTCAAATGGTAAGCTTATTGAAGATATTGAAAATAGTCAGATATTACCTTATGTTTTTGGAGAATTTAAGTCTAAGGAATTTCTAGAATTCAAAAAAAATATTACAGAATCTAAATTTATCTTTACAAATTTTAAAACATTATACTTTTTCCCCTCGAATAGATGGGATATTTTAACTAGTGATGATATTTTGATTAAGTTACCTCAGGATAATTATTTTGAATCACTTGATCTTGCCTATAAGATCATAGGTAACAATGATTTTAAAAACAAAAACCTTATTGATTTAAGAGTGAATAACCATTTAATCATAAAATAATGAATAACAAAAATTTTCAAACTTTCTTTGACTGTGGCTTTTCTAAAGTAAGAGCCAGCACAATTAATTTAGATAACAACAATGAAGCTTTTCATTCTGAAAGTGAATTCTTTACAGATGAATCAAATTTAGAGCTAAAGATTCAAAAAATTATTTCTTCTTTCGAAAAAGATACAAATGAATACATTGATAGTATAAATTTGATGATTGACAGTCCCAAAATGCTCTCTGTCAGTATCTCATTATCTAAAAAACTCAATGGATCTAAATTACAACAAACAAACATTCAATTTCTTGTTCAAGAAGCCAAACAACAAATTTTAAAGTATTATGTAAATCATAATATTACTCATATTATTATTAATAATTATAAAATTGATAATGTTGATTACTCCTATTTACCTAATGAAATTAAATGTAATTTAATATCTTTAGACATACTTTTTATCTGTCTTCCAACTGACTTAGTGCTTTACTTTAAAAATATTTTTTCAAAATCTAATATTTTAATTGACCAAATAATCTGTTCTAGCTATGCAAAGTCTATTAATTATAAAGATAATCTAAATTTAAGTGGGTATGTTTCATTTATTGATGTTGGATTTAAAAAGACATCAATAATCTGCTACTTTAATAACAAAATTATTTCTTTAGTTACTCTACCTATTGGAGGAAATCATATCACCAAAGATATTTCTAAGATTTTAGAGATAGATTTGAAGAAATCAGAAAAATTGAAACGTAATTTTGATCAAAGTCTCAAATATTCAAGTGATGACAATATTTCAATTGAGACTCTTCAAAAAATTATTTTTGCAAGAATGGAGGAAATACTTGAATTATGCTACAAATCTATCAAGACAAACTCATACTCGAATGATAAATTTAAGATGGTGTTAACTGGTGAAGGTTCCAAAATACTAGATAATCAGAATAAAAACAAAATCTCTTTTTCAAATGATATAGATTTTTTAGAAGAAACTTTAGAAGATGTTTGTCTGTCTGGATTCAAATTTATAACAGAGCTTAATAAACAAGAGGTTGTAATGATACCAAAAAAACAAACAAAACAAGGTTTTTTTGAGAAACTTTTTCATTTTTTTAGATAATCTAGTATTTTCCTGTAACATTTCTTGTTTTTCTTAATCTAATTCAAGAATTTATAAGAACTTGTGTCTATTTTAAATCAAAAAACTATCAAAAAAAATATCTTCTTCAATGGTGTTGGTCTACACACAGGTACAATTGTAAATTTAGTTATTAAACCATCGGAACCAAATACTGGAATAGTCTTCAAAAGAATAGACCTTAAAAAAAACAATATTATTATTCCCAATATTTTTAATGTTAGTAGTGCAGTATTTTGTACAACTATTTCGAATGAAGATGGAGTCAGTGTTTCAACAATTGAACATTTAATGGGAGCTTTATATGGATTAGGAATAGATAATGCGCTCATCGAAATTGATAACCAAGAGGTACCAATCTTAGATGGATCTGCTAAATTATTTGTACATGCAATACAAGAAGTTGGAATAGAAGAATCAAGCTCACCTATTAAAGTAATCAAAATAAATAAAAAAATAGAATTTACTGATAAAGAAAAATTAATTTACATCGAACCAGGAAAGATTAATTTAGATATAGATTTTGAGTTAAAATATGAGAATGAGTTTATAGGTACACAAAGAAATGCCATTAAAGTATACGAATCTGATTTAACCGATATTTATAATTCAAGAACTTTCTGTCTTTTTGAAGATGTAGAAAATTTAAAAAAAATGGGTTTAGTAAAAGGTGGAAACCTAGACAACGCTATAGTTGTAAAAGGAAATAAGATCTTAAATAAAGAGGGATTGAGAAATAATAAAGAGTTTGTCAATCATAAAATATTAGACTGTATGGGTGATTTATATTTAGCAGGCTATAAGATAATTGGTAAACTCAAATGTTCAAAAGGTGGACACAAACTCACAAATCAACTGCTTAGAAAAGTGTTTGAAAATAAAGAAAATTTTTCTCTAGTAGAAATTAATGAAAAAAATATTCCTCATGCTTTTATAAATAAAAGTCATTTGAAGGCTATTGCATAAAAGTTTATTCAAATATAAATAAGACATTAAGTATATATTACCATGAAAATTTTTTACAAAGTAATAGTCATAATTATTATATTAAGTTTACAATCTTGTTCTAAGAAAGAAGAAAAGATTTCTAAAATTACTTCATTAAATCAAGATGACGAATTAATCAAAACTTATAACGAAGCTTTAGAAAGTTTAAATAATGGAGATCCTTATTATGCTGGATTAAAATTTTTAGAAGCCGAATTAGCATATCCACAATCAATTTGGGCTGCAAAATCATTACTGATGGCTTCTTATTCATACTATCTTCAAGAAGATTACGTAGAGGCAAGATTTCATTTGGAAAGATACCTAAAAAGTTATCCAAATGATGTAAATATAATCTATGCACATTATTTAATAGCAATGACTCATTACGATACAATTGTTGATGAGAAGACCGATTTAAAACCACTAACTAATGCAAAAGATAAATTTAATAATATAATAAAAAACTATCCTAACACTGAGTTTGCAGCTGATTCCAAATATAAAATTAATTATATAAATGAAGTTTTAGCTTCAAAAGAGATGTACTTAGGGAGATTTTATATAAAAAAAAAGAAATGGATACCAGCAATAAATAGATTTAAAAATATTATAAAAGAATACGAAACATCAATTTTCACAGAAGAGGCAATACATAGGTTGGTTGAAATAAATTATCACATTGGATTGCTAGATGAGTCTAAAAAATATGCTATGCTTTTAGGCTATAATTACGATTCTAGTAAGTGGTATAAAGAAACATATAAAATATATAATAAAGATTATAATAAACTAGTCATTAAAAAAGAAAAAAAAGGGTTAAAAAAAAGGTTTAAAGCATTATTTGAATAGTATGAGTAATGATTTTATTAAAAAAGATTATCTTAAGAAAATTAAATTAATACAAAAGCATAACAATCATTATTATAATAAAGATAAGCCAATTATTCCTGATAATGAATTTGATAAATTAAAGAAGAATGTAATAGATTTAGAAAATAAATACAATTTTTTAAATAATAAAAACTCACCCTCACAATCTGTAGGTTTTAAACCATCAAAAAATTTTCAAAAAATAAAACATAGAGTCTCAATGTTATCATTAGGAAACGCTTTTAATGAAGAGGATCTACAAAACTTTGAAAAAAAAATGATTAATTTTTTAAGTTTAAAAAATTTTAGTATAATTGAGTATAGTGCTGAGCCTAAAATTGATGGAATATCTGCCTCATTAATTTACGTTAATGGAAAATTTACACAAGGTCTCTCACGTGGAGATGGGACAGAAGGGGAGGATATTACTCAAAATTTAAAAACTATTAATGATATTCCTTTAAACATAACTGCAAAAAATTTTCCTAAGGAAATTGATATCAGGGGAGAGGTATTTATTGAAAATAATGACTTTAAACAAATAAATAAAAAATTTGCCAATCCTAGAAATGCTGCATCAGGTTCATTAAGGCAAAAAGATTCAACGGTAACTGCTAAAATACCTCTTAAATTTATTGCGTACACTCATGGGTATGCTGAAAAAATGCATATTGACACCCAATCAGATTTTTTAAAAAACTTAAAGACATGGGGTTTTAAGATTAACCCTTTTAATAAAAAGATTTCAGGCATCAAAAATTTAATACAAAATCATAAAGATTTAGAAGAAAAAAGAAAAGAAATAGCCTTTGATATTGATGGTGTTGTTTACAAAGTTAATGATTTTAACTTACAAAAAAGACTAGGTTTTGCAGCAAATGCACCTAGATGGGCAATCGCACATAAGTTTTCTGCAAATAGTTCAATATCTGAAATAATAAATATAGAAATTCAAATAGGTAGAACGGGAGCACTTACACCAGTTGCAAAAATTAAACCTGTAAATATTGGTGGTGTAATTGTCTCAAATGTAACACTGCATAATGAAGATGAAATTATCAGGAAAGACATAAGAGTTGGTGACACAGTAATTGTAGAAAGAGCTGGAGATGTAATACCACATGTTATTTCAGTAGACTCAACAAAAAGAGGAAATCAATCAAAATTTTTTATTTTCCCATTACATTGTCCGTCCTGTGGAAGCAATACTGTAAAGGATTACAACGAGGTAACTAAAAAACAAGACGCAGTGAGAAGATGTGTAAGCGAAGGTTACGATTGTGAAAAAATTGCAATAGAAAAAATCAAACACTTTGTGTCAAAAGAAGCATTTAATATTGACGGCCTTGGAAAAAAAATTGTAGAAAATTTTTGGATCTTAAAATTAATTAAGTTACCACAGGATATTTTTAATCTTGATTATGATAAAATAGAAAACTTGGAAGGGTGGGGAAAATTATCAGCAACAAATTTAAAATTTTCAATAGAACTAAAAAAAAAAATTTCTCTTGATAGGTTTATCTATTCATTAGGAATTAGACATATAGGGCAAGAAAATGCTAAGCTTATTGCCAGACATCTTAAAACAGCTATTAATTTTTTTAAGCTACCAGATAAAAAAAACATAGAAAACTTATCAAATATAGATGGAATAGGTTCAACACAAATTCAATCCATCAAAAATTATTTTTTAAATAAAACAAACATAAAAGTTTTGATGGAGTTAAATAAAAATCTTAAGATAGAAAACAATGTATTCATAAATAATAAAGGACTATTAAAAAATAAAACATTTATGCTTACGGGAAAATTAAATGGAATTAGTAGAGCAGAAGCAAAATCTTTAATTGAGAGTAATTCTGGAAAAATAATTAGCAATGTAAATAAGAAACTTGACTATTTAATTACTGGAGAAAAACCAACTATAAAGAAATTAAATTTAGCTACAGAATTAAATATCAAAATAATTAAACAAAAAGAGTTGATGAAAATGCTAAATAAGACTAGCTAACCATTTCCTCTCTTTTTTATTTAATGAATTTGAATATTCAGCATAAATATTTAAATGATATCTAAATATATAATCTTTTTCGATTTTATTTAATAATTCATAATCAATTAAATCTTTTTCAAAAGGAGCCAAAGTAAAATTTTCAAAAAATAATTTATTGCTTAATCTTTTAACGTAAATCAAATTTTCTATTCTAATCCCAAAAAAGTCTTTTTTATAATATCCTGGTTCATTACTCAAAATCATACCTTCTTGTATTTTTATAGTATTATATTTGGAAATTGATTGTGGTCCTTCGTGTACATTTAAAAAAAATCCGACACCATGACCAGTTCCATGAGCATAATCTAAACCTTCTTTTTTTAAAAATTTTCTAGCTCTAATATCAATTTTTTTACCAGTATTGTCCTTACTTAAGTTGGTAAGTGCAACAGCTATATGGCCCTTTAAAACATTGGTATATGCATTTTTTATTGATTTTTTTTGCCTGTTAAAGCTGATGGTTCTTGTTACATCTGTTGTGCCATAACTATATTGACCACCTGAATCGACTAATAAAAGATCTTTTTTATTAACCCTTTTAGTAGTTTCAGCTTTTGCCCTATAATGAACAATGGCTCCATTAGAGCCAGAACCAGCTATAGTATTAAAACTTGGAAACAAATAGTCTTTATTAAGTTTTCTAAATTTTTCCAATTTATTTTGTGCCTCAACTTCTGTTATTGATTTTTTATTTATATTTTTTATCCAATAAATAAACTTTGTTAACGCCAAACCATCTTTTTTATGAGCTTCAATCGTATGATTAATTTCGTGTGAATTTTTAATCGATTTTAGTTTATAGATTGGATCATTCTTATCTAAAATTTTGAATTTTGATTTAATCATATTTTCATAAAAAATTGAGCAAGATTTATTATCAATTATAAAACTTTTTCCTTTTAGTTTAATGATTAAGTTTGGAAGATCCCCTATATCAATAACTTGATTCTTTTTAATTTTTCTTTCTTTGATAATTTGTTTTGTATTATTTTTTTTTGTAATCAAAAAAAATTTTTTATCTTTATCTATAATTAATCTAGCATTAGGAATTGGACTATTTGGATTATCAAATCCTCTTATATTTAAAAGCCACGCAACATTTTCTGGAGCACTAATAAATAAATAATCTGCTTTATTTGATTTTAGGAAATTTGCTATATTTGAAATTTTTGATTGATGTGTTTCACCTATTATATTTTTTCCTAGAGAGTAAAATGGTTTAGTATTTTTTTCTTTAAATTTAAATATTTGATCAACTAAATTATCATTGACTGAAATAAGATTATTATTTAAAAAATAATTTTTAAGATTTTGTGACGTAAATAGTCTTGGATCATAGCCTAAATTATGATTCTTAATAATATTGTGTGGCATTTTTTTATGAATTTCAATTATTTCAAAATTTTCTGCTGATTCTTGTAGTGCTTGTATGGTGTATCTTCCATCAACAAATAAATAATTTTTTTTAATAAGTATCACTGCAATACCTGCGGAACCTGAAAAATTAGTAATGTTTTTTAATCTGTCATTTTTTGCATATTCAGAAAAATAGTCATCATTTTTAGGAACAATATAACCATCAATTTTAAATTTTTTAAATCTCTGTTTTAAAATTTTTATCTTATTTTTTATCATTTGATTCTTTTTTGATACCTTGCCCAACCAGGACTACTTTTCCCTTCATCAATCTCTAAGTCTTGATTAAATTCAAAATCGTTATCGTCATCTTTTGATTCATCAAAGAATGAATTTTTTTCTAAATATTTTTCTGGTAGTTCATCGATAAATCTTGAGGCCATACTGTCAATCCAATTGCCCTGATAGAATCTATTCATAGCAAATGATATTAACGCTTTATTTTTGGCTCTAGTGATACCGACATATGCCAACCTTCTTTCTTCTTCAAGACCATTTTGACCCTTTTCTTCAATTGATTTTTGGTGTGGAAAAAGGCCTTCTTCCCAACCTGGTAAAAAAACTACATCAAATTCAAGTCCTTTTGAGCCATGCATAGTCATCATATTAACTTTTTCTCCATCCCAATCTTGGTCTATTGAGGTTGCTAACGCTACATGTTCTAAAAAGGCTTCTAAACCATCAAAATCTTTCATCGCACTTAAAAGCTCTTTAATGTTTTCTAATCTATTTTCATTTTCTAGGTCTTTTTTATTCTTAAGCATCGCTGAGTAGCCCGATTCATCCAAAACTAATTGTAAGAGCTTAACGTGATTAATCTTCTTTATATTAATATCATTTCTCCACTTCTCCATTAAAAATAAAAAAGAACTTAAGCCCATTTTTGTTTTTGGTTTAATTAAATTTTGTTCAATCAATTGTTTTGAAGCAATTTCTAAACTTACTGAGTTTTCTTTTGAAAATTCATGTATTAACTTTATAGTACTTTCTCCAATTGATCTTTTAGGATTATTTACTATTCTTCCAAAAGCCAAATCATCTTTTGGTTGATGAACTAACCTCAGATATGCGACGCAGTCTTTAATTTCTGCTCTTTCATAAAATTTAGTCCCACCTAAAATTCTATAAGGTAATCCAATTTTTAAAAACCTCTCTTCAAATTCTCTTGTTTGGAATATTGCTCTAACTAAAATTGCAATATTATTAAATGAGTATTTTTTTTTAATTCTTTTTTCTATCTCATCAGAAATTCCTATAGCTTCATCTTTTCCATTTTTAAAACAATTAAGCTTAACAAGATCTCCTTCTTCCATGGTACTTTTTAAAGTTTTTCCTACTCTATTTTGATTGTTTGCAATAAGGTTTGATGCAACTGATAAAATATTTTGAGATGAACGATAATTTTCTTCTAATCTAATTACTTTTGAATTTTTATAAACTTGATCAAATTCTAAAAAATTTTTAATTTCTGCGCCACGCCAACTATATATAGATTGATCGTCATCACCAACACAGCAAAGATTTTTATGTTTTTCAGATAATAAATTTAGCCATCTACTTTGAATGTAGTTTGTATCTTGATACTCATCTACAAGTATATATTTAAAGTTATTTGAATAAATTTCTCTTATATCTAAATTTCTTTCTAAAATTTTTACCACATGTAATATCAAGTCACCAAAATCACAAGCATTTAAGTCCAATAATTTTTGTTGATATATTTTATAAAGTGGAAGTACAGTTTTTTCATATATATCATTTTTATTAATAATTACTTCGTTGGGATAAAAACCTTTATTTTTCCATCTATCAATAATAGACAAAATATATTTTGGTGCTAATTGTTTAATATCTATATTTTCAGCTTTACAAATATTTTTTATTAGTCTTACTTGATCATCCATATCTATAATTGTAAAATTAGAAGTTAATCCAGCGGCGGGGGCGTGTTTTCTTAATAACTTGGCACAAATAGAATGAAATGTCCCAAGCCAAGATAAACCTGTGGCTTCTAAATTAAGTATTGCACTTACTCTACTTTGCATTTCTTTTGCAGCTTTATTTGTAAAGGTTACAGACAGTATTTGATTCGGAAATGCTTTCTTCTCCCTAATAATATGAGCAATTCTAGAGGTTAAAACTTTAGTTTTGCCAGAACCTGCTCCTGCAACTATGAGTAATGGCCCATCTAGACATAAAACTGCTTCTTTTTGAGCAATGTTAAGGTTATTTAAATATTCAGAGTTTATCATTTTTAAAATTTCATTATAAGTTAATTAAATTTCAACAATATTTATGAAACCAATTGTTAAAAATTTTAATAACTATATTAAAAAGACAATATTCAAAGTTCAGAATAAAACAAATAATAACTTTAATATAAGTAATTTTAATAAATACTTGATATCTTTCATTGGTATATTGTTTGTTTATCTATTCTACTTACTGTTGCCTATTTTATATGATAAAAGTTGGTTGCAAACTAATATTGAAAGAAAATTACTAGATGAATTTAAAATAAATATCAGCACATCTTCCAATATATCATATCGAATTCTTCCAGCACCTCATTTCTTAATTAAAGACTCTAAACTCTTAATAGTTGGTGCTGAAAAACAAAAATCAATAGCTGAAATTAAAAATTTAAAGATATTTCTGACTCAAGGAAATTTTTTTAATAAAAACAATATTAATTTTAAAAAGTTATTTATTGATGATGCCAATTTCTATTTATTGAGTGATGATTTTAAGCTATTAAATGAACTTAAGAATAAAAATTTTTCTAATAAAAAAATTATAATTAATAATAGTAATATTTTTTTTAAAGACAGTTTGCAGAAGATAATTTCAATTATTAAAGTAGACAAGGCAATCTTATTTTTTGATGAAAATGATCTATTTAATTTATTTAATCTAAAAGGTGAGGTTTTTAATTTTCCCTTTATTTTTAATCTTAAAAGAAAAAATGAGTCTATTAAAAATGAAGAAATTAATTTTAGTATTAAACCTCTTAAACTAAATATTGTTAATAAATCTAGTGAAAAAAAAGATAATTCTTCTGAAGGAAAAAATATTATTTCAATTTTAAATTCAACAATTAATACAAAATATAATATTAGAGAAAAATCAATTATTTTTACGTCTAATAATTCTAAGATAAGCAATTCTATGACCAATTATGATGGAGAACTGTCACTCAATCCATTTAATCTAGATCTAAATATAGACATAGAAAATTATCAAATATCTAAATTATTTAATGACAATTCTATTTTTGTTGAGTTTATTAAGTCAGAATTATTATTTAATGAGAATATAAGCATAGACACCTCCACTGTTGTAAAATCAAGTTTGAAAAATAAAATTTTTCAAAAAGCAAAAATTAATTTTAATATTGTTAATGGTAAGATAAATCTTAACAATACAAGATTTATTAACAAAAATATTGGTTCATTGGAATTAAGTAATAGTAATTTATTTGTTGAAAATAATGAATTATTATTAAATACAAATGTATTGATTGATATTAAAAACTCAGATCAGTTATATTCTTTTCTCAATACTAGCAAGGTATCAAGAAAAGAAATTAAAAAAATCTTTATTAATTTAGATTATAATTTTTCAAATAAGAAAATTGAATTTAATAAATTAATAATAGATAAAAAAGAAGTTAGTCCTCAATTGCTAACATTAATTAAAAGTTTTAATATTAATAGCTATAGTAATTTAAATAAAAGTAGAAAATTATTAAATGAATTATTAAATGAATTATTTTATGCTTATGAAGGATAAATCATTTTTCTAGGATCCACTATTTTTTCATACTCTTTTTCTTTAATAAGACCTGTTTTAAGAGTTTCATATTTTAGTGTAGTACTGTTTTTCAAAGCTGTTTTTGCAATTTTTGCAGCATTGTCATAACCAATATGTGGAGCTAGAGCTGTTACCAACATTAAAGAATTGTCTAGATGTTCCTTAATTCTTTTTTTATTAGCCTTTATTCCTTTAACACAAAAATTTGAAAAGTTTTTAGTGCTATCTGCAATAAGGTCTATTGACTGAAGCACATTATGAGCAATCATTGGTTTAAATACATTTAATTCAAAGTGTCCATGAGATCCAGCTACCGTAATCCCTGTATGATTGCCAATTACTTTAGCACAAACCATTGTTACAGCTTCGCATTGTGTTGGATTTACCTTTCCAGGCATAATAGATGACCCAGGTTCATTTTCTGGTAGTATTAATTCACCATATCCAGCCCTTGGTCCTGAGCCTAAAAATCTTATATCATTTGAGATCTTCATTAACGCTACAGCACAAGTATTTAATGTGCCAGAGAAATTTACAATAGAATCATGTGCAGCTAGCTCTGCAAATTTATTTTCTGCTGGCTTAAAAGGTATTTTTGTATATTTAGCTATTTCCTTAATAATTTTTTTGTCAAAACCTTTTTTAGAATTAATTCCAGTTCCAACAGCTGTGCCACCTTGAGCAAGAAAGTATATTTCTTTAAGGGCAAGCTCTATTCTTTTAATACATTTTTTTAATTGGATTTGATATCCTGAAAATTCTTGGCCAAGAGATAAGGGGGTTGCGTCTTGCAAATGAGTTCTACCAATTTTGATGATATTCTTAAATTCTTTTATTTTTTTTGCCAATTCTTTTTCTAAAATTTTTAAATTTGGTAACAATTTTGATATGGTCTCTTGAGCTACAGATATATTCATAGCTGTAGGAAAAACGTCATTAGTAGATTGAGATTTATTTACATGATCATTTGGATGAACGGGTTTTTTTGAGCCTTTTTTTCCACCCATAATTTCAATTGCTCTATTCGCAATTACTTCATTAACATTCATGTTTGTTTGAGTCCCAGAACCAGTTTGCCAAACCTTTAGTGGAAAATGCTTGTCTAGTTTTCCTTTAATAACTTCTTCAGAGGCTTTTATTATTGCATTAGTTATTTTTTTATTAATTTGCTTTTCTTTAAAATGAACTAGAACAGCTGATCTTTTAATGATTGCAATCGATTTTATAATTGAGATGTTAACTAAAATTTTTCCAATATTAAAGAATTTATTAGATCTTTGAGTTGATGCACCCCAGTATTTATCATCAGGCACATTTACGCTTCCAATACTGTCAAATTCTTTTCTTAATTTCATTTATTAATATATAATTAATATTTTATTATATTTATACATTAAATTTAAATAACTTACAGGAGCTAAATGTCAAATTTCAACAAAGTAAAAACTTTCATGGAAACTTTTGGTCAAGAAGTGAAAATTAAACCTTCTTTCAGCACTAATAAGATTAACAGCCTTAGGTACGATCTTATTAAAGAAGAGCTAGACGAACTTAAAGTTGCAATGGAAAGCAACGATCTTTTAGAAGTTGCTGATGCCTTAACAGACATATTATATGTAACATATGGGGCAGGACATGCATTTGGTATTGATCTTGATAAATGTTTTGAAGAAGTTCAAAGCTCTAATATGAGTAAGTTAGATAAAAGTGGAAAACCAATTTATAATAATGCTGGAAAAGTTATGAAAGGACCAGATTATTTTAAACCAGATCTTAAAAAATTTATATAATTAAAAAGATTATTTTTTTCTCAATATAAGTTGATGACCTGCGTATAAAATCTCAACATCTTTAAATCTTGATAAAAATAGCAAAATACCACCAACAACAAAGTCTGATTCAATTTTTTTTTTCTTTTTTTTTATTTTATTTTTATCTTCATACTCATAAAGAAGATCATCAAAAATTAAAATCCCTCCTTTTTTCAATATTTTAAAGGAATTTTTTCCATCATTAATAACATCTTTACAATCATGACCACCATCAACATAAATAATATCAAACTTATCTTTTTTATACCTTTTAAAGAAAATGTTTGAAGAAATGTTATAAAATTTAAAACTTCTTATTTTTTTCTTATTTTTTTTAAAATTTTTATAAAAAAGTGTATTTCTATTTAAAGAGTCTACAGCCACAAGTTTTGATTTTTTTAAATATCTTAAAAAAAATGAAACAGATAAACCTTCAAAAGTACCTATTTCCAATATGTTAATTTTTTTCCTTTCCAAATTATATTTCTTGAAGAAGTGAATCCAAACTTGAGAATTTCGTCCAAACCAATTAAATGAAAGTGAAAGTTCTCTCTTTACATATTGATCAAAATCTTTTGCTATTTTTTTATTTACAACTAGTCTAACTAAAAATATAGATATAGATTGAATTGAGTATTTATATAATAGAAAAGTTCCAACTTTATATTTCTTAAGCTGTAAACTTGCTTTGATTATTAATTTAATTCCTTTTAAATATCTTATTAAATAATAAAAAAATCTATTCATGATTGCGCTAGTGTATATCTTCTATATTTTAATAAATAAAGATAAGTAGAAGAGTGTGAAGGGGCGTTCTGTTTCCCGCCCTCAATCAGAAAACACCATAACTATGACTTTTTTATAAGGTACACAGTAAGGTACACAGTTAATTGGTGGTTTCTTTGTAATGAATTTTTAATAAATAGTATGAAGATGGAGAGGGAAAAAAGCATAAATTAACCGATGAAGGACTTGATAGACAGATATATGATGGAACTTCATAAAATGAAAAATCTAATTGAACAGATAAAATTATTAAAAATTATTAATCAAAAAAGTGTTAAAGATAAAAAGTTCTTATTAGAAAAAGAGAAAAATATAGAAATTTATTATGCCCCATTTGACTATATTAATTCAAAGGCAAAAATAGTTATCGTTGGAATAACACCAGGATTACAACAAATGTTGCAGAGTTATGAGGTTATAATGCAGAGAAAATCTCTTAAAGAAGTTAAAGACTTATCAAGTTTTAAAGGGAGTATGAGAACAGGTCTAATCAAGTATTTAGATGAACTAAAAATTAATGATATTTTGAAGATTAAATCATGTGAGAGTTTATTTAATAAAAATAGCAACTACTTACATACTACTTCATTAGTAAAATACCCTGTATTTGATAAGGGAAAAAATTATTCAGGTGCTAATATTCTAAAAAAAAAAATACTTTTAGACTTTATTGAAAAAAATTTTTTAGAAGAATTAAAAACTTTAAAGAAATCTATTATTATTCCTTTAGGTAATACAGTTTCATCTACAATTGAATATTTGAATAACAAATATAATCTTAAATTAGCTTGTTTTCTAAAAGGTTTTCCTCATCC
>Ga0114998_10001583_pt1 | contig 17596 bp, 19 predicted proteins | sample ArcticOcean_MG_C_5_FD_87044 | JGI IMG/M metagenome (GOLD analysis project Ga0114998, IMG submission 87044) | Marine microbial communities from western Arctic Ocean - ArcticOcean_MG_CB4_138 | ecosystem: Environmental > Aquatic > Marine > Oceanic | place: Arctic Ocean: Canada Basin | collected...
GAGCTGTTTATTGATAAGTCTAGATCGTTGTCCCAAGGCAATAGTCTGGATTCTCTTTTTATGCCTAATAAAGTGCCACCCTCAAGCCAATAGTTAACCGATAAAATATCTAAAGATTTTGCAACATCAAGAAGTAGAGACTCAGCTATTTCTTTGTTTTTTTTAGATAATGTAATTTTATATGCCAATTATATATTTTTTAATAAAAATTGATAAACGCTATCATTAGTATCCTTAGGATTATAATGATGTGTCTTTATTCCAATAGACATTGCTGATTGGACTGCTTCATAATTATGTTCAATGTATATCAAATTAGTATTACTTAGGTTGTACTTTTTAATAAGTAGTTTGAAATACAAAGAGTCATCCTTATTTGGCTCGTGTGAAAGACTAAACACATCATAAGGCATTTCTACTATGCCATAATCAATTAGTTCATTGTTATTAGCGTTGGTTAAGATAATTTTACGATTTTCAAATTTCTCTAATAAGTAATATAAATCAACATCTAACTTTTTGTTTTTAACAAGTGTATTCCAAGCGTCAATTAAAATTATTTTCATAATACTTAATAGTTAAACAGCTAAATTATGTTCTCTTAAAACTTGGTTTAAGGATGTTTTTTTATCTGTACTTTCTTTTCTTTTTCCTATAATAAGAGCACAAGGCACATTATAGGTTCCAGCATTAAATTTTTTTGGAAATGAACCAGGAATAACAACAGATCTTTCAGGAATTTCACCTTTAATTTCAACTGGATCATTATTAGTGATATCAATAATTTTTGTAGATGCAGTTAAAACAACATTAGCACCTAAAACAGCTTCTTTTCTTATAATTACTCCTTCTACAATGATACTTCTTGATCCTAAAAACACATTGTCTTCTATAATTACTGGAGTTGCTTGTAAAGGCTCTAAAACTCCTCCAATTCCTACTCCACCCGAAATATGTACGTTTTCTCCAATTTGTGCACAACTTCCTACTGTTGCCCATGTGTCAACCATTGTACCCTTACCGATGTAAGCACCGATATTTACATAGCTAGGCATAAGAATACAACCGCTTGAAATAAATGATCCGTATCTAGATATTGCACTAGGGACAACTCTTATGCCTTTTTTAGCATAATCTCGTTTTAATGGAATCTTGTCATGAAACTCCATTGGACCAGCATGTAAAGTGGTCATTTTATTAATCGGAAAATATAATAAAACAGCTTTTTTAATCCACTCATTGACAATCCATTTGGAGCCCTCACAATGAGCTACCCTTAACTCTCCAGAGTCGAGTAGTTCAATTGTGTCTTTTATAGCTTTAATGATGTTTAAATCATTTAATAAGCTTCTGTCATCCCAAGCTGATTCTATTTTTTGTTTTAAATCCATTCTTTTAGTTATATAAACAAATATAATTCTATTATATAATCATTTAATAAAGTATGAATAAAAAATACTTATTTTTTTGAGTTATACTATATTTGTAAACACTATGCCAAGAATATTATCTATTGATTTTGGTTCCAAAAGATGTGGGATTGCAGTAACTGATGAAAGTCAGATAATTGCCTCTGGTCTTAAAACTGTTAAAACTGAAAATTTAATTCATTTTTTAAAAGATTATTTTAAAGAACAAGAAGTTAATCTTATTGTAGTCGGTTTGCCAAAAAACATGAATAATGAAGAATCCTCAATTGAGCCTTTGATATTAAAGTATATTAAAACCATTAATACTACTTTCCCTTTGATTAAGATAGAGAGGTTTGATGAAAGGTTTACCTCAAAATTAGCTTTCCAGGCAATGATTGATGGAGGTTTAAAAAAGAAGCAAAGAAGAAATAAGGAGACTATTGATATGGTTAGTGCTACGATAATTCTTCAAGATTATTTACATGGTAGAAAATTTTAATTACTTAATCATTGTATAAATAAGTATTGTATTTTTGCAAAAAAAATAATATTTTTATGTTGTTACCCATTATAGCTTACGGACATCCTGTCTTAAAAAGAAAAGCTGAAGTTATCTCTAAAGATTTTCCTAATTTAAAGGAGCTTATTGACAATATGTTTGAAACAATGTATAACGCAAGTGGAGTTGGTATAGCTGCACCTCAAATCGGACAATCTATTCGACTTTTTATTGTGGATACAAGTCCATTTTCAGAAGATGATAGTTTAAGTGATAAAGAAAAAAATCAACTAAAATCATTTAAAAAAATATTTATAAACCCAGAAATAATTGAACAGTCTGGCGACGATTGGAGTTTTGATGAAGGTTGTTTAAGCATACCAAACATAAGAGAAAGTGTTTTAAGGCAACCAGAAATTAAAATTCAATATTTTGATGAAAATTTCATCAAACATGTGCAATCATTTGACGGTCTGTTGGCCAGAGTAATTCAGCACGAATATGATCACGTTGAAGGAGTTTTGTTTACGGATAAACTATCTAGTTTTAAAAAGCAGCTCCTTAAAAAAAAATTACTCAAAATTTCATCAGGTAAGTTAAGTTTTGATTACGAGATGGAATTTTATAAAAGTTCAAAAAAGAGATAAGTGCTTAAAAATTATACCAAAGAATTTAATTATAATTTAAAGTTATCATTGCCAGTCATGCTAGGAATGCTTGGTCACACTTTAGTTAGTCTTGTAGACAACATTATGGTTGGTAAATTAGACCCTACTAATCTTGCTGCAGTATCTTTAGGGAATAGTTTTGTTTTTATTGGAATGGCTATTGGAATTGGCTTTTCTTCTGCTATTACTCCTCTAGTCGCAGAAGCAGACTCAGAGAATAATCAACAAAAATTACAATCGACCTTTATTCACGGAATAGTTTTGTGCACAGCACTTAGTTTAGTATTATTTTTATCAATTTTTCTTTTTAAAGACATAATGCTTTTGATGAATCAGCCTAAAGAAGTTGTATCTCTTGCATTGCCGTATTTAGAACTAGTTGTAATATCTTTGATACCGCTTTTAATATTTCAGGCTTTCAAGCAATTTTTTGACGGTATTTCTCTTACAATATACCCGATGTATGCTGCAATACTTGCTAATGTTATTAATGTGATAATTAACTATGTATTGATTTTTGGAAAATTCGGATTTCCTTCAATGGGTATTATTGGTGCTGCAATTGGTACTCTTATTTCAAGAGTAGTAATGCTTATATTTCTAATATTAATCATTAAATATAATAATAGGATTAGGAAGAGATTAAGTAATCTTAGAGCTATAAAATTTGATAAACTAATGTTTAAAAAGATCCTAAGTATTGGTATTCCAAGTTCTATGCAAATGGTATTTGAAGTTGTTTTCTTCACAACAGCAATTTGGCTAAGTGGTCTACTTGGAGAAAATTCGCAGTCAGCTAACCAAATAGCTTTAAACTTATCTTCAATGACCTTCATGATAGCCAGTGGACTAAGTGTTTCTGCTATGGTAAGGGTAGGTAACCAAAAAGGATTAAAAAATTATGTTGATTTAAGAAGAATTTCTTTTTCTATTCTACTCTTAGGATTGCTTCTGGCTTTATTTTTTGCTTTTTGTTTTATATTTTTAAATGATTTACTTCCTCATATTTATATAGATCTAAATAACCCGTTAAATTATGAGGACAATTTAGAAGTTATAAGCATAACTTCTAAATTACTTATAATAGCAGCTATTTATCAAATATCAGATACTATTCAAGTTATTATATTAGCTGCACTTAGAGGAATGCAGGATGTAAAGATACCTACTATAATTACTTTTGTTTCTTATTGGCTAATAGGGTTTCCTGTTAGTTATTTTTTAGGTTCTGAAGATATGCTTGGTAGTGAAGGGATTTGGATTGGACTATTAACAGGCTTAACAACTGCAGCTGTTTTATTGTATATTAGGTTTGATATTTTAACTAAAAAATTAATTTTAAATAATTAACACATGGATTTACCTAAGTTTATTCTTGGAGACAACACTGATTTTCCGGATTCAATTTTCATTATACATACTGATTATCCGCGATTTATCCTAAATCTTGAAAATGACTCTATTAAATGGTTTGAAAACTTCAGTGAATTAGATGAAGAAGAACTTTTAGCACAAACAAAAGATCTTATCGATGAGGCATCCAAATTTTACGATAGGGAAGTTAGTAGATATGAATAATTATGCTAGAACAATTTTTAAAATATGATAGAGATTTATTAGTTTATTTAAATAATCTTGGATCTGATAATTGGGATTTTTTATGGTTAAACTTAACGGATAAAATCACTTATATTCCTTTTTTTCTTTTTATTATTTATTTTATTTATAAAAAGTTTAGTTTAAGAGAATTCTTGTTAATTTTAACATCAATTTCTTTATTAATACTATTCACAGATCAATTTACTAACCTTATTAAAGATTCTTTTCATAGACTTCGTCCATGCAGAGATGATACTCTTAATTTTCTATTAAGATCCATTGATGTAAGATGTGGTAAGTTTGGTTTCTTTTCTGCCCATGCTGCAAATTCTATGGCTGTATCTATCTTTTTATTTAAGGTATTTCAAGATCTTAATTTTAAAGCTCTAAATTATTTTCTTATTTTTTGGGTAGTATTGTTTTCATACAGCAGAATTTATCTAGGAGTACATTTTCCTGTAGATATAATAATGGGATTATTAGTTGGATTATTTTTTGGAAATATAGCTTACAAACTAGTAAATAGGTTTGTATTATTCCGCACTAAATAAGTGATAATAAGTAATAAGTCTTTTTCTTTTTTTTCCTCTATTTAAATCATATTTTGTTATTTTTTCAACTCTATATTTTTGATTGTTTAAAAGTGTATCTTTTATTATTAGAGGTTCTTTAGTTAATAAACCAAAGTTTAAATTATTTACTGTAATCTCTTTTATCTCTTTAGTACTAATTTTTTTAATTACTTTTCCAAAATCCCATATAATTTCAGGTGAAATATCGTAATTACTATATGTTTTTATTTTAAGTAAGTTTAACTCACTCACCGACCTGTATTGATCATTTGTCTTTTTTACTAGGGTAGGGGCATTTGACATTGAAAATAGTACAATTAGTAGTAATATAATTTTAAGATTTAAAAAAGTCAGATTATTATTGAATAATTTAATAATCACTGAAGTACATAATATTACAAGTATGATGTCAAATAGATTAATAGTTAAGTCTAGTATAAAACTTTTTATAATAAAAAATGAACTTCCAATTATTAATATCAATAGATAATGAAATTGTAAAACTTTTTTAGAACTTTTTTTCTGATCAGAACTATTAATAATATATCTAAAAATAAAACCAATATTCATAGCTAAAGGAATAAGAATAGGCATTAAATATCTAGGTTTTTTTTCTGGAATTAACGATAAAAGTATCACACCAATTATTGTCCATAAAAATGTCATTTTATAAGCTTTGTAATTCTTAATTTTGTTTTTATAATATGGATATAATAGGCTTAAAAATGCAAATATTGTCCATATTCCTGATTGGATAAAGAAACTCCAGTAGTAGTAAAAAGGTCTAACATTATAATTTGCCCAGTTAGAAGTTTCTTTTTTTGTTGTGTAAATTAAATTTGTTGGATCCTCAATAAATATGAACGTATACCACGATAAGCCAATTATTATTCCTGTTATAAGAATTGGTATTATTTTCTTTATTTTTTCTTTTTTTAAGTTCGGATATGTAATGAAATATGCAATAAGAAATGGAAGTAGTAAGGCATAAACCGAAACTGGTCCTTTAGATAAAAAGGAGCAGCCAATTAAAATACTTACAAGAATTATAGTTTTTATACTATAAATATTAGAGTTTAAACATTTAAACAAGAAATAGATTGCAATAAACATAAACCCATGACTATATATATCCCAGGGAGCTTCTAAAGCAATTGCTATTATATAAAAAGAAGTTAATGTGATAAAAGAGTTCACTAAACTATCTTTTTTGTTTTTTACTAATTCCAAGCTAAAATAATAAGAAGTTATTGCTGTTACTGCTACAAATAAAAAACTTGGAAGTCTATAAAAATAAAGTGTTTTAATTCCAAAAATAGTTATTGATAGTGCCGTGATCCAAGTTGGTAATGGAGGCTTTTGATATCTAGGCTCTCCGTTAAATGTTGGCATAAACCAATTATTGTCTATTAGCATTTCTCTAGCTGTAACAAAGTTTCTTGCCTCCATTATAGTTATATCTATGTAATTCAAGTTTAATGTAAATACTAAACTTATAGCAATTATTATAAATATTACTAATAATGATGAGGTTGTTTCAGTGAATTTCATTTATCTAAATTTAAAATATATAAAAATATTTCTAGCATATATAAATGATCCAATTATGTGACCAATAAATAGTACTGGGTCGGATCTAAAAATTGAATAAATTAAAATTAATATCGAACCGCTAATGCTTAAAACCCAAAAACCTATAGGTAGACTAGATTCTTTGTTTTTTTCTGAGTAAATCCATTGGTATACAAATCTTAACGTGAAGGTTAATTGAGAGATAATACCTAGATATATTAACCAATTTGGTATGTCTGTTTCTCTTAACAAAACATCTAAGTCTATAATGTTATTGTTGTAATAGTAAATAATAAGATACAGCGGAAATGTAATAAATACGAACCTTAATAAATGACTTAACTTATTCCATTGTCCTTGTAATTGAAGATTTCTTATATATATAAAATATGTTAAAGATTGACCTAGCATTATAGCAAAATCACTTCTTAAATACCCATATATAAACAAAAGTAATGATCCTAAAAGGCTTAAAGTCCAAAAAATAGTAGGAGTTACAACCTTTCTTTTTTTCTCAGAATAAAACCACTGAATTATTAGTCTTGAAGAAAATAGAATTTGAGCTAAAAATCCAATAGTGTATGTTAAGAAACTACTCATTATCCTTTATTTGATAATTTATATATTTTTTTTTCATCCATAAGTAAGCAAAACAATCAAATAATGGCCCTATAAGCCTGTTAAAGAAGCCGAACTTAGCTTTGCCAGCTAATCTTGGGTAATGCCTTACGGGAACTTGAGTAATCCTACCATTTTGAAGTAAGATCATTGCGGGAAGAAATCTATGAATGCCTCTAAACATTGGTATTTTTTTAGCATAACTTGATCTAATTACTTTTAAAGGACATCCAGTATCGATCATATTATCTTTTGTGAATATTTTTCTGATAGTATTAGCAATAAAAGATGAAATATTTTTAATTATCGAATCTTTTCTGGATGTTCTAACTCCTGTAACTAAATCATTATTGCTAATTTCTTTTAATAGTAAATTAAAATCTTGTGGATTGGTTTGAAGATCAGCATCTATATATCCAACTAAACTAGTCTTGGTATAATCAAAACCAGCTTTTATAGCAGCGCTTAAGCCACAATTTTTTGTGAAACTTATAAAATTGAATTTTTCATTTGTATTACAGATTTCTTTAATAAGAATTTCGCTATTATCTGTAGAGCCATCATTAATAAATAAAATTTGAGATTCAACTAATGATTTTTTTATAAAATCACTTAACTCATTATTAAGTCTTTCAATATTTTCTTCCTCATTGAACAATGGGACTATAATTGTTAAGTTTTCCTTCATTTTATTTACTGGAATTAATAATTAATTCACTTGCTGCTAAAACTGTTGTTTTATTGCTATCTAATAATTTTATTTGGTTCTCCAGTTCTAACATTAATTTTTCATCACTAAAAAAATCTGTTTGTATTTGATTATTTAGAGTTTGCATTAACCAATGTTTTTTTTGATTATTTCTATTTTTAGTAAAATAGCCATTATTCTTTGTTAGTCTAAAATAATCACTTACTTCTGCCCATACTTCTTTTATTCCATCTGAGTTAATTGAACTACATGTGGATACTTTGGGTTTCCATTTTGAAGCTTTAAGAGGGTAAAGATTTAAAGCCATTTTAAATTCAGATTTAGCCAGATTTGCAGCTTCAATATTATCTCCATCTGATTTATTAATGATAATCGAATCCGCCATCTCAATGATTCCTCTTTTAATTCCTTGAAGTTCATCACCTGCTCCAGCTAGTTTTAAAAGTAAGAAGTAATCGACCATTTCATAGACACTGATTTCACTCTGTCCAACTCCAACAGTTTCTATGAGAATTATGTCAAATCCAGCAGCTTCACATAAAATTATTGATTCTCTTGTTTTATTTGAAACACCACCTAAGTGATTTCCAGCAGGGCTAGGTCTAATGTATACATTTTTGTCTTTTACTAAATTTTCCATTCTAGTTTTATCTCCTAAAATACTTCCTTTAGTGACACTACTTGATGGATCAACTGCAAGAACAGCAATTTTTTTTCCACTCTTAGATAAATAAGATCCAAAGGATTCTATAAAAGTACTTTTACCTACTCCAGGAACACCTGTAATTCCTATTCTTATTGAAGAGTTTCTTTTTAATAAGCATTCTTTTAAAATCTTATTGGCTATTTCTCTATCGCTTCTTTTTTTACTTTCTACTAGGGTTATTGCACGACTAAGTGAAACGATATCTCCTTTTAAGATCTTTTTTATTAAATCCGTGTGTGATATGTTTTTAATGTTTGGAATGTATTCCAATGTGGTTTTTTTAAAATTGTTAATAATTTAACTAATTTTTATTAAAAATAACCCATTCTCCTTTAAGAATTAATAACTCAGCCTGTTTGTACTTCAATTCTTTACTTTCTCCAGTTTTCACATTTTTTATAAAAACTTTATCGTTTCTACCAATCTTTGGTTGATCTCTAATGATTGTTTCTACAGTTTCTCTATTGTTAGATTGATTGTTTCCAGCTGCTCTACTTCTAGCGCTCAACTCATCCATGTTAGGAATCTCTTCTTTAGAAGTGTTTAAATCTCTTTTTTTGTTGGATTTAGCTTCTCTAATAATATTTGTATTCTCTCTAGGGATCTCTCCTTTAAATAAAAATGATAAAATCTCTTTATTTACCTGATCTATCATTCCCCTAAATAATTCAAATGACTCAAACTTATAAATTAAAAGAGGATCTTTTTGTTCGTGAACAGCTAGTTGGACAGATTGTTTCAATTCATCCATTTTTCTTAGATGAGTTTTCCAAGAATCATCTATTATTGCTAAAGAGATGTTTTTTTCAAAATCATTTACCAATTGTTCACCTTTTGAATGATATGCCTTTTCTAAATCTGTAACCACCTGTAAGGTTTTTATACCATCAGTGAAAGGAACTACTATTCTCTTGAACTTATCTTTTTGTGTTTCATAAACATTTTTAATAACTGGAAAAGCTAAAACTGCATTTTCTTGGATCTTATTTAAATAATGTTTTAATGCTGAATTATAAATCTTATCTGTAACTTGTTCTGAAGACATTGTTGAAAATTCTTCACTTGTAATATTAGTTGAAAATGAAAAATATCTAATTAATTCATATTCAAAATTCTTGTAATCATTCGCTGATTTATTATTTTCAACTATAATTTCTGTAGTATCATAAATCATGTTTGCTATATCGACTTTTAATCTATCACCAAATAAAGCATTATATCTTCTTTTATATATGACTTCTCTTTGTGCACTCATGACATCATCATATTCTAAAAGTCTTTTTCTTATACCAAAATTATTTTCTTCAACTTTTTTCTGTGCTCTTTCTATTGACTTAGTTATCATGGAATGTTGTATCACCTCTCCTTCATCTAGCCCCATTCTATCCATCATTTTTGCAATTCTTTCGCTCCCAAATAATCTCATTAAATTATCTTCTAATGAAACGTAGAATTGTGAACTTCCTGGATCCCCTTGTCTTCCTGCTCTACCTCTAAGTTGCCTATCTACTCTTCTAGAATCGTGACGTTCCGTTCCAATTATAGCTAACCCACCAGAATTTTTCACTTCGTCTGACAATTTTATATCAGTACCTCTACCTGCCATATTAGTAGCTATAGTGACTTGACCTGGATTACCAGCTTGAGATACTATATCAGCTTCTTTCTTATGTAATTTAGCATTAAGTATATTGTGAGGTACTTTTCTTATACCTAACATTTTACCCAGCACTTCACTAATTTCAACAGAGGTTGTTCCTATTAGTATAGGGCGACCCTGTTTAGATAGTTTAGTTACTTCATCTATTACAGCATTATATTTTTCTCTTTTAGTTTTATAAATTAGATCTTCTTTATCATCCCTAACTATTGGTCTATTTGTAGGTATTTCAACTACATCTAACTTGTATATTTCCCATAACTCACCTGCTTCTGTTACTGCCGTACCAGTCATTCCAGAGAGTTTTTTATACATTCTAAAGTAATTTTGTAAAGTAATTGTAGCAAATGTCTGTGTGGCAGCTTCAATTTTTACGTTTTCTTTAGCTTCAATCGCTTGATGTAAACCGTCACTATACCTTCTTCCATCCATGATTCTACCTGTCTGCTCATCAACAATCATTACTTTGTTATCCATTACTACATATTGGGTATCTTTTTCAAATAATGCATATGCTTTTAAAAGCTGACTAAGAGTGTGAATTCTTTCAGACTTGATGCCAAAATCACGATATAAAATTTCTTTTAGACTAGCCTCTTTTTTAGAGTCCAAATTTTGAGATTCTATTTTAGATATTTCTAGACCTATTTCAGGCATTACAAAGAAATTAGGATTGTCCTTACCAGATAAGAAATCAATTCCTTTGTCAGTTAATTCAATTTGATTATTTTTTTCATCTATAACATAATAGAGTTCTTCATCTACCTTAGGCATCTCTCTATTATTATCCTGCATATAAAAATTCTCTGTTTTTTGAAGTAATTGCTTTATACCGCCTTCACTTAGAAACTTAATAAGAGCTTTATTCTTAGGAATTCCTCTATAAATTCTCAACAGATTGAAAGAGCCTTCTTCTTCCTCTCCATTAGAAATCATTTTTTTTGCATCAGAAAGTAAAGAGGTTAAATATTTCCTTTGTACAGAGACTATATTTTCTATTTTAGGCTTTAACTCATTAAACTCGTGAACATCCCCTTTCGGAGTTGCTCCAGAAATTATTAGCGGAGTTCTTGCGTCATCTACTAAAACAGAATCTACCTCATCTACAATTGCATAATGATGTGGACGTTGAACTAAATCATCTGGAGAGTTAGCCATATTATCTCTCAAATAATCAAATCCAAATTCATTATTAGTCCCGAAAGTAATATCAGCTCTGTATGCTTTTTTTCTTTCTTCAGAATTAGGTTTGTAATAATCAATACAGTCAACGCTAAGTCCGTGAAACTCATAAATTGGTGCCATCCATGCACTATCTCTTTTTGCTAAATAATCGTTTACCGTAACAAGGTGTACTCCTTTTCCAGATAATGCGTTCAAATATACCGGTAGAGTTGCTACTAGAGTTTTCCCTTCTCCTGTTTGCATTTCCGCAATTTTTCCTTGGTGCATTGATATACCTCCAATAAGTTGTACATCATAATGAATCATGTCCCATGTTACAGGTTTCCCAGCTGCATCCCAGGAATTTTCCCAAATAGCATGTTCGTTATTTAAATTAACATAGTCTTTCAATCCAGAAAGTTCTCTGTCAAAATTACTTGCAGTAACTTTTATTTGACTATTGTTTTTAAATCTCTTTGCAGTTTCTTTAATAACTGCATATGCTTCAGGTAATATTTTTTTTAAAGTTTCTTCTGTTGATAAATAAATTTCATCTTTTAAATTATCTATTTTATTATATAAACTTTCTTTTTCATCAAAATTAACAGTAGTTTCAACTTCAGATTCTAAACTTTTTATTTCATCAGTAATATCTTTATTAGAATTAGCTATTGAAGATTTGAATTCATCTGTTTTAGCTCTTAAATCGTCATTAGAAAGTTGTGCAACCTTTTCCTCAAAAGACAATATACTTTTGACGATAGGAGATATCATTTTAACGTCTTGTTTAGATTTATCTCCTACAAATATTTTAAGAATAGAATTTAAAATACTCATTAATTTATTTTTTTAAATAGAAAATCAAAGATACGATTTGTTGCATTTCTTTTGAAGAAAATAGCAAATAAAAAAAGTCTCATTGGAGACTTTTTTTATTAGTTGATCTTCAATATTCATCTTCATTCCAAAGATAATCATCATCAGTAGGGTAGTCAGGCCAAATTTCCTGAATCGATTCATACAGATCACCTTCGTCTTCAATAGATTGCAAGTTTTCTACTACTTCTAACGGAGACCCGGTTCTGATAGAATAATCTATCAATTCATCTTTGGTAGCTGGCCAAGGTGCATCACTTAAAAATGACGCTAATTCTAGTGTCCAATACATAGTTTATAGGATTTTATATTTTGCAAAAATAAATTTTTAATGGAATTTCACAAGTTATTTGAATGTTATTTCAAATTTACTTATTAATCCACTTATTTTCCTCTGTATTAGTTTCCAATGAGATTTTTCTAGATAAAGTGAATAAATAATCTGATAGTCTGTTTATATAAATAATAATATTTTGATTTATTTTATAACTTTTACTGAAACTGATACATCTTCTTTCCGCCTTTCTACAGACACTTCTTGCAATATGGCAGGTAGAAACAGTAATATGTCCACCAGGAATTATAAAGTTTGTCATCTCTGGCAATGTGGAACTAATTTTATCAATTTCTTTTTCAATAGAATTAGTTTTTTCAACTGAAAAATTAATTATTTTTTTTTCTTTTCGACTGGTGTAGTCCAAGGCAAGCAATGATCCTATTATAAATAAGTTTTCCTGAATTTTTAATATAAAGTTTTTGTCATCAAAAGAAGTGCAGTAATCTCTAAGTAATCCAAGATTAGAGTTTAGCTCATCAATAGTTCCGTATGCTTCAATTTGAATTTCGTCTTTATCTAATCTTTTTCCTCCAATCAATGAGGTTTTTCCTTTGTCTCCACCTTTAGTATAAATTTTCATAAGTTACTTGTTATTCTATTTAAATATACAAATATTATAACCTAATTATATAATCTTGTTTTTGTAGTTTTTTAACTTTTAAAATTAATATTCCAAAATAATAAAAATCTATACTTACCTGGATTTCTTTTCTTTTAATTAACTTTTTCCAACAAGAATATTCATTCTTGAGCCTTATATTTTTTATTAATAAAATCGTGTTTTCTTTTTTTCTGCTGTACCCTTCTAAAATTTCAGATACTTTATTAGATAATATATTTTCTATAGTATATGTTGAAAACTGTTTTTTGTAATGGTTAACAAGTCTCAAGTTTAAGAAATGAATATTTTTTTTTAATTTTTTTTTCCCCTCTTTATAAATACATTCTGTCAGTAATTTATAAACTATAGGCGAATGAATAGAGTATTGATTTGAAGAATTGAAAATATGACTTACAAATCTTAAAACTTTATAAACCATCAGGCTTTTGAGTAAAACTTAATTAATTGTAAATATCTGAAGGCAAGGAATAAAAAAAGAGGATATAAACTGATATTAAAAACCTGAACTCCTGTTACAGAATGCAACATAATTAATATTAATGACAAGAGTAATAACTTTAGATATGCTATTTTCCATTTCTTGTTAATTACGTTAATTAATAGTATAAAATTGACTGGACTAGCCCATAGTAAATTATAATTAAATGCCGCTGTAGTGTGGTCTGTAAAAAACCATAAAAATATTAATAAACAACCTATAATTGAGGTTAATATATGAATAGATTCTAATGCTAAATGGATTTTTTTATTTTCTTTATTTCTGTAATTTAATAAGAATAAAGCTGTAAATATTAATATAAAAACAAATAGAGGGGAAGTTAAAAAAACATTAAATATTGATTTTTTAACTTTCTTAACTTTATTTATAAATTCAATATTTTTAACAAGTTTAACTTTTTCAACTTTTTTATTATTGTTTGAATAATTGTAATAAGAAGAATTTAAATATTCAAATAAATATTCAGGTAAAAAGGTATTCTTTTCAGCTTCTATTTGCTGATCTATATAAGAACCTAAGCATATATCAATACCTAATGAACCCCATGAGTTTTTGTTTATATTTTCATAAATCAAACTTCGGTATGAGTTCTTGAGCTTGTTAGCATGAGAATAATTATTTGCATACCCATGCTGGGTTAGTGACTCATTAATAAGGTCTTTTATTATTGTTGAACAATTATTATCAAAGTAGTCATAAAAATAATCTTTATTTTTAGGTCTTGAATTAAAAATCAGTTTGTTAACTAACTTTTCTTTTAAATCATCTGGTAGGTGTAAAACTTGCTCCTTTATAGATCTATTATTAGCAATATAGCTAGATTTAAAATCTTTAAAATAACTAACCCCTAAGCTATACTTTAAATAACCTTTAATAAAATTAGAGTAAAATTTCGGATCACTATAATCATATACTCCATAATTAAAGACAAGGTCATATTGTTTTGTTTTGCTTTGAGCTCTAATTGCGGAGTGACCGAAGGAGTCACTTAAAGAACTTCCAGACCCAATAGTTAGTATGCTGATAGTATAATCTTCAGACTGGGCAACAAGACTAGCTGATAAAAAAAATAAAAATGTGAATATGATATTCTTCATAATTTATTTAAATATATTAAAATCAACTTTTAATGAGAATATGTTAGAGTATAAAGCAACACTTTGATCTCCTATATCAGTAAATGCATAATCAATTTCTATATCTTTATACCTAAAGCCTACTCCAAAATTAGGTTGCATTGTCAAGTTAGTGCTATTGTCAAATTCAACTTCATTTTGAAAATTACCAAACCCTAGCCTTAAAAACACCGTATTTGTATAGCCAAGCTCTAGTCCAATTGCTGGATTTATACTTGCAAATTCTGTAGAAATCATACTATTATCTTGCTCAAAAGTCATTATTAAATCAAAACTTGTTAATAAGCTATAATCATAATTAAAAGTGTGAACTTTTGAAATTCCAAATTGAATTTTAGGTATTGTGATTTCAGTTGAATTTGGAACTTCTTGGTTTTGACCATCAATAGCATCTTGAATATCATTCAGTCTGCTTTCATTTATAGCCCATGAATTGTAAGTAGTTGTAATGTCTCTAGCCATTAATCCGAATTTCCAATTGCTTTTAGTTTTGAGCTGAATACCCATGTCAAAACCAAAACCCCATGATGTAGCAAAGTCACCAATAATTCTTCTAATTATTTTTGCATTAAAGCCATAGCTAATATCTTTTGTCAACATTTTTCTAGCATACGAAACAATAAACCCATAGTCAACAGCAGAAAATAAGTTTATCCTATCATAATTAATATTGCCTTGGTTATCAATAAGTTGAGTTGTATCTAATATGTCATCTACTCCAAATCTAATCATTGAAAAACCAATTGTAGATTGCTTGTCAATCGGTGTTGCATAGGCTATGTAATTATAATTTGCAATGTTTGCGAAATAATTAGAATGCATTAGAGAAATTTCTGTTTTTTCAATGTTTATTAGTCCAGCAGGATTCCAATATCCAGAGTTTACCCCACTTACTGAAGATGTAACTGCTCCACTCATTGAAATTGAGGCAGCATCAACTCCTATATTCATAAACTCATTTGAGTATTTTGAATTATTCTGAGAGTAACTTGTAACTAAAAAAAAGAATATTAAAAATTTAAAAACTTTCATACTTTAAAAACAAACTAAACTAAAGCTTATTGTGTATATAATAATTATTACAAAATTAGTTTATTACTTTTACATTTAAATTATTATTATGATAATAAAACATGTCCCAAACCTTTTCACCCTTGCTAATCTTTTCTGTGGGTGTTTAGCAACAGTATTTTTGTTTGAAAATAATATTAATGTTAATACGGTTACATTAATTATATGCTTAGGAATTTTTTTTGATTTATTAGATGGTTTCTTGGCAAGAAAACTAAATGTTCAATCTAAATTAGGATTAGAGTTAGATTCTTTAGCGGACTTAATTACAAGTGGGCTGATCCCAGGCATAATTATTTTTAGATTATTTAAGAATTCAAATGCTGCAGAACTTTCATTTATTTCTACTGAGTGGATTGCTTATTTTGCTTTTTTTATTACTATGGCTTCAGCTTACAGGTTAGCAAACTTTAATATCAAAGATTCTCCTACAAATTATTTTATAGGTTTGCCAGTTCCTGCGAATACCATAATGATATTGTCATTATTACTTATATCGGAACTAAGTACTAATTCCTTTGTTGTAGAATTAATTTTAAATAAATATTTTCTAATTAGCCTAGTTATTATTTCAGGTTTTTTAATGAATTCAAATTTAAAATTCGTTTCATTTAAATTTAACAACTATTTATTTAGTAAAGAAAACAATAGTCGTTACTTTTTATTACTAAGTTCTATAATACTATTTGTTCTCTTGGGATATATATCAATACCACTAATTTTCTTGATATATTTTACAGTATCTATTTTTAGCCTCAGGTAAATATTTCATCTAAAGATTTAGGTTTTTTTTTCTTAGTTCAAAATTTTGACCTAAATATACTTTTCTAACCATTTCATCTTCTGCTAATTCTTCAGGTTTACCATCCTTAAGTATATTTCCTTCAAACATTAAATATGTTCTATCAGTAATTGCTAATGTTTCCTGAACATTATGATCAGTAATTAAAATACCTATATTTTTTTTTGTCAATTTAGATATTATTCTTTGAATATCCTCTACAGCTACTGGGTCAACACCAGCAAATGGTTCATCTAATAAAATAAAGCTTGGATCTGTAGCTAATGCCCTAGCAATTTCAGTTCTTCTTCTTTCACCTCCTGAAAGTAAATCGCCTCTATTTTTTCTAATGTGATTTAATCCAAATTCATCTATTAAAGATTCCATTTTTTCTAATTGTTGTTTTTTTGAAAGCTTTGTAAGTTGTAATACACTTAAAATATTATCCTCGACACTTAGTTTTCTGAAAACTGATGCCTCTTGGGCTAAATAACCTATTCCACTTTGAGCTCGTTTATACATTGGAAAGCTTGTAATTTCTTCATTATCTAGAAAAATATTACCTCCGTTAGGTTTAATTAAACCAACAATCATGTAAAAAGAAGTTGTTTTGCCAGCGCCATTTGGTCCTAGTAGTCCAACTATTTCACCTTGATTAACAGTTAATGAAATATCTTTTACAACTTTTTTTCCACTGTAGGATTTCATTAAATTTTGAGCTCTTAATATCATTTATTTTTTTTTAAATCTTTTTTTATTACAAATCTAGATATAGAGATGCTTATTTGATATAAAATTAATATTGGAATAGCAACAATTATTTGACTTGCAACATCAGGGGGTGTAATTATAGCTGCTAATATTAAGACAGCTATTAAAGCGTATTTTCTATATCTAATTAAAATGTCTGGAGTTACTAAACCAACTTTTGTTAAAAAATACATAATTATAGGCAGTTCGAATACTATTCCGCATGCTAATGATGATGACCTGACTAATCCTATGAATGAACTTAGATCAATTTCATTTAACACTTCTTTAGATACTTGATAAGAACCCAAGAAATTAATAGAGAAAGGGGTAACTACATAATAA
>Ga0114998_10001590_pt1 | contig 17565 bp, 14 predicted proteins | sample ArcticOcean_MG_C_5_FD_87044 | JGI IMG/M metagenome (GOLD analysis project Ga0114998, IMG submission 87044) | Marine microbial communities from western Arctic Ocean - ArcticOcean_MG_CB4_138 | ecosystem: Environmental > Aquatic > Marine > Oceanic | place: Arctic Ocean: Canada Basin | collected...
AATAATCAATGAGTCTATTCAAAGTTTACCCATTATACAATATAACCCCTTTACAGGCAAAAGGATGTTATGTGTATGACAACAAAGGAAAAAAATATTTAGATCTATATGGAGGTCACGCTGTAATATCTATAGGTCATGGCCACCCTAATTATATAAAAAGCTTATCTAATCAATTAAATAAAATTGGGTTTTATTCAAACTATATAATCAATGATTTACAAAAGGAAGTTGCTGAAAAAATCATCAAACAATCTAGTTGTAAAGATTATGAATTGTTCATGTGCAGCTCCGGTGCTGAAGCAAATGAAAATGCTCTTCAAATAGCATCATTTCATAACAACAAGTCAAGAATAATTGCATTTAAAAATTCTTTTCACGGAAGAAGTAATGCTGCTTTAAGCGCTACAGATAATCAAAACATAAAATCAAAATTAAATACTAAAATTGATGTTACTTTTTTAAAGTTTAATGATAGAGAGTCATTAATAAAAGAAGTATCAAAAAGTGATGTTAGCTCCATAATATTTGAATCCATTCAAGGTGTTGGAGGACTGGATGAGCCGGATTCAGGATTTGTAAAGTTTCTAAGAGAAACATGTGATAAGTATAATATTTGTTTAATTGCCGATGAAGTTCAATCAGGTTTTGGTAGAACAGGAGATTTTTTTGCATTTCAAAAACATAATATAAAACCTGATATCATTCCAATGGCTAAAGGAATGGGTAATGGATTCCCAGTTGGAGGAGTTTTAATAAATAAAAAAATTAAATCAAAATTTGGGATGTTAGGAACAACCTTTGGGGGAAATCATTTAGCATGTTCAGCAGTTTTATCCGTTCTAAAAACAATAGAGGAAGAGGATTTATTAAAAAACAGTAAAAATTTAGAGGTTTATTTTAAAAACAAATTATCAAAAATTAAATCAATTAAAAAAATAAAAGGAAGAGGTTTAATGCTAGGTTTAGAGTTTGACTTTGACGCAGGAGAACTTAGAAAAAATTTAATTTTTAAACATAATATTTTTACTGGGGGAAGTGCTAATAAAAAATTACTAAGAATTCTTCCTCCTTTAAATATTAAAACAAAACATATAGACATGCTTTATAAAGCATTAAAAAATGAATTAAAATGAAAAATTTTATAAACATTAATGATATAGTTGACTATAAATCAATTGTTAAAGAGGCTATAGAGCTTAAAAAAAATCCTTATATATTAAAAAATATCGGACAGAAAAAAACTTTAGGATTAATTTTTTTTAATTCTAGTTTAAGAACAAGATTGAGCACATTAAAAGCAGCTAAAATGTTAGGTATGGAGACTTTAACAATGAATTTCAAAAGTGAAGGTTGGCAACTTGAATTTGAAGAAAATACCATAATGTTAAATAATTCAGCAGAACATATTAAAGAAGCTGCTCAAGTTATTTCACAGTATTGTGATATCATTGGAATTAGGGCATTTGCTCAATTAAAAAGCAAAGAAGATGATGAAAAAGAAAAAGTAATAAATTCTTTTTTAAAATATGCTTCAGTGCCAATTTTAAATATGGAAAGCTGCTGTGCTCACCCACTCCAAGCATTAGCTGATGCAATTACAATTGAGGAAAATAAGAAAATATCTAATCCTAAGATAGTTCTTAGTTGGGCTCCTCATCCGAAAGCTCTTCCTCATGCAGTAGCAAATTCATTTGTCAACATGGCAAAAATTAATGATTATAATATTATTATAACAAACCCTATTGGATATGACTTAAATCCAAAAATAACTGGGGGAATCAAAATAATTCACAATCAAGAAGAAGCGTTTGAAAATGCAGATTTTATATATACAAAAAACTGGTCAAGCTATAATAGCTATGGAAAGATTTTAGTTAATGATAATTCATGGAAAATTAATAAAACAAAAATGGAACTTACAAATAATGCTAAATTCATGCATTGTTTACCTGTTAGAAGAAACGTGATTGTGGACGACAGTGTATTAGACTCAAACTCTTCTTTAGTGATCAATCAGGCTAACAACAGGACATACGCTGCCCAAACTGTATTAAAAAAAATAATTTTAAATGAAAAATAATTTAATCATAATTAAAGTTGGTGGTGGAATATTAAATGACAACAGATTATTTAAAATTTTTTTAGAAAATTTTTCTAAAATAAAAGAAACTAAAATATTGATTCACGGGGGAGGTATAATAGCATCTAATTACATGACAAGACTCGGTATTCCTCCAAAATTAATAAATGGAAGAAGAATTACAGATGAAAAAACTTTAGATGTTGTGATTATGAGCTATGCTGGTTTAATAAATAAAAAAATAATATCCGTTCTTCAAAAATTTAAATGTAAATCGCTTGGTCTTTCTGGAGTGGACTGTAATCTAATAAGGGCAAAAAGGAGAGAAGTTAAAGAAATTGATTTTGGATTTGTAGGAGACATACAAGAAATTAATACCGATTTCATTGAGGAATTAATCAAATTAAACATCACACCTGTTATTTGTTCCTTATCTCATGACGGGAATGGTCAAATATTAAACACAAATGCAGATACTATAGCATCAAAGATAGCAGTAGATTTATCAAAAAAATATGATGTGACTTTAAAGTATTGTTTAGAAACAGATGGTGTGTTAACTGATAAATACAATCCTAAATCCTTAAAAAAAACCATAAATTTTAAAGAATTCAAAGTTTTAGTAAAGCAAAATATCATCACTGACGGAATGATTCCAAAAATTGAAAACTGCTTTATTGCGATGAAAAAAGGGGTGAAAAATATTTTTATAGGAAATCATAATATTATTAAAAATGAAAATGATTGTACCAAATTAACAATAGAGTAATGGAAAAATTAACTAATAGTTCAATTGAATTACTTAAAGATTTAATTTCAATAGAATCTTTTTCTTTTAATGAGCATAACACTGCAAATAGAATTGAAGACTGGTTTAAAACTCAAAACATACTTTTTAAAAGGGTTAAAAATAATGTGTTTGCCTACAATAAATTTTTTGACAACAACAAGCCTACGATTCTTTTAAATTCACATCACGATACTGTTAGACCCAATAAAGGATATAAATTAGACCCTTTTTTAAGTAAAATTAAAAATGGTAAACTTTATGGACTTGGAAGTAATGATGCTGGAGGAGCACTAGTTTCTCTAATAGCAGTTTTCACTTATTTTTATACGAGGGAAAATTTAAAATACAATATAATAATATTAGCATCTGCAGAAGAAGAATGCTCCGGGGAAAATGGAATTAGTTCGATTATACCTTTATTACCAAAAATCAATTTTGCAATAATTGGGGAACCAACATTGATGAATATGGCAGTTGCTGAAAAAGGTCTTATTGTTTTTGATTTAATCGTAAAAGGAACGGCAAGTCATGCAGCACATGAAAATAATAACAATCCAATAATTAAATCTATTGAGGTTTTAAAATGGATTGAAAACTTAAGTTTTAAAAGAAAATCAAACCTTTTAGGAGATACAAAAGCAACTGTTACTCAAATTAATTCAGGAAATCAACATAACGTAGTACCATCAGAACTTAATATGGTTTTAGACGTAAGAGTTAATGACAAGTATAGTAACAAAGAAATCTATGAAGAATTAAAAAAATATGCACCTTGTGAAATAATACCAAGATCATTAAATCTAAATTCATCCTCGATAGACCTGAACAGCCCAATTGTTAAATCTGGAGAAAGCTTAAAAATTAAAACATACGGATCTCCTACTTTATCAGATCAATCAAAAATATCATTTCCATCAATTAAAATTGGACCAGGAGATTCAAAAAGATCTCACACGGCAGATGAATTTATATATATTGATGAAATAAAAAAAGCAATTCCACTATACATTAATCTATTAAAAAATATAATATAAATCAACAAATATGAAACTTTGGAATAAGAAAGATATATTAAATAAAAAAATCGAACAATTTACTATTGGAAAAGATAGAATTTATGATTTGTATATAGCAAAATATGACATAATAGCTTCAATTGCTCATGCGAAAATGTTATATAAATCAGAAATAATATCAGAAAATGAAATGAATTTATTAACTAATGAATTAAACAAAATAAAAAATGAAATCTTAAAGGATGATTTTATAATTGAGGAACAGTTTGAAGACATTCATTCAAAAATTGAATTTTTACTAATAGATAAATTAGGGGATATTGGCAAGAAAATACATACAGGTAGATCAAGAAATGATCAGGTTCTTGTTGCAACTCAACTCTATCTAAAAAATGAAATAAGTGAAATTAAAACTAATATTAAAGAATTATTTGACACTTTATTGGTCTTAGCAGAAAAAAATAAAAACCACTTACTTCCTGGATATACTCATTTACAAGTAGCAATGCCATCATCTTTTGGACTTTGGTTTTCTGCTTATGCAGAATGTTTGATTGACGATATTTTGTACTTAAATACAGCTTATAAAATAAATGATCAAAACCCGTTAGGAAGTGCAGCTGGATACGGAAGTTCATTTAAAATAGATAGAATTTATACTACAAAAGAATTGGAATTTGAAACCTTAAAGTATAACGTAGTTGCCGCTCAGATGAACAGGGGAAAGGTTGAAAAATCAGTTTCTATTGCGATTTCTTGTATAGCAAGCACCTTATCAAAACTATCTTCAGACATTTGTTTTTATATGACACAAGAGTTAAATTTTATTTTATTTCCAGATGAAATAACTACTGGTTCCAGTATTATGCCTCATAAAAAAAATCCAGATGTATTTGAACTTATTAGAGCTAAATGTAATTCTCTTCAATCATTAACCAACGAACTAAATATTATATCATCAAATTTAACAAGTGGTTACCACAGAGATATGCAACTTTTTAAAGAAAAAATAATAGAAGCAATAAATGAAATTAAATATTGTATTGAAGTAACAAATTATACAATTAAAAAAGTCAATATAAGAGAAAAAATACTTGACAACCCCAATTACAAATATATTTATACAGTTGAAAATCTAAATGAATTAGTTAATGGTGGAATGTCTTTTAGGGATGCCTATGTTAAGGTCTCTGAATCAATAAAACAAAAGAATTATGTTCCTAAAAAAAATAATAAACATACTCTAGTAGGAAGTATTAATAATTTATGTTTAAATGAGATAAAAAATAAAATGAAAATTAATTTTAATTGAAATTTTATAGAATAGTTTTTTTATAATTTATTTAACTTGTGTTGAACCAAAATTCATTTTATTAATTATTTTTTTTAGAACAAATTCATTTGTTATTCCAGTTTTATTTTCATTATAATCAATATTGAAATTTTTGATTTTGTAGGAAAACTCATTCTTGTTAAAATAGATATCCTTTACCCCATTTAACTCAATTCCAAAGTCATCTTCAAAATAAAAAATATTATTTTCAAATAATGTGTTTATAGGCCAAGGTCCACCCCAATTATCAATTCTAATTAAGGTTTTATCAATATTAGCTTCTCTCTTAGGAAGAATTATAATATTATTATATATATATGAACCTTCTACTGGACCAGTCATATGGAAAATTGGAGAAAAAACACCTTTTAACTCAGTTGGATAAGGTCTAATACCATCATTAACACTTATATTATTTCTAATAATTGTGTTTTTAGTTCCTATATTAATTTTCGTATTGTAAGATTTTCCTGAATTACAAATCAATAAAAAACCTCCATAATTATCATGACTATAATTGTTCTGAATAATAGTTCCATTACTATTCCAATCAGAATCATAACCTTGCCCATCCCTTTTTGCACGGTGTCCACTTACTTCATTGAATTGAACTAAGGTATTGTCTGAACTCCAAGGCCAAATTCCGGCTGCAGGTTCGCTGTGAGGTAAAATATCAGGGAAATCTCTTAAAGTATTATATTCTACCAAAGCTCCATCACATCCAACTATAACAATACCATCACCAGGTACTTTTTCAATTAAATTATTTCTTACTATAACATTTAAATTAGGAAACCAACCTTCCCTATTGGGAGCAGCTCTAAAATTTATTGCGTTTCTTTCAGTATTATAAATATGACAGTTAATTATATGTAATCCGTCAAATTTTGATGGGATATTTATATCGGATTTTCTAATCAAAATCCCAGAACCTCCTCCGTCTTGTTTAATCAAACTTCCGTTAACATCACGAACAACTAAATTTTTAATAATTATATTATGTAATACCCCTGAATCTTCAGCTAAAATAGTTAGACCAGTTCTTTTTTCTTTTCTTGCTTTTCCATTATTGGTTATTTCAAAATCGTCTAACTCCCAATATTCTACATTACGTAACATCACTGTAAAACTTTCTTTTCCATTACCATTAATGATTGGCTTGTCACCCTTCCCAAAAGAAGTCATTACAATTGGATTGTTCAAAGACCCACTATCATTAAATTCTAAGTTATCATTAAAAACAGAACCTGATTTTAATAAAATATTATCACCTGGATATAATTTTAAAAGTTTTAAATTTTCAAAAGTCTTCCAAGGATAATTAATTTCAATACCATTATTATTATCATCTCCGTTATTTGAATCAATATAATATTGTGATGAAACAAAATCGCTTTGACCAACTAATAAGTTAGAAAAAAGAATAAGTAAAAAGAAAAATATATTTTTCATAAAATAAAATTACAGTGATTTTAACAAAAAGTAATCTCATTTAAGACTTCTTATATACAATTGCACCATCTTTAATAATTGCCAGGGCTAATCCAGGACCATTATTAGTATCCCAAACTTTAAAAAGCTGGTCAACTTGGTCATTTAATTTAATTGATTCGGACTGAGAATATCCAAAAAACATGAATTGAAAAAGAAAAATTTGAAGAAACTTATTCATGCTTTAAATAAACTATTTAGCAGGTTTTAAACATACATGGTTCCTTTACTTATCAATGCCATTAATCTTGTAATTTTATTCGTGTCAAATATTGATGAGAGGTCATATACAAATATTCATATTTATCATCAAAAGTACAATTTGCAGTTCTAACTTCCGTTCTAACTGTTCCGATATGGTTACCGTTACTTTTAATGAGTAAAACTCCACCGGGGCCAGTTGCAAAAACAGTTCCTGATGGATGAATTTTTAAACCATCAAATAATCCTTTATCTTTTTTTGATAAAAAAGAACCATCAAAAAACACTTCAGGATTTTTCACTCCCTCATCAGAGATTTGATATTTCATAATCACTGGGTTATTCAAATCAGAGTTAGCAACATATAGTAATTTTTCATCTCTAGAAATAGCAATACCATTTGGTCGTGATAAATTTTTAATTAAAACACTTAATTTACCATTGGAAGTAAGTTTAAAAACTCCATTATAATCTAGTTCTTTTAACTTATCATTATCTCCACCTTTTAATCCATATGGGGGGTCAGTAAAAAACAAATCTTTATTACTGTTATAAACTAAATCATTGGGGCTATTTAATAGTTTGTTATTAAATGATGTAGCTAAAGGAACGAATTCATTATTATTCCAGTCTTTTAGTTTTACTATTCTTCTATCACCATGCATACAAATTATTAAGTTTCCTTCATTATCTATTGTCAAACCATTTGTGCCGGCTTTTTTTAGGTTAGGAACAACTCCAGAGTATCCGATATTGTCTAAAAAAATTTCTAAACCATTTTTTTCATCCCATTTATATATAACATTGTTGGGTACATCAGAAAAAAGAACAGCGTTTAGTTTTTTAGACCATACTGGTCCTTCTGACCAAGAAAAACCGTTAGCAATAATTTCAATTTTTGAATCTTTAGAGAAAAATTCATCTATTTCACTAGAAAACCTCTCGACAGAACCTATAAAATCATTTTGACCAAAAAAAATAAGTGGAATAAATAATAATAGAAGAGTGATTTTTTTCATTAATCTATATTAACTAATAAAATTTAATTATCTAAATATTTTGGTGTAGTATTTTTATTTTTTAATGTACTTTTTAATAGATCCACAGCTTTTTTTGGATTTAGATTTGAGTCATAAATGTATTTATACTGGTGTTCTGATACCTCATTTTTGTCGTACACTCCCCATGTATTGAAAGTTACAACACCACTATCTCTTTTAGCAATTAAAGCTTTTAAAATATTAGAATATCCATTAGCTTGTCTTTCATACTCTGAACTAGTAGGCGGATCACCTGTCATTTTATAATCAATTTCTGTTACATGAAAATCTAAATCATTTTGGTGTGCCCAATCGATTAAGGACATCAAATAATCTATATTTTCTTTATTTAAAGACATAATTACGTTGTCTCTTAAATGTGATTGCCAACCTAAACCATCAATTTTTAATCCTTTATTTTTTAAATACAAAATAGTCTCTTTAACTTTATCCCACATTACAGGTTGCATTCCTTGATGTTGATTAAAAACTAAACTAACATTAGGAGCATATTCTTTTGCAATTTCAAAAGATCTAATTATATATAATGGAATACCATCTTCATTATTTCCTATTTGAGCCCATGCATTTTGATAATCAGTACCCGTTTTTTCAATAGTCCATTTACCTTCTTTATCAATAGTCTCATTAACTACATCCATCCATTTAACATTTTCCTCACTATTAACTTTCTTACAAAGTTCAGTCAAAAATTCCTCGTAATTTTTAATAAGTTCATCTTTAGTTCTGGAATCAGTTTTTGCCCAATTAGATGACTGAGGACCAATTGGACCATGAACGCGTAATTGAAGGTTGTTTTTATTAGCAAAATCAAGAAAGGCATCAGCTCTTTCCCAATTCCAAACATTGGGTTCTGGGTGGACTATTGTTTGTTTAAATGAATTTTCTGCAACTAAGTAATCAAATTCTTTTAAAAAAAGTGTCTCAACATTAGTGTTGAACTGAAAAAAATTAAGAGTTGCTCCAAATTTAAAAGTATCTGTATTATAATCCTCAGAAATTAATTTTTTAAAAGGATCTGTAATTTTAACTGGAATTGGATCAGGATCTTTAGTTACGATTGTTGAGTCCTCAGAATCACTAGAACATGATATAAATAAAAGAACAATTAGAAACTTTGTTAATAGATTTTTCATTTATTATAATTTAAACTAATTTATAATTAAATAATAAAATTAATATAAATTAATAAGTCATTTACCATATACAATAAGGTCATATAAATAATGGACAGGGTAAAATTTAATCATTATAAATACTTTTCCTTTACGATATTAATATGATGAAGAGGATGGCCAAAAATTATATACAATATTGCTTTAACAGTGAAGGTTTTTAAACCAGCAGTACCCTTTTTGTTTAAATCTTTTTCTGTAAAAGTATTAAACATAAGATTATTACTCTCTCTTAATAGTTTCCATTCCATAATCAAATCATCAATATTTCTGTTTGTTGCATGACCAAAATTCGCATAATCATCTTGATCAAACTCATTAAGGTTTTGTTTCTCATCTCTAACAATACAAAGAGCTCTATATGATAGTATTCTCTCTGTATCTATAACATGCTGAAGCACTTGTTTTAGAGTCCATTTACCTTGAGCATATGAGTATGTCCATTTATCAAAAGAAATTGTATTCCAGAATTTTAATATTTTTTGATTATGATTTAATTTAATTTCTTCGATGGATTCACCAATAACCAAAGATATATATCCTTTAAAATAAGAGTTGTATTCATTCACTTTTGGTCTTGACATATTATTTATTTTGCTATTTATTTAATAAAATAGGATCTCCAAATCCAAGTTTTTTCATTCTTTCTAACTGAGTATCTGCATCTCCAACAACCAACCAAATCATTTTATTTGGATTCACATATTTATTTGCTAATTCTTTAATACTACTAATAGTCATGTCTTCTACAATTTGCTCTCTTTCTTTTATATAATCAGCTTTCCAATCAAAATTACTGATTGTAGATAGCATTCTTAATTTTGCATTTGCAGTTTCAAAAGCTCTAGCATTACTTTTAATTAAAAAGCTTTTGGAGGTTTGTAAATCTTTTTCAGAAAACGTGTTAGGATAATCTGTTAAAATTTTCTTTACCAATAATGAAGATTCCAACGTAACATTACTTCTAACTCCACTTGAAATTATGAAAACACCTTTATCTTTTGATCCTGAAAATCTAGAACTAACGCCGTAAGTATACCCCTTCCCTTCTCTTAATTCTTGTGTTAATCTAGAGGCAAAACCACCACCACCTAGAATATAATTCATTACTGTCGCTGGATAATAGTCTTTATCTGTTGCCGCCAATGCAGGTGCGCCAAATTGTAAAATAGATTGTTTTGAATCAGGAATATCATAAAAATATACTGAAGATTTATTTGGAACTTCAGGGATTTCATATTTAGGTATCCTAACTGTTTTTGGTTTCCAATTTAAATCTAATGAACTTAAAGAATTGAGAACTTCACTTTTTTTGATATTTCCAACTACTAACATTTTAGAGACAGAGGGTGAAATGTATTTAGTATAAAACAATTTTACATCCTCTATAGTAATTAGTTCCAAAGAATTTAAGGTTCCTAAAATATTTTTTGAACGAATATTATCATTACCGTATATCAATTTATTAAAAATATTTATTGCAACCGAATTAGGATTGGCTTCTTGCTGGCGAATATTTGAGATAGTTGCTTTTTTTAATAAATCAAATTCTTGTTTATCAAACCTTGGCTGTAACAACATTTCCTGAGCTAACAATAAAGTGGCTTTATAGTTTTTAGAAAGAGTTGTTCCTGAAATGTTAATACTTTCTGAGTTAGAGGACACATAAATAGAAGCTCCAAGTTCTTGTATAGCTTCCTCTAGTTCTTTAACCGTTTTGTCTCTCGTTCCTTTATTTAACAATTGTGCAGTTAAATAAGAGAGACCTAGTTTATCCATAGATTCTAATAACTGACCTCCTTCAATAATTAAGTTAAAACTCACTAGGGGGACTTCACTGTTTTTTATTCCATAAACCTTTAGTCCATTATCTAAATCAGTTTGATAGACTTCTGGGACATTTAAAGAAGGAATGTCTCCGTAATCAGGTTCTTTACTTCTATCAAAGCTAGATGATGTTTTTTTATATTCGGATGAAACATTTGAATTAAAGGTTGATTCAGCTCCAATAACAATTTTTTCTTCAACTACATTAGCCAACTTAGAACCCTTTAAAGCAAGTTCTGGACTGTTTTTTGGAACAAAACTTGTAGTAATATAATTTTTATCTTTGATATAATGATTATATACCCGCATTACATCTTTACTATTAACAGCTAAAGTGTTTTTAATATCCTGAGTTACAAAGCCAGGATTGCCAGTGTAAATATTGTATGAAGCTAAATTTGTTCCTTTCCCCAAAACACTAGATAAACTTCTGTAAAAGTTTGTTTCTTGACCTGCTTTAATTCTACTTAAATCTTTTTCTGAAATACCTTCATTTTCAAATTTTTCAAATGCATTTAAAATGCCGGTCTTAACTTTCTCCAAATTCACATTATTAAAAGCTCTTACAGACAACTGCATATTACCAGCTAGTTCGTATGAATAATTATACATTCTTGTGTTGGAAGTAACTTTTAATTCATCTATTAAAACCTGGTTTAAAGGAGCTGATTTACCATCTGATAAATACTGAGTTAAAACCTCTAAAGCATAGGAATCAGGATGGTAATTCGCCACACTTGGCCAAACCATAGTTAACTGAGGAACTTTTGCAAAATTATCTTCATAATAAAGGTTCTTTTTTTCTAATAACAATCCTGGTCTTTTCACCATTGGAATGATTTGATCTCCTCTTGGGATTTCATCAAAATATTTATAAACCCATTTCTTTGCTTGATCAACATCAATATCTCCAGATAAAACTAAAGTTGCATTGTTAGGAACATACCACTTTTTAAAAAAAGATTTAACATCATCCAAAGTTGCATTTTGCAAATCTTCTAATGAACCTATAACCTGCCAGTTATATGGATGATCTTTTGGATATAAGTTTTTGTCAATTACATATTGGTTGTGGCCGTAAGGCCTGTTGTCATAAGACTGTCTTTTTTCATTTTTAACTACTTGCTTTTCTTTCTCTAAAACAGGGATAGTGACTGTATTAATAAACCAACCTAATTTATCTGCTTCTGCCCAAATCATTTTTTCCAAAGCATCTTTAGGGACTGTCTGTAAATAATTTGTTCGATCAGGAGAAGTAGAACCATTTGCTCCTGATCCTCCTATTCTTGCACTCATTTTATCTAATCCACCTTTGCCTAAATTTTCAGATTCTAAAAAAAGTAAGTGTTCAAATAAATGAGCAAAACCCGTTCTACCTTGAGTTTCTCTTGCAGAACCAACATGAACCATTAACTCAACAGCTACAACAGGATCTGATTTATCTACATGAAAAATAACATCCAATCCATTATCTAACTCTATTTTTTCGAAATCAATATTTAATTCTTTATTTTTTTGATTGTTAATATTAGAACAGCTTGAGAGAAGGACTATAAATAGTAAAAGGAGGAATTTATTTTTCATTGTTTTTATTTATTACAGTTAAATTACAAAATTAAGAATGATAAGTGTTTAATTGTAAACTTGAATAAGTTTGTAACACTATTATTATAAAAACTCTGTATTAAATTGGATTAAATTGTTTGTAGATTTAAATAAAAATTAAATGGGATTTAATATTGTACTTGTTGAACCAGAAATACCTATGAATACTGGAAATATCGGCCGTCTTAGTTTGGCGTCAGGATCAGTTTTACATTTAGTCAAACCATTTGGATTTGAATTAAATGATTCTAGATTAAAAAGAGCTGGACTGGATTATTGGAAACATATTTCGTTAAAAATTCATGAAAATATAGATGAGTTTTTATTGGCAAATAAAGATAAAAATATGGTTTATCTTTCAAGCTCCGGTAAAAAGAATTATTGTTCAATAGAATATAAGGATAATATGTTCCTGGTTTTTGGAAAAGAATCAGTGGGACTATCCAAAACTATAATTACTAACAGTCAAGATAAAATATATAAAATTCCAATATACAGCAGTCATATTAGAAGTTTAAACTTAGCAAATGCTGTTAGTATAGTAGTTTATGAGGGACTGAGAAATATTAATCTTATTTAATATAATTAAACAATATATTTTCAATTAATTCTTGTTTGCCACTTTTTAGAGGAATCTCACCATTTTTAATTGCTAAAATGTACAAGTCTTCTAATTTAAGTTTACCATTTTCAAATTTCCTACCATCCCCTGAATCAAATGATTCATACCTCTTTTTAAGCATTGATGTTAATGGAGAATCAGTTAAAAGTCTGTCTGCAATTAAAAGTGCTCTTGCAAAAGTATCTGCTCCTCCAATATGAGCTATAAACAAATCTTCAGGATCAGTAGAATTTCTTCTTAATTTGGCATCAAAATTAACTCCTCCACCTTGCAATCCACCTGACTTTAATAAAACCAACATAGCCTCTGTGGTTTCTTGAATATTTGTAGGAAATTGATCTGTATCCCATCCGTTTTGATAATCTCCTCTGTTGGCATCTATACTTCCTAACATACCTGCCTTTGCGGCTACAGTTAATTCGTGTTGAAAAGTGTGCTGAGCAAGAGTTGCATGGTTGACTTCAATATTTATTTTAAAATCATTCTGTAAACCATATTCTTTCAAAAAACCAATAGCAGTTGCAGTATCAAAATCATATTGATGTTTTGAGGGTTCCATTGGTTTTGGTTCAATAAAAAAGGTGCCATTAAAACCTTTACTACGAGCATAATCCCTACACATTTTTAAAAATTCAGCCATGTGATCCAGTTCTCTTCCCATATCAGTATTTAAAAGAGACGTATAACCTTCTCTCCCTCCCCAAAAAACATAATTTTCCCCTTTTAAAGCAATAGTCGCATCGAGAGCTAATTTAATTTGTCCTCCTGCCCTAGCCACAACATCAAAATCAGGGTTTGTAGCAGCTCCGTTCATGTAACGTGGATTTGAAAAACAATTTGCTGTACCCCAAAGCAATTTGATTCCAGACTGATTTTTCTTTTCTTTTATATATTCCGTTATTTCTAATAATCTTTGTTCGGATTCTTGAAAAGTAGAAGCCTCTTGGACTAAATCAAAATCATGAAAACAAAAATAATCAAAACCCATTTTTGAAATAAATTCAAATGCAGCATCTGCTTTGTCTTTTGCAGCTATTAAAGGATTATTTGACTTATCCCAAGGGAAATTTTGAGTACCTAATCCGAATGGGTCTGCTCCTTGTCCACAGAATGAATGCCAGTATGCTACAGCAAACTTAAAATGATTTCTCATTGGTTTACCAGCTACTATTTGATCAGGATTATAATATTTAAATGATAGTGGGTTTTTTGAACTAGATCCTTCAAATTTAATATCATTTATTCCTTTAAAAAATTCTTTTTTTCCTATGATAGCCATTAATTATTTATTTTAAAATTGAATTTAATTTATGTTTCCACTTTTCATACGCTTCGATATACTGATCATTATTTTTTAATGGAATATGTGTTTTAATAAAGTCGTTTCTAGAAACATTTTCAGAAAAACTTTTAAAATCACCAGTTTCACATCCTACCGCTCTAGCAGCTCCATATGCTCCAGAAACATCGTGTATTTCAATATCCTTATTTAGTACGCTACTAATTGTGTTCGAAAAAATATTTGACTGAAATAAATTATCGTTACCCGCTCTTATTAAAGAAGGATTAAAATTGTCATTGATTAAAATTTCCATTCCATAAATTAATGAAAAAGCGATTCCTTCCAGAGATGCTCTCAAAATATGTGACTTTGTATGAATATTAAAATCTAAATTAGTTATTGAACTTCCTATGTTTTTATTTTCAAAAATTCTTTCCGCGCCATTTCCAAAAGGAAAAACAAACAAACCTTCACTTCCCACATTAACATTAGCGGCATTTTGGTTCATATAATCATATGAATTATTTGCTGTTAAATTTTTAATCCACTTATATTGAATACCTGCTCCATTTATACATAACAACTTTCCTAAAAGTCTATTTTTGTTAGAATAATTAACATGCGCAAAGTTATTTATCCTCATAGTTTCTTCAGAATTTAAAACATCAGTTATAGCATACAAAACACCTGATGTTCCACCGGTCGCTGCAACTTCTCCAGAATTCATAATATTCAATGACATGGCATTGTTGGGCTGATCTCCAGCCCTATATCTAATTGGAATACCTTTAGGTAGTCCAGTTTCATTTGAAGCAGCCTTATTAATATAACCTTGATCAGTAAAATTATCAACAAGTGAAGGAGTTAAGCTATTATCAATTGCAAAGTAATCCAGTAACCAATTAGCTACATTGTTTTCTTTAAAATCCCAAAGCATAGCTTCAGACAAACCATTTGAAGTGGTTGACATTTCGCCTGTTAACTTAAATCCTAAGAAATCACCTGGCAACATAAATTTAAATACCTTTTCATACAGCTCAGGTTCATTATTTTTAACCCAAGCTAATTTGGAGATTGTAAAGTTTCCGGGAGAATTAAGCAAATGTTCGCTACATTTTTTTTTACCATTTTCTAGAAATGCTTTGTTTCCAATTTCAACTGCTCGATCGTCACACCAAATAATTGAATTTCTAAGTGAATTTCCGTTTTTATCTAATAAAACTAGTCCATGCATTTGATATGAAATTCCCACTCCTAAAATTTCATATGAATTTATGTTTGCTTCCTTAATTATTCTTTTAGTTCCTTTACAAAAACATTTCCACCAATAATTTGGATCTTGTTCAGCCCATCCTCTATTAGGAGAAATAATATCCATTTCATTCTCAGGTTCTTGAACTAATAAAATTTTCTCACCCGTGCTCGCATTAGTTAATGCAACTTTCAGAGACGAACTTCCTAAATCATAACCTATATAGTACATGAAATTCTTTTTATTAATGGATTGTTTTTAGAATTATTTAAAATAAAATGAAAAATATATTTTTATTGATTATTAAATTCAATATAAAATTAAGAAAAAAAACATCTTAAAATTGTTTATGACTTTGATTAAAAAAGTAATTAACTAACCTATTAAAGTATTTTAATTTAAATTATTCGTTTTACTTTATTATAAGGAAGTTGTGATATATATTTGTTTTTTAAAATAATAACTATGCAAAATCATTCTAATTCTTCAGGAAAATGCCCATTTATGCACGGTGCGACTAGTACTCAAGAAAATTCAGTTACAAAATGGTGGCCAAAATCACTAAATATGGATATTCTTCACCAACACGATTCAAAAACAAATCCTTATTCGAATGATTATAATTACAGGAGTGCTGTAAAAAAACTAGACTACAAGGCTTTAGAAGATGATATGCATACTCTAATGACTGAACCTCAAGATTGGTGGCCTGCTGACTGGGGTCACTATGGCGGACTAATGATTAGAATGGCTTGGCATGCAGCGGGTACATACAGAACTGGAGATGGAAGAGGTGGCGCTGGAACTGGAAATTTAAGGTTTGCTCCATTAAATTCGTGGCCTGATAATGGTAATCTTGATAAAGCAAGACGTCTTTTGTGGCCTATCAAAAAAAAATACGGTAATAATATAAGCTGGGCAGATTTATTTATTCTTGCTGGAAATATAGCCTATGAGAGTATGGGTCTTAAAATGTTTGGTTTTTCCTATGGAAGAGCAGACATATGGCACCCAGAAAAAGATATTTACTGGGGTTCTGAAAATGAATTTTTAGCACCCAGTGAAGAACGTTATTCAAATCTTGAGGATCCCTCAACATTGGAAGAACCTTTAGGAGCCACTCACATGGGATTAATCTATGTAAATCCTGAAGGAGTAAACGGAAAGCCTGACCCTTTAAAAACGGCTCTTCATGTAAGAGAAACTTTTGCTAGAATGGCAATGAATGATGAAGAGACTGTAGCGCTTACTGCTGGCGGACATACTGTAGGAAAAGCTCATGGAAATGGGAATGCGGATATATTGGGGCCTGAACCTGAAGGAGCTAATATTGAAAATCAAGGTTTTGGATGGATTAATCCAAATGGGACTGGTCATGGGAAAGATACTGTTACTAGTGGACTTGAAGGTGCTTGGACTACTAATCCAACCAAATGGGACAATGGGTATTTCGATATGCTATTCAATCACGAATGGGAATTGAAAAAAAGTCCTGCAGGAGCTTGGCAGTGGGAACCTGTTAGTATTGATGAAGATAAAAAACCTGTTGATGCTAATAACCCTGAAATCAGACAAAATCCTATAATGACCGATGCGGATATGGCAATGAAGAAAGATCCTATTTATAGAGAAATTTCTTTAAAATTTAAGGAGGATCAAACGTATTTTTCTGAAACATTTGCAAGAGCTTGGTTTAAATTGACGCATAGGGATATGGGATCTAGAAATCGATATATTGGACCAAATGCTCCCTCTGAGGATTTAATATGGCAAGACCCGATACCTGCTGGAAAAACAAATTATAAAGTTGAAGAAGTGAAAAATAAA
>Ga0114998_10001596_pt1 | contig 17543 bp, 17 predicted proteins | sample ArcticOcean_MG_C_5_FD_87044 | JGI IMG/M metagenome (GOLD analysis project Ga0114998, IMG submission 87044) | Marine microbial communities from western Arctic Ocean - ArcticOcean_MG_CB4_138 | ecosystem: Environmental > Aquatic > Marine > Oceanic | place: Arctic Ocean: Canada Basin | collected...
AAATTCTGAATGTGGACTCAGATGTGGGCTCGAAAATAACAATTAAAAATTATTTGTTTATAATCAATATTTTATATATGATGTATGGCAGAGAGACAGGGATTCGAACCCTGGGTACCTTTGCAGGTACAACGGATTTCGAATCCGTCCCGTTCGACCACTCCGGCACCTCTCCACGCTTAGCAGTTGGATAAATCTACTCTTTGAATAGTTCGCGGGCAAGGCAAATTTAAATTGAAATTGTAGCAATATGAATTACATTCAAGTGAACTGGAAAGAGGATTTATAATGACGTCTATTATCAAGTTTAGCTTCAGTTTTTTTGTAATAATTTTGACTGCTTTTCCGCTCTACGGGGCAGATCGCGATAAAATTAAAGCTTTTATGAAAGTTACTGGTTTTGATGTATCACTCGAGTCGATGCGGGTGTCTGCCGGTGATGCACCCGCAATGCTAGGAATGGATTCAGCTGACTTTGGTAGAAGCTGGAAATTAACAGCCGATGAGTTATTTTCTCCTGACAGTTTAAAGGAAGACGCTTTAGATATATTACAGCAAGCTTTAAGCGATGATGTTTTGCTTCATGCTAGTGAATTTTACGCCTCCGACCTCGGCAGGCGCTTGGTAACAGCAGAAAACCTGAGCCACTTTGAGGACTCAGAGCTAAAAAAACAGCAGGGTGAAATTTTGTTGGTGGGCCTTTTGAACCGCGCTTCGCCTCAACCGCAATATTTTCGTGATATGGCTAAAGATATAGGCGCTATTGATTCAGGCATCCGATCTTTTCGTGAAGTTCAAGTACGTTTTATAATGGCGGCAATGGGATCTGGTCTTATTGAGCAGAGGTTAGATGAACCAGATCTGCGCAACATGCTAGCAAAAGAAGATGCGAGTATAAAAGAACAGATGCTAAAAAATATTGTAATAGCAAATTCATATACATACCGCGACTTTACAGATCTTGAAATTGCTAAATATCAAGGCGCTTTATCCACTGACGAAATGAAAGAGGTTTATGAGCTTATGAATGCAATCCACTTTGCAATTATGGCCGACAGATATGAACGATTGGCAGTGGAAATGGTAAAGTTACACCCGCTTCAAGAACTTTGATTGAACTTGACTCTAGCCAGAAGGGGAGTGATAAGCGCCCGAAGTAATCAATGCAGGTTATTTTAATTGTAATACGTCCATTCTATTGGGCGCGCAGCTTCCGGTGGCTATGGCCAAAACATCCAGATTTGGGGACCAAAAAGCGCGGTAAATTAAGGAAACGCAAATGTTTGCGGTAATGAAAACTGGCGGTAAGCAATACCGGGTACAATCTGGTGATGTTTTGCGCGTCGAGAAGCTGGCGGCTAACGCTGGTGAAATAATTCAATTTAATGAAGTTTTAATGGTTGGTGCAGCTATCGGCACCCCCCTTGTTGAGGGCGCTGGCGTTCAGGCTGAAGTAATTGATCAAATCAAAGGCCCAAAATTAATAAATTTTGTGAAACGCCGTCGGAAGCACTCCTCAAAACGTACTAAAGGCCATCGTCAAAAACTAACTTTGGTACGTATCAAAGATATTTTAGAAAAAGGCGCTGATAAGTCTGGTGTTAAGGCAGCAATGGGGGCTGGTTCTATTCCATACGCAGAGCGCAATGAGCCTGTTAAATCAGTAGCTATCAAAGTTGTTAAAACGAAACCTTCTGCAGCCAAAGCAGAGCCGGTTGCTGCTAAAGATAAGCCAGCGGTGGTCAAAGCAGAACCGGCAACCTCAAAAGCCAAGTCTGCGGCCGTTAAAAAACCAGCAGCTTCAAAAGCAAAGCCAGCGGCAGCAAAAAAACCAGCTGTTGCAAAAGCCAAGCCGGCAGCGACTAAAAAACCAGCAGCTAAGAAGGAGTAATCACAAATGGCACATAAAAAAGCAGGTGGTTCATCCCGTAACGGTCGCGACTCAGCGGGCCGTAGACTGGGTGTGAAACTTTATGGCGGCCAGGAAGTTATTCCAGGTAATATAATAGTGCGCCAACGTGGTACAAAGTTTTGGCCAGGTGAGGGCGTAGGAATGGGTAAAGATCATACCATTTTTGCTGTCGTTGAAGGCAATGTGAAATTTCATACTGGTCTTAAGCGCCGCCAGTTTATTTCGGTTGTTCCAATGGCTGAAGCGGCAGAATAATCCAAATCTATAGATTTTTAAATTCAAAAGGATTGACTAAATGTCAGTCCTTTTTTTTGGGGTAAAATATGTCGGTTGAATTTATTCCTTTGATATTTTTTTCTTTAGCGCAAATTGGAACACCTGGTCCCGCTAACATGGCATTATTGGCAACTGGTGCAGGCTATGGTCTGAGACGTACCTTGCCATTTGTCGCTGGGGTGGTTGTGGGAAAACAGCTAATTATCTGGCCCTTAGGTTTTGGACTAATGCAGCTTGCTCAAAGCTGGCCTGGCGTATTCTTGGCGATGAAATATTTATCTGCAGTTTATATTATATACCTAGCTTGGCGGGTAGCAAATATGCGGTTAAAACCAGATCAGGCTAATGGCACTCCCCCAGGTTTTGTAGCTGGTTTGATTGTCCATCCGCTGAACCCGAAAGCCTGGGGAATGATTACTGCGGCGTTTACAAACTTTGTTACTCCAGGCTCTGATATATTTACAGCAACATTGTCTGTGGCACTTGTACTTATAGTTTGTCAGACGATACTTCATCCCCTATGGGCAGGGGCTGGTCAACTTATTGCGTCTACGATTCAGGGAACACGCGCGGAACGATTTGTTTTTTTAGCGTTAGCATTACTAACAGTCATTACTGTTTTTTATGTACTTTTCGGCGACGCAATATAAGGTTTCGCTGACTCTGTATTAATTCGTAGTCCATATTGGAAAGTAACTGCACTTAGCTATATCGTGACCAAGGCTTGAGCCTGAGCTCGATACGCTCTATCGGCTAAAACGGAAAGAACTTGAGGCTATAGTATGAAATTTCTGGACCTAGCCAAAGTGATAATACGTTCCGGCAGTGGTGGCGGTGGTGCTGTATCTTTTCGCCGTGAGAAACACATCGAGTTTGGTGGTCCGGATGGTGGTAATGGTGGGCGAGGTGGCGATGTAATTATTGAGGCAGTTCAGGGTCTTAACACACTTATTGATTTTCGTTACCAACAACATTTTTTTGCTAAAAATGGTCAGCACGGCATGGGAAAGCAGCGTACGGGGAAAGATGGAGATGACATAACGCTGAAAGTGCCCGTGGGTACTCAGATTATGGATGAAGACGGGGTAACTGTTCTTGTTGATCTTACTGAAATTGGTCAAAAAACTATTATTGCAAAGGGTGGAAACGGTGGGTTTGGAAATTTGTATTTTAAATCCTCTACTAATCAGGCCCCGCGCAGAGCAAATTCGGGGCTCCTAGGAGTTGAACGGACACTCTGGTTAAACTTAAAGCTGATTGCAGAAGTAGGCCTGGTTGGTCTTCCAAACGCAGGAAAGTCAACTTTCCTTGGAGAAACAACAAACGCCAAACCAAAAATTGCCGATTATGCGTTCACGACTTTGTACCCAAGCCTTGGTGTAGCACAGATCGATGATGATCAGTTTGTCATAGCCGATATTCCAGGTCTCATAGAGGGCGCACACGAGGGTCGCGGCATTGGTGACCGTTTTTTGGGGCATATTGAAAGATGTTCGGTTCTTTTGCATATTGTTGACGGAACGTCAGAAAGTATTGGGCAGGATTATAATACGATAATTAATGAGATTGATGCATATGGAAGTGGGCTTATTGATAAACCAAGAATTACTGTGCTTAATAAAATTGATGAATTAGATGAAGATGATATGGATTTTGCTCTTTCTGCTCTGCGGGGTGCGTCCGGTGGGTCGCCAGTGCTAGCCATGTCGGGTGGAACAGGTGAGGGTACCGCTGAAGTACTTCGAAAGCTGGTTTCACAAATTCAAATTGTTCGATCAGGAGAGCCAGAGGAGCGGTCGTGGCAACCTTAGGTAAAGCCAAACGAATTGTTGTTAAGATTGGCTCTGCTCTTCTAGTAAATAAGAAGACAGGTGCCCTTCACCAAGAATGGTTGGCGTCGTTAGCCGAGGATGTTGCTCAGCTACGTTCTACTGGCACTGATGTGGTCATAGTCTCTTCAGGCTCAATTGCTCTAGGGGTTTCTGTACTTGGATTGGGAGCTACTAAATTAACCCTAGACCAAAGCCAAGCTGCTGCTGCGGTTCGCCAAATCCAACTGGCTCGAGCGTATGAACAGCATTTGGCTCCACACAGTGTAGTTACTGCACAGGTTTTGGTCACGTTAGAGGATAGTTCAGACCGTAGACGATATCTGAACTCGCGTGCCACACTTGGGCAATTGTTGCAATATGGCGTTGTTCCCATTGTTAATGAAAATGACACCGTCGCTACTGATGAAATTCGTTACGGTGATAATGATCGCCTAGCAGCCCAAATTGCGGTTACCATTGGTGCTGATTGTTTAGTGTTGCTGTCAGATGTAGACGGATTTTATTCTGCAAACCCAAGTCACGATAATAGCGCTGTGCGCTTTGACACAATTGAGGAAATTAGCCCCGAGATTGAAGCTATGGCCGGCGACGCAGGCACAGATTTATCGAAAGGTGGAATGATAACTAAACTTATGGCGGCCAAGATGGCGATGGGGGCGGGATGCGCCATGGCAATCACATTGGGATCTCCCCTTAATCCGCTACAACAACTATTAGACGGTGCAAATGCAACATGGTTTCTGCCTAAAGTTGATCCTACTACTGCCCGCAAAAAGTGGATTTCCTCTTTGAAGCCGAACGGATCAGTTGTTTTAGATGAGGGAGCCGTACGGGCTTTGAAAACTGGGAAAAGCTTATTGCCTGCGGGTGTTACCACTTTGAACGGAATTTTTTCTCGTGGAGAATTAGTCCGCATACTGACCCCAGAAGGAGAAGATCTTGGTTGTGGTCTAATAGCGTTTGATAGTGTGGAGGCACTACAAATATTAGGGTGCCATACCAAAGACGTCGAGGTCCTACTAGGGTATGCTAGTCGTGGCGCGTTAATTCATCGCGATGATATGGTATTACAGGGTTAATAGGGAGATGGCTATGGATGTAAGTTCAACTCTAGCAAGTATTGGTCGTGCAGCAAAAATGGCTGCTGTGGAGTTAGCGTTTGCTGATTCAGAACTCAAGAAATCTGCTCTTATTAATGCTTCAGAGTATTTGTGGGACTCGCGTTCTGAAATTATGTCAGAAAATTCAAAAGACATAGAGTTTGGCAAAACAAAAAACCTATCAGATGCGATGTTGGATCGTTTAATGCTCGATGAAACACGTATTCAAAGTATTAAGGATAGCATTCAAACTGTTGCGGAGCAGCCTGAACCCGTTGGGCAGGTTTTAGAAGATTGGAATAGGCCAAATGGCTTGCATATCCAACGTGTCCGAACACCTTTAGGCGTCGTTGGTGTAATATATGAAAGTCGGCCTAATGTTACGGCAGATGCTGGTGCTCTTTGTCTAAAGGCTGGTAATGCAGTGATATTACGGGGAGGCTCTGAAAGTTTTAATTCTTCCAATGCTATTCACAGTGCAATGGTCCAGGGTTTGGCTTCTGTCGGTTTACCTGAGGCAGCCATCCAATTGGTACCAACTAGGGACCGTGCTGCAGTGAATGAAATGCTTACAATGACAGATTATATTGATGTGATCATTCCTCGTGGAGGTAGGGGCCTGGTAGATTTGGTCCAAAGAAAAGCCCGAGTTCCGGTGTTTGCGCACCTTGAGGGGATCGTTCATATTTATGTTGATGCATCCGCTGATCCGCAAAAAACTTTTGACGTAGTTATTAATGCTAAGACGCGGCGACCAGGAATTTGTGGTGCTGCCGAATGTTTATTGCTGCATAAAGAAGTGGCCGCCACTTGGGGACCTGATCTAATTAGTACTCTAATTTCTGAGGGAGTGACGGTTCATGCGGACAGTACTTTACAAAAAATCGCAGGAACAAAGGCAGCTGAAGATCAACATTGGGGACATGAGTTTCTGGATATGGAAATTGCAGCTAAAACAGTAAGTAGTATTGACGACGCCATAGCACACATCCAAACTTATGGCTCGCAACATACTGACTGTATAATGGCCGAAGGTTTAAAAGAGGTGGATCTTTTTTTTGAACGTCTTGATAGTGCGATACTAATGCATAACGCTTCTACGCAATTTTCTGATGGGGGAGAATTTGGTATGGGTGCGGAGATTGGAATAGCTACTGGTAAGATGCATGCACGTGGACCAGTTGGTGCAATGCAGTTAACTAGTTTTAAGTATTTGGTGCGGGGAAACGGCACTGTTCGTACCTAAAAAGCGTGTAAATTAGTTCAGTATCTTATCTTCATTTTTAAGCGATGGTATTAAATAGGTCATATGGAAAATTTAAGTTCTTTTTTGGAACCTGGACAACGGGTTCAGCACCCTAATCAGCCTGATTGGGGTATTGGACAGGTTCAATCAAACATTAATAACCATGTTACAGTGAATTTTCCAGAAATGGGAAAAGTTGTGATTAATGTCACTAATATTAATCTTATTTTAATTAATAAATAACAACTACATAAAGAGATAAATTTATGTTCTTTGTAACGCAAATTTCCACTTTTAATAGCCAGCAGTTATCTGTAGCAATTTTTCATTTTTCCTCTTTTTAATGGAAAACTCTTCCAATTTTCATGTACAATTAGCCGAAACGACGGAAGATTTAGTTGCCATCCAGCGGCTACGTTATGAGGTATTTGTTGTTGAGATGGGAGCCAACACTGTTGAAATTGATCATGAGAAAAGGCTTGAGCAGGATATTTATGACGCTCATTGCCGGCATCTAATGCTATTAGATTTGGACCGAGGCCCTGACCGGTCAGAGCAACTAGTTGGAGTTTACCGAGTGCTTACGCAAAAAGGAGCAGACGCCGCTGGTGGGTTTTACAGCGCCACTGAATTTGATCTTGATCCACTTCTTAAAAGTGGACGAAATCTTCTAGAGTTAGGGCGTTCTTGTTTGCGAAAATCGTATCGGGGTGGAAGTGCGATGTTTTACCTCTGGCAAGGACTTAGCACGCTAATTGTCAAAGAAGATGCTGAAATTCTTTTTGGTTCAGCAAGCTTTAAGGGGACAAATATTGCTGCAATAGCTCAGCCCTTGTCACTTCTGTATGAAGACTATTTAACTACGATGGATTTAAGGCCTAAAGTGTTGCCACAGGCTTACGTTTCCTTAAATCAGTTGGAAAAGTCACAGATAGAACGTCTAACAGCTTTAAAAGCTATGCCGGCACTTATAAAAGCTTACCTTCGGCTTGGTGGGGGCGTTGCTGATGGTGCCTTTATCGATCAAAATTTTAACACTACAGATGTGTGTATGGTACTGGACATAGAGAAGATGAGTTCCCGTCAGAAATTAATCTACTTTAGAAAGCTTAAGTGATGCCGCCACCTACTTGGATGTCTGAAGAAGAACCTAGCTTACCTAAAATTACACCCATTGGCTTCATACGCCTTATGAGCCGTTTTGTCCTCTTGGGTTTCTATACATTTAGTTGCTTAGCTGTTTTACTATTGCTCAGGACTATAGAACGGCCTTTGCATGGAACCCGTCGTCCTTGGACGCCCAAAATTACACAATCTGTCTGTAAGTTTGCATTCTGGGTTTTGGGTATGAAGCACGAGATAATCGGTACGCCAATGCGCGAGGAGGGCGCATTAGTTGCCAACCATTCCAGCTGGTTGGACATTTTTGCACTTAATGCATTTGATGATGTCTACTTTGTTGCAAAGTCGGAAGTTGCAAAATGGCCGTTAATTGGCTGGCTAGCAAAGGCCACAGGAACAGAATTTATTGTTCGTGAACGAGAAAAGGCTGTGTATAATAATAAAGTAATACAAATGAGATTACTGCATGGTCATAGGTTGTTGTTTTTTCCTGAGGGTACGTCGTCCGATGGCCGGCGCATTTTGCCATTTAAGCCAACACTTTTCGAAGCTTTTCTCGTGCCAGAATTGTATGAAAAAATTTCAATTCAGCCTGTAACTTTAATATTCCACGCGCCAGAAGGCCAAGACCCGCGTTTTTACGCTTGGTGGGGCGACAGTAATCTTTTTGATCACCTTTTAAAAGCTCTTACTATCAAACAGCATGGCACCGTACAGGTAGTGTACCACACTCCCGTCGCTGTAAACGATTTTTCAGATCGTAAGGCATTAGCTCGCCATTTAGAGGCTCAGGTTGGCAGTGCTTTGCCTTGGAACTCATAGGTAATAAAGTGACTGGGTATTAGTCATTTATTGCCGCTGAAAAAGTTTTGAATCTTTCTTCAGGGTCTTCAGCTTCCCAAATTTCTGGACCAATAGCAAAAAAATCTACCCTGTCAGATAGGGATCTGATAATATTTTCTGTAATTCCACCTTCAACAACAACTGGAATTTCAATCATTTCGCTCCACCACCCTAGTAACTCTGGATCAACTTGTTCGCCGTCACCTAATGCTGAAACTGCAACGGGGCCAAAGCTCACATAATCGGCCCCAGACTCGCCAGCGTTTAAACCGGTGTGGCGAGAGGTATTACAAAAGGCACCTAGGATAGAATCTTTGCCTAGATCTTTACGTAATTGGCGCAGGTTGCGGCCGCCATCCGTCAAATGAACGCCATCAAGCCCAAGGCGATCCACCAAAAGGGTGTGTTTCTCAATTACCAGGGCAATGTCGCGTGCGTGTGCTACCTCGCGTATGGCGTCTGCCGCGCGTGCGATATCATCTTCATTCGAACTAGATAGGCTAAGTCGTAGGCAGGCTACGTCAGCTTTGTCCAAAACTCTTGAGAGTTTGTCAGGAAAGCTTTCGATATCTAATACATTGGGAGTAATTAGATAGATCTGTGGTAAGTCTTGACTAGTCATCGCAAAAGACTCCGTTTGGACTAACTATAAATTCGCTATAACTTTACTAAATAGCTTTGGCTACCGCTTGTTGTGTAGCTTTTCCATCGATAAAAGAACGTATGACCGATAAAACACTTCTACAACCCACAATGCTGCTTGTTCGCCCTCAGATGGGAGAGAATATTGGCGCCGCTGCAAGAGCAATGTGGAATTTTGGGTTAGACCGCATGAGTATTGTAGCGCCGCGGGATGGTTGGCCAAATCCAAAGGCTGTTGCGATGGCTAGTGGGGCGGGGCGTCTACTTGATGAAGCGCGTTTATTTGATACGACAGTCGACGCTTTGGCTGATACTAATTTTGTAATGGCTACTACGGCGAGGATACGTGACCTAACAAAGCCAATTTTTAGTCCTGAGCACGCAATGGCTGAAGCTGCACGACGAATTGCCGATGGTCAAAATGTGGCTGTTATGTTCGGCCCTGAACGTGCTGGCTTGGAAAATGAAGATATCGCCCGAGCAAATGCAATTATTTCTGTGCCAGTAAACCCAAAGTTTGCGTCTTTAAATTTAGCGCAGTGCGTTTTGTTGATTAGTTATGAACTTCAAAGGCATCAAACAGATATTGTGTCTGAAAGAGTTGATATGGCAAAAAGTGAATGGGCTAATGGAAATGAAATTGAAAAATTAGCGGAGCATTTTGAGCAAAGGCTCGAAACAGCAGGATTTTTCTTCCCAGAAACAAAGGCGGCTGGAATGAAGGTTAACTTGCGAAATCTCTGGTCTCGAATGCCTTTCACCAAGGCTGATGTACAAATATTGCATGGTATGATGCGCCAAATGGTCCGATGGAAAGAGCGCGGTTGAAGGTCAGTGTGGCCAGCCCTAGATTAAGTATCGGTGAAGGGAACAATAATGTCTGAAAAACGTAGTATTTTTGAGGAAGTTGGAGGCGATACTGAAAGAGCGGCAGCCGTTGTTGGCGCTATTTCGCGCGGCGACGATGGGGACAGAAATTTAACGCGCATTTGGCTTCGTTGTTTAATTGGACTTATTGTGGCGATGATTACGGTTGGAGGGCTTACACGGCTTACTGACAGCGGGCTATCTATAACTGAATGGGATCCTGTAATGGGTGCCTTGCCACCGTTGAGCACCCTAGCTTGGAATGCGGCATTCGACGCTTATAAACTGACTGCTGAATATACTTTTCAAAATATGGCTATGACATTGCCTGAATTCAAAATAATATTTTGGTGGGAGTGGGCGCATCGACAATTAGGTCGTTTTATTGGTCTTTTTTGGTTTTTCGGTTTTATAATTCTCTTTTTGCTCAAAAAATTACCCAAAAGGCGCCGCTGGTCGCTTTTTATAATTGGCCCCTTTATTGGATTACAGGGGGTTATCGGTTGGCTTATGGTTAATTCAGGGCTAGATGGAGTCCGGGTTGATGTAGCCTCTTATTGGTTAATGGCCCATCTGGGCGCAGCATTTGCATTGCTTGGCTATATTTTCTGGTTCTTGCAGATGATTGATCGGAGTGACTCTGATCTATTACAATCGCGGCGGTTGCGTGAACCTAAGCTTTTTGGAATGTCTACAATTTTAATGTACTTTGTGGCGTTGCAAATTCTTTTGGGCGCATTGGTTGCAGGTATCGATGCGGGGCGCAATTATACTGACTGGCCACTCATGGCAGGCGAATTTTTACCCCCAGATATTTTTGATCTTAGCCCTTGGTGGCGCAATTTCTTTGAAAATGATGGCCTTGTTCAATTTATTCATAGGCTCAGTGCCTATTGTCTTTTTGTTTTTGCAGTATTGGTTGGTCTAAAAGTTAGAAAATCTGCTCACAAACGAACACGATCTGCTTTCTCCTTGGTTTGGGTGCTAATTATTTTTCAATTAGTTTTAGGAGTCATTACTGTAATGAACTCTTCTCCTTGGAACCTTGCAATTTTTCATCAATTCTCTGCGATTTTATTATGGCTTGCTGTAATCCGTGGCCGGTTCCTAGCTGGCTTCCCCGTTATTACGTCTTTGAGGACTAATTAATGAATGATTTACAAAAACTGCTAAAATTTGATAGTGAAACCCAAGCTTTAGCCCAGATTTCTGGGCGTTTGGGGTGGGATCAAGAAACTATGATGGCCTCCGGCTCTGCTGAGCAAAGAGGCGCTGAGATCGCTGCTATAGAGGGTATTTTGCATGCACGAAAATGTGATGACCAAGTAGGAGAGTGGTTGTCAAATATTAACGATGAATCTCTAGATGAAATACCCAAGGCCCAACTGCGTGAGATAAAACGCTCTTTTGAACGGGCAAAAAAAGTACCTGGGGACCTTGCACAAAAAATTGCACGTACGACTTCAGTGTCTCAAGGTAAGTGGGCTACAGCGCGTGCGGACAATAATTTTTCTGCTTTTGTTCCGGTTCTAGAGGAAGTCTTGAAACTTAAGCGGGAGGAGGGACAGGCACTAGCTACGAACGCTGATTTATACGATACAATGCTAATAGATTATGAGCCTGGGGCAACAGCCGACAAACTATCTAAAATGTTTGGAGCGTTGAGGCCAGGTTTGGTTGAGCTGCGCGGCGCAATTTTAGAAAAAGAACCGGCGGAAAAGCTACAAGGAAGCTTTGATGAGGTCACTCAGATAAAAATTTCTTCGTTGCTAGCAGAAACTTTTGGTTATGATTTGAACAGGGGCCGAATTGACAAGGCGGTACATCCGTTCTCTTCTGGTTCGGGTCAAGATGTCCGAATTACCACAAGAACAAATTTACATGATCCATTTAATTGCTTTTATTCGACAATTCACGAGGTTGGACATGGTAGTTATGAACAAAATATTGACCCGAAGTATTCCCTGACAGCTATCGGGCAGGGAGCCTCAATGGGAGTGCATGAAAGCCAATCTCGCATCTATGAAAATCAGCTAGGTAGAAGCCGTGCATTTACAGCATGGCTATTTATGCAAATGAAAAAACACTTTGGCGATTTTGGTATTCGTGATGCCGACGAGTTTTATAAAACAGTCAACAGTGTAAACAAAGGGTTTATTCGTACTGAGGCAGATGAAGTTCAGTATAATCTCCATGTTCTTCTGAGGTTTGATTTAGAACGGGCATTAGTGTCTGGCGACTTACTGGTTAAAGACCTTGAAAGTGCCTGGAATGACCGTTTTTATCAAGACTTTGGATACAACGTAAAAAGTGCATCCGACGGTTGCTTGCAAGATGTTCACTGGTCTGTAGGTTTGTTTGGCTATTTCCCAACCTATTCTCTAGGAAATGTATATGCAGGATGCTTGCATGAAATGTTGCGCAAAAGTTGCCCCCAATTAGACAATGACCTACGTAAAGGAAACCTGACACCGGCGACGAACTGGTTGCAGGAAAAACTACAACGTCATGGGGCGCTAAAATTACCCAGTCAAACAATTTCAGACGCCTGTGGTTTTGAACCTTCTGAGGTACCTCTTTTGACATACCTACAGACGAAGTTTTCAGAAATTTACGATTTATAGGCCCAAGTTTAGATCAGATAGGTTGATAATTGTGCTTTCCCAGACTTTAGCCTTCTGTTTGCGGTTTAACGGATGGCTCTTCCTCAGGTTCATCGCCTTGGTCAGGGATATACGCTACACTGACAACTTTTTCATCACCATTGGTATTGAAAACTCGGACTCCGCCTGCACTTCTTGACCTAAATGAAATTCCATTAATTGGACATCGGATAGATTGACCTGTGCTAGTAACAAGCATAATTTGATCTGCTATTTCAACAGGAAAACTAGCTATGACAGGTCCGCCTCGCATGGCTTTATCCATCGCTGTTACCCCCATACCACCACGGCCTCTTACGGGATAATCATGACTGGAAGACAGTTTTCCAGCTCCTCCTCGAGTAATAGTCAATATTAAATTTTCGGTCGCTGACATCTCGTCAAAGCGTTCTTGGCTAAAGTTAGGGTCAGCTGGAACATCTTCGTCGCTCGTATCCTCATCTGTAAGGCCAGCTAATGCTCGTCGCATTTTTAGGTAAGCCGCTCGTTCTTCTGGAGTTGCTTTGAAATGACGAATAACGGACATTGAAACTACGTGATCGTCACCTGTTAATCTAATACCTCGAACGCCAGTGGAGGCACGGGAGTTCATAACACGAAGATCGGTGGATGAGAAACGGATAGCCCGCCCAGTGTTTGTCACAAGCATTACGTCATCATCTTCGCTGCATATACGCGCGTTAACTAATTCGACACCCTCCGGTAGTTTCATGGCAATTTTACCGTTCGAGCGGACGTTAGTGAAATCAGAGAGTCGGTTGCGTCTCACGTCACCTTGTGTCGTGGCAAACACGATTTGCAAATCGCCCCAATCGACTTCGTCACGATCAACTGGCATAATTGCCGCAACCGACACTCCTACTGGAATAGGTAATATGTTTACAATTGCCTTTCCCTTTGCTGTCCTTCCTCCTAAAGGAAGGCGCCAAGTTTTCATTTTATAAGCCATGCCATCAGTACTGAAAAACAAAAGCTGAGTGTGGGTGTTGGCAACAAACAGAGTGGTCACAACATCTTCATCTTTAGTCGACATTCCCTGCAGCCCCTTACCGCCGCGCTTTTGGGCTCGGAAATCGGTCAATGCCGTCCTTTTGATGTAACCACCAGCAGTGACGGTCACTACCATCTCTTCTCGCTCGATTAAATCTTCATCCATCATGTCGCCTGACCATTCTATGATCTCGGTACGACGTGGGACTGCAAAATTCTCTTTAACTTCTATCAATTCATCTGAGATTATGCCCATTATACGCTCACGCGAGGACAGAATTTCTAAATATTCCTTTATTTTAACGGCCAGCACTTCAAGCTCGTCTGTTACCTCTTTGACACCAATTTGTGTCAAGCGTTGCAGCCGTAGTTCAAGAATTGCCCTCGCCTGTGCCTCTGAGAGGTTATAAGTTCCATCCTCGTTAATTGTATGAGTTGGATCATCTATTAATTTAATATAATCACCAATCTCAAGCGCCGGCCACCGTCGATCCATAAGCGCTTTGCGCGCCTCTGAGGCATCAGCTGATTTGCGGATTGTTGCCACTATCTCATCAACATTAGACACCGCCACCGCCAACCCACATAAAACATGGCTGCGCTCGCGAGCTTTTCTCAATTCAAATGCTGTCCTGCGGGCAACAACCTCTTCTCTGAAATCGATAAAGCAGGTTAGAAACCGCCTTAGTGTCAACTGCTCTGGACGACCGCCATTAAGTGCTAACATATTACAGCCAAAAGAGGTTTGCGCTGGAGTGTAGCGAAACAGCTGGTTTAAAACCACCTCAGCTGTGGCGTCACGCTTCAATTCGACTACGACCCGGACCCCGTTGCGATCCGACTCATCTTGAACATGTGCTACGCCTTCGATGCGCTTGTCGCGCACTTCGGCTGCAATCTTTTCAATCATAGCGGCTTTATTAACTTGATAGGGTATTTCTTCAATTATGATTGCCCAACGATCTTTTCGCAGTTCTTCAAAACGGGTTTTGGCTCGATTAATTACGCTGCCGCGCCCCTCTAAATACGCCTTTTGCGCTCCAGATCTTCCAAGCATAACGCCGCCGGTTGGAAAGTCAGGACCTGGAATATATTCAATTAACTGTTCGGACGTTAGATCTGGATCTTCAATCAAAGCGAGTGTCGCATCGACAACCTCTCCTAGATTATGCGGTGGAATATTTGTTGCCATCCCAACGGCAATGCCGCCGGCTCCATTTACTAACATATTTGGATAACGAGCGGGAAGGACTGTAGGCTCTGTATCCTTCCCATCGTAGTTCAATTGAAAATCTACAGTATCTTTGTCGATATCCGCCAAAAGTGCCTGCGCAGATTTCTCCATACGTACTTCTGTATATCTGTAGGCAGCTGCTTTATCTCCGTCCATCGAACCAAAGTTGCCCTGACCATCGAGCAGGACCAATGACATTGAGAAATCCTGTGCCATTCGTACTAATGCATCATAAATAGCGCCGTCTCCATGCGGATGGTATTTACCCATGGCCTCGGCTACTGGGCGTGAGGACTTTCTATAGGGCTTGTCATGAGTATTATTTGTCTCATGCATTGCATACAAAATGCGTCGATGCACAGGTTTCAAGCCATCGCGAAGATCAGGTATGGCTCGACTTACAATCACACTCATCGCGTAATCGAGGTAGGACGTTTTCATTTCCTGCGTTATGCTTATCGATGGGCCGTCATAGGCAGACACAATTGGAGCCTTAGTTTCGCCTTCATCGGGTACGTTTGGATCGTCTACCATTCTTGCCACCTGTCTGGGATTATCCCTCATATAGTTGTTTTACATTTTACAGCCCAAACATGTGCTATGCAATTGATTACAGCACCCTGATTGCCTTTGACTCAACTTTGAGGCAATTTTTTGTGTTAAATGGATGCAATGCCCTGAATTTTTTAAATATCTGAGCTTGGTAAGTTGTTTTTTTAGAATCTACGTCTTTTTAGTCTCTAGTTTAGTGATGACAATTTTGCTGGTTTACTGCTTCTCAGCGCAACTGTCCAAATTAGAGCAAGGAATATTGAAAAAATGGCATTCCAAGTTGGCATTGAAAGGCCGATAAAAGCCCATGAAATTTGATCACACATCACCACTTTGTCAATTACATCTGTGTTTAAAAGATCTGCGCCGGAAAGGTTACTTAAGCCACTTCCATTTCCTGTACATGAGCTCGGACCGTTCCACCACTTTTGTTCAACTCCCGAATGAAAAATACCAGTAACTGCAGTCGTTAAAGTGGCTATCGCGCCTAACCCAATTAACCAGCGATTGGTGAATGCAATCAGAGCAAGACCCACAATTATAGCGATAGCATGCGGATAACGCTGCCATAAACACATTTGGCAAGGTGCATAGCCCAATGCTTCAAAGACGAACGCACCCGCAAGCAAGACTGCTGACCCTATGGCAGCGAACTGTGCAGTCTGGATTGGATTTGAGACATTTATATTGATGATTTTTACCTCATATAATCCGTATCATAAAGAATCCAGCAATCAGCACAAATATAAAAACTGTAAATACCAGGCCTAGTCTTTTTTCTATAAAGTTTCGGATTGGTGCACCAAAATAGTAAAGAAGTGTTGCAACAGCAAAAAACCTTAAAGAGCGAGCAACCAAAGAACTAAATAGGAATACTCCAAAGGGCATAGAAGTCCAGCCTGACATTATTGTAATTACTTTGAACGGGAAGGGCGTAACACCAGCTATTAGCACAGCCCATAGACCATATTCGTTAAACTTCTGATTAAAACCTGAAATATAATCGATTTTACCTAGGCTGGCTAGTATAGGCTGTCCTATGGCTTCAAAGGCGAAGGCTCCAATGAAGTAACCAAAAACTCCACCAGCAACAGATGCCACAACAGCAATTAAGGCAATTCCAAAGGCACGGGTGGGTGCCGCTAGAATTAGAGGAATTAAAAGTAAATCGGGAGGTATTGGGAAGAAAGAACTTTCAATGAAAGCAACAAAGGCCAGAACCCACAACGACCGAGGGTGCCCTGACATTGATAACGTCCAATCATACATGCGTTTAATCATATTTTCCTCAAAAAATTAAGTTGAGCATTAGTTGGCACAAGTAGTTTTCAAAAGACAGATATAAGTTCTCCCGAGCCACAATAAATTGACTAACTCTGGAAAAGTTCTTTTTTGATAATTATTTCCGTTGACAGTAGACGGTGCGTATCGCAATTACCCCATAGTGCCCATGTGGCGGAATGGTAGACGCAGGGGATTCAAAATCCCCCGCCCTAACGGGTGTGCCGGTTCGAGTCCGGCCATGGGTACCAAATTATCCGCAATCTATATAAATAAAATTCTTTAAATTACTATTTAAGGCCATACCGTACAGTAAAGTATATATTTCAGGTACTTAAAAAATACTTTTAATGTTAATTTTGGCCGCTCTCTGCAAAAGGTTTTTTGAGTTGCAAATTGAATTTCTCAAGGCACTTGCTGAGAAAATTGAGGGCCTCAAAAGTGGAAAATGAGAGTGGACATACTGGGGGAATTAAAGCAATGGGCTATTTGTCCAGGCGGAATACTTTTTTAGCCTCTGAGACGGAATTGTAAGCAACCATTTCTCCACTAGTGACTGAAATCCCAGTGACAGCACTTATTACTACCTGGTGTGTTATCATCAAAGTAACCCCATTTTTCAATTTTTTGAGCTTTAGGTCCAGCTCTCTTAATGTGACAGCTCTTTCTGCATAAGCTTGAAAAAAAGAGTTCAAGCCCAAAAAAGTTTGCCACTTACCGATGTTAAGTAACTCGGCAGTTTCTTTGCAACGACACCAGTCACTAGAGATGATTTCATTAAATCGAACACCACTTTTATTAATGGAAAAACCAATAGCACGAGCCTGCTTTCTTCCATTTTCATTGAGATTTCGTTGAGTGCTACAGTCCAACAAAGAAAAATTGTCAGGGTCGCCGAAGCCAGGCGCCATAGCGTGACGCAAAAACACAACATTGGCGTCAACTTCCTTTATAGCATCTTTAAGAATATCTCTCCCGTCAGC